>Ga0099364_10009744_pt1 | contig 13303 bp, 8 predicted proteins | sample TergutTh196P3_FD_73070 | JGI IMG/M metagenome (GOLD analysis project Ga0099364, IMG submission 73070) | Microcerotermes parvus P3 segment gut microbial communities from Pointe-Noire, Republic of the Congo - Th196 P3 | ecosystem: Host-associated > Arthropoda: Insects > Digestive system > Gut ...
AATGGGGCAGAATCAGCGGGCGGATGGTTGGACTATATCAGGCTGTTTGCGCGGAGGAGGTTGAACATGTCGGAATCGCAGTTGTTTTTCAGAGACACGCAGTCGCTCGGCGAAGAACAAACAGCAAATTTTCATATTACGGGAAGCAATTCAAATATACATGTGTGGGATATAAGCGATATGCACAACGTACAGCGTATGAACACAACGCTTTCGGGCAATACCATGACGTTTTCGGCATCTACCGAACGTTTGCGGGAGTTTGTCGCGTTCAATATCACATCCGATTTGTTGATACCAAATTTTCCCGATGGAAACAGGCGCACAAACAATCAAAACCTGCACGGGATAGAAAATGTAGATATGATAATTGTAACGCATCCCGATTTTTTGGAAGCCGCGCACGAACTGGCTGCATTGCACCGCAGGGACGGGCTGTCAGTAGAAACGGTAACAGCCGAACAGGTCTACAACGAATTTTCGTCGGGGATGCAAGACCCGGCTGCGATACGTAATTTTATGAAATATCTTTATGAAAAACCGTCGACGGTCAAACTGAAATATCTTTTGCTGATGGGAGCCGGTACATATAATAATAAGTCAATTGAAACCGGACTTGCGTTCAACCCCAATTTTATAGTAACATATCAGTCAGAAAATTCGTGGCACGGCATCAATTCGTTCGTTTCTGACGATTATTTTGGTATATTGGGCGATGGCGAAGCCGTTTTAACGGGGCGACTTTATATAGGCGTGGGACGTTTGCCGGTTCGCAGCTCTGAACAAGCCCACGAAGCGGTGGAAAAGACGCGCCGATACATGGACGCCTTGCTGTCGGGCGACTGGCAAAATATGATAGGGCTGCTTGCCGATGCCGGAGATGATAACCTGCATACAGAGCAATCGGAAGAACTCGCAAAATATATGAGCGAAAACCATCCTCAATATACCGTTGAAAAGATGTATTTAGAAGGTTTCCCGCGAGAAGTTACTACCGACGGGCATCGCTATCCGGAAATAGAAGAGAATCTTGTTAGCCTTATTAACAGCGGCTGCCTGCTTGTAAACTACATAGGGCATGGCAATACGTCGGGGCTGACAGCGGCAAGGGTTATCAACAACACAAGCATAAGCCAGTGGAGAAACAAACTGTATCCGATATTTGTTGCTGCCACCTGCAACTTTGGACGCTTTGATGATGAAGATATGTCGGGCAGCGAAATCATGTTGCTCAGTCCCAACGGAGGTAGCATAGCAATGCTGACAGGTACGCGCTTAGTTTATTCGTATCTGAATATTGAATTGAACCACAATTTTTTCAAAGAAATGTTCACGCATCCAACAACGGGCGATGAAGAACACCGCTTGGGCGACATACTGCGAAGAGCAAAAAACGCCACGGAAAGCGCCACAATAGACCAGGGCGTTAACAAACTGTCTTTTGCGCTGCTTGGCAATCCGGCGCTAAAACCCGTTATTCCGCCATATACGGTGCGAACCGGCACAGTTAACGTGTTGCCCGAAATAGAACCGTTAGACGCGCTGAAAGCAAACAGTTTTGTTACTATCAGAGGCGCAATAACCGACAATGACAACATAATGATAGATAATTTTAACGGAATTTTGTATTTTTCGCTATTCGACAAGCCGCGCGAACATCAAACATTAAATCACAGCGAAAGCAAAACGGTGCTCTTTCAAACGCAAACTTCTACGCTTCATAAGGGAAAAGCAGTTGTAGAAAACGGCGAGTTTGAAATATCGTTCTTTATTCCGCGAAATATAAACTATAAGTTCGGCGCCGGCAAGATAAGTTATTTCGTTATTTCTGACGATGGACAATCGGCGGCAGGCTCGCTAAAAGTAAACATAGGCGGCTCCGTTCCCGGAAGTGGCAACACAGAAGGACCACAAATACAATTGTTTATGAACGATACCTATTTCCGCGATGGCGGCATAACCGACCAAAACCCAATGCTTATAGCATATCTGCAAGATGAAACCGGAATAAACACTTCCGAAGAAGGAATAGGACACAACATAACAGCAAGATTGAGCAACGCGCCCTCTACCGTCTACATCTTGAACAGATACTACGAAACCGAATTAGGATACCACAACAAGGGCGTGGTTAATTACCGTTTTACAAATTTACCCGTTGGAAATTACGAACTGTTGTTTACAGCATGGAACCTTGAGAACAATCCGGCGCAGGAAACTATCAAATTTCGCGTGACCCAATCAACGACGTTGAAAATCGATAATCTGTACAATTATCCGAACCCTTTTACAGAGCGTACCCGAATATATTTTGAGTTCAACATGCCCGATACGGAGATACAAGTTGAATTGCAAATTTTTGATATGTCAGGGCGCTTGCTGCGCTCAATAAAAAAAGCCATGCACTCCGAAGGCTACACCTCAGGCGATTTTGAATGGGACGGACGCGATTCAAACGGCAACCGTATGAACACAGGAATTTATCCCTACCGCGTTATACTAACAACTAAAAATGGACAAGTGGAATGGCAGGCGTCGAGAATGGCGATAAGATGAAAAAACAACTGTGGGCTTACTCCACCTATTTTTTACATTGAGCCAAAAAAATATTTTGTTTACAAAATAAATCACTGTGTTTGCGCGTTATACATTAAAAAGTAAACCAAAAGTGAAAAATATGAAAAATATAAATATTATTTCAGCAATTCTCCTCCTTGTAATGACTGGATGCGGCGGAAACAGACAGGTTAACGAAAGCTTAATCACCGTTGACGTTAGTAGGAGTTATCCTCAAAAAGAACTGATACTTCAGGACTTTATGGATGTGGAATACATTGCGCTGGAAACCGGCGGCGAATTTTATTGCCAGGGTAATGTGCAGGCAGTTGGTAAAGATATCATAATAGTGATAAATCGGGTCAGGGATGGAGATATATTTATCTTTGACAGAAAAACCGGTAAAGGCATAAGGAAGATAAATCGGCAAGGACCAGGTCCGGAAGAATATGTAAGAATATCAGGGGTCGCTAGAATTATACTTGACGAAGCCAATGGAGAAATGTTCGTTACGTGTACAGCAGGCAAAATCCTTGTATACGATTTGTATGGAAATTTCAAACGAAGTTTCATATCTTCTCATTATGATGTATTTGAGTATGACAAAGATAATTTGATTGGCTATGATGTTTCCGATTTTTTTAAAAGAGGAGAAGTTCGAGAAAAAGCATATCATGTACTAATATCAAAACAGGATGGAAGTATTACCCGAGAAATTTTTATTCCATTTGAAACGATACATACGCCGGTCGTAAGAGGAGGTGGATGGGCAGGTTCACCCGGCGAATTATCCCAAATAATTCCACACCAGGGTAAATGGATTTTTGCGGATACGTCATCCGATACATTGTATACGTATTCGTCGGATAATACATTAACCCCTTTTCTTATAAGAACTCCCTCTATACACGTCATGAATCCTCCTGAACTTTATCTTTCTATAATGGCTCTTACCGATAGTTATTATTTTATGAAAACGCTTGAAAATGATTTTGACTTTGAAACAGGAAGAGGATTCGCTTTGAATACACTTATGTACGACAAGAACGAAAATGCCCTGTTTAAATATGCCATTTACAATGATGACTACACAGAAAGGAGACAATTGTCTATATGGTGGAGACCTTACAATCATGAAATTGCAACCAGCGTGATTTTAGAGGCAGACCAACTTGTTGAGGATTACGAAAAAGGAATATTGAAAGGCAAATTGAAAGAAATTGCCGAAAATTTGGAAGAAGAGGACAATCCGGTGATAATGTTGATAAAACACAAGAAATAAGTAGAGAATTGAATATTAATAGAAATAAAAAAAGATAGAGAGATGAAAAAATATAGTGTACAAGCCTTAAAATCAGTTACTTTTAGACTGCTCGTTTTTTCGAGTTTGTTTTTGTTGCAATGCAAGAACGAAATCGCTCCAACCGATGTTACGAAAAACGTATCCAGCGGATTTACAAAAATTACAGGATACATACACAACAGAGATGTTTATCCAAATACGAAGGATGTAACTATCAATGTTTCTCATATATCGGGTCAGGATAGAGTTACTCAAATCAAATCGCCCATCAAAGATGACGGTACTTTTTACTTTGAGATAGATTTGGCTCGTTCTCAAGACGTTACAATGGCGCCGTTTTTGGACTTTTTGTATTTGGTTCCGGGCGACAGTTTGCATATTGAACTTGATTTCAAAAAACTAGGGGATGCTCAATTGTCGGGAGGTAAGTCCGTCCAAATCAACCAAGATTTTTTTAAAAGTCAGAAGAGGAACGAAATGATTATCGTGACAGACGACAAGCATTTTTGGAAAAAAATCAAGTGTGCGACGAGGTTGTCTTCCTGACCGAAGCCATGATAGAATTGGATTATTACAAAAGATTTGTAGCAACATGGGGTAATCGCAAATATTTAGGCAAAGAAGCCATGGCTCAACAATCAATGATGAATGAACTGAATGATGTTGCGGACAGATACTTCTATTCGGGGTTTTATTCCAATGCGCATTTCAAATTTATTTCAGAAGCATACATACCAGCAGCAAGTAACCTCGAACGATTCTATATGGTTATAGATGACGATTTTGTGGATTGGACAAAAGAGATTGCAAAAACAGAAACTATCAAAGACTTTATGTTGACAGTACAAGCAGGAAACGCGCTTTTGCAAAAGGATTTGGAAAATTTTGAAAAATACAGTATACATATAAACCATGAATATCTACTCGACAGGTTAATGCAAGAATACAAGATAGTACGAACGAACATGGTCAATCCCGAAAACATATCGTCATACATACTCGGCAACCCGAAAGATTTTACAAATAATGTATCGCTTGACGATAAAAATATACTTGCCAAAATCATAGCCCCAAATTATGGTAAAGTACAAATTATCAACATTTGTGCATCATGGTGTCCCCCATGTAAACCTGTTTTGGAACAACTCGGAACGCTTATGAAAGAATATGCCGATAAGAATGTACAGTTTTCTTTCATCTGTATTACCCCCGACAATAAAGAAACTCGTGAAATGTACAGAGAAAAAGGTATTGACGATACATTCGTTTATTTTACCACCAACGACGAGTATCTTTTTTTGGCAAATACATTTTCTCCAATGGCATTTCCATACGGCGTTTTAGTGAACAAAAAAGGGATTATCGTTGATTATGGTACTCATGTACGACCACTCAATGAACTGTTTATCGGAAAGTTAAACTTGCTTTTAGAACAGGACAAATTGATAAAATGACACAGTATCGAAAAAAGTGCAAAGATGCTCTGCATGATTTTTCTTTAAAATTTATTTTTTTTTATTTTTTTTATTTTTTTTCAAAAAAAACAATTATCTTTGCGCCCGAAATCTTTTAGGGGTGTCTATTTGAATATTGAATATTTAATAGTTGATATTTAATGATTTAGACTGAGATAATACCCGTTGAACCTGATACGGATAATACCGGCGTAGGGATAAAAAGGTTGCCTTTGCAGGGTAATTTTCTTCAGCGTTTCTGCATCTTACCAAGCCCTTTTCGATTTTCAAATTTTATGTTCTAATTTTTATATTTAGTTTGAATTCTATGAAAAAAGTATTTTTTTTCGCAATTTCTTGTTTTTCGTTGGGCTTGTATGCCCAAACCGACGCCATTGAGCAAGTGGAGCTGTCGGATGTTGTGGTTTCGGCAACCCGCGCTAATCGTCGCACGCCAACCACGTTCACTAATTTGACGGCATTGGAAGTCAATAGGCTAATGGTGATGCCTGAAATACCGTCTGCCATTGGGCTTAGCGCTTCGGTTGTTATGACTTCTGAAAATGGCGTTGCTGTTGGCAATCAGACTTTTCGTATTCGCGGAAGCGATGCTACGCGTATCAATGTCACGTTCGACGGCGTGCCTGTAAATGATGGCGAAAGTCAGGCAGTATTCTGGGCTAATATGCCCGATTTGATGTCGTCTCTGCAAACGATGCAGATACAGCGTGGCGTCGGTACGTCTACCAACGGAGCCGCTGCCTTCGGGGCGACTCTCAACATGCAGTCGCTGCAATCCGCCGTTAAGCCCTACGGGCAGGCAAGCGCAGCATACGGTTCGTATGAAACGTCTAAAATGAACTTTGCCGTTGGCTCGGGACGCACCAAAAACGGTTGGAACGTGGACTTGCGCTATTCGCGTGCGCAAACTGCCGGATACATTGATAACGGCAACGTAGACCAACAATCATTTTTTATCACGGGCGGATATGCAAACAGCCAACGAATAGTTAAAATGAACTTCTTTCACGGCAACCAAAAAACAGGTATAACCTGGGAAGGCGTGCCTGAAAACAGAATGAAGGGCGACCGTCGCTTTAATCCATCCGGAAGATATCCTGTCGCACCCGGCGATACCGTTCGCCACGACAACGAAACAGACAATTATTATCAAACGCATTTTCATCTGCACTATACCGAGCAGTTGAGCGAACGGCTGCGATTTAGTTCTACATTGTTTTATACGCGCGGCAAGGGCTATTACGAGCAGTACAGACACAGGGATTATCTCGAAAGATACGTTGCCGATTCAGACCCTGACCATAGATTCAGTTTGATTCGCCGCAGAAATTTGGAAAATGATTTGAGCGGCTTAATTGCAACGGCAACTTACACAACAAACAAAATCATCGCTTCTATGGGCATTTCGGGCAGCATTTATAACAATTGGCATTCTGGAAACATTATTTGGCAGCAAATTCAGGAGGTTCCCGACAATTTTCAATGGCATCGCAACATAGGCGTCAAAACCGATTTGAGCGGCTTCATCAAGGCGTCATATCAATTTGCTGACCGCTGGTATGCTTTCGGCGATTTGCAGCTGCGTAGAATAACGTATAAAATTGAAGGTTTTGATAATGATATGTCGCAGCAGCATACATATCTTTCAAACGACCATAATTACAATTTCTTCAATCCCAAGGCGGGCATAACTTTTGTCATCACGCCTCAACAACGCTCTTACGCATCGTTTGCAATAGGTAACCGAGAGCCTTCGCGAGCCGATATAAAGGATTCGTTCAAAGAAGGCGGCAGAGATATGCCACGCCCGGAAACGCTCTATAACGTGGAAGCCGGATATGAACTAAATAGCGAAATATGGACGGCGGGCGCAAACTTTTTCTATATGCTCTACAAAGACCAGTTAGTAAATACCGGCAAGAGAAGCGAATCGGGGTATGCATTGATGGAAAACGTGAAGGATAGCTATCGCGCGGGAATAGAGTTAATATTTGGCGTTCGTCCCTCGCAGGCGCTTCATATCAACGGAAATATTACTTACAGTCAAAACAAAATCAAAAACTATATGGCTTATTTAGACGTAAGAAACCCCGCAAAATACAGAGAAATACTGGGGCAACGCACAGAAGAGCCTGTAGCAATCTCCGATATTGCCTATTCGCCTGAATGGATTGGCGCAGCAGATATTTCATACGAAATAATAAGCGGGTTATTTTTTAGTTTGAACGCTAAATACGTTGGCTCACAGTATTTTGATAACACATCAAGCGCCGACCGCCGTTTAGACGCTTATTTCGTTGGAAACGCAATAATGCAATATCAGTACGATTTTGCTAAAAATTACTACATCGGTATTCAATTTGCAATAAATAACCTCTGGAGCGCCGAGTATATTTCAAATGCAGCCGTGTATCGCGAATATGTAGGCGATGATTACTTTGTATATCGTAGTTTCTTTCCGCAACCGCCACGAAATTTTATGGTGAAGGTGACGGTGGGGTTTAACTAAATTTTTGGGTAGTCATTTTTTATTTTTACTTCTTGGATGATATTTTACGATTGTTTCCCTCAGAAAACTTCTACCAAGATGTGAATAAATTTCGGTAGTTATGATAGATTCATGTCCGAGCATTTCTTGTACTGCGCGCAGGTCGGCGCCTCTTTCTATTAGGTGAGTGGCAAACGAATGACGGAACGTATGCGGGCTGATTGTTTTTTGCAAATCAACGGTTGCTGCAAGGTTCTTGATAATTGTGAAGACCATCACACGTGAAAGCGCCTTGCCGCGTCGATTCAAAAACAAAAAATCTTCATACCCCTTTTTAATATTTATTTTTACGCGGTCGAACATATACAGATTTATTTCGCGTATAGCCTTTTCACTTATAGGCGCTAAACGTTCTTTGGCGCCCTTGCCTTTCACTTTGATATAGCCTTCTTTGGGAAAGAGGTCAGACAAGCGTAAATTGACTAATTCCGACGCCCGCAATCCGCAGCTGTACAATGTTTCGAGCATTGCTCTGTTGCGCTGTCCCGGCGGTCGGCTCGCGTCAATGGCTGCCAGCATGGCGTCAATTTCACCTACTGTAAGCACATCGGGTAATTTTATCCCAATTTTAGGCGAATCGACCAAACGTGTAGGGTCGGTATCAATGATATTGTCCATCAGCAAGTATTTATAAAATGCGCGTATGCCCGACAACATACGCGCCTGAGAACGTGCTTTCCTGCCATGTTCGCCTTCGTACACAAGAAAATCAGACAGTATATCATGCGTTATTTCTTGCGGAGCAGCTGATGAACCAATGGCGGTTAAATACTCCATAAAACTTTTCAAATCATTAATATACGCCTCAATAGTATTGCCGGATAAGGCTTTTTCTATTTTCAGATAGGCGATGAAATCATCGATGATTTTGTTCCAGGATTCCAAAATTCAAAGATTCCCAAATTCAAAGATTATTAAATTTCTATCAGTTCGTAGTCCATTTTACCTAATCCGATTTTTTCAGCATGAATCAGCCCCACTTTCCAGTCGCTTCTTGGATGAATCAGTTTGAACTTGTCTTCGCCCCGCAACAAACCGTGTTCGTTCACATTAATACGAGCGCCTGTATTTGCTGCCGCATCGGTAACCATATCAACGCACGCCTTGTCTAAAGCCACCGGGTCGAAAGAGGCTGCTATGCCTATATCAGGTACAATAGCGGCGTCGTTGTGGTCCCAACAATCGCAATCGGGCGATACGTCCATTATGAAACTGACGTGAAAATGCGGCTTATCCTTCACAACAGCGAGCGTGTACTCGGCAATTTTGCAGCATGTTATGTCGGTAGAGCTGTCCCACACTACCCGCGCTGCGTCGTTCTGGCACACGGCGATACATTGTCCGCAGCCGGTACATTTTGCGCGAGCTATTTCGGCTTTTTTGCGCTTGTTGATTGTCACAGCCTTAGCTGCGCAATATTTGACGCATTGTCCGCACGCATTGCAATTTTCCTCTTTTATAACGGGTTGCGACGTTGAGTGCATATCAAGTTTTCCCTCAGTAGACGCAGCTCCCATGCCAAGATTTTTGAGAGCTCCGCCAAAACCGGTCTGCTCGTGCCCCTTAAAATGCGTCATCGAAACGATAATGTCTGCATCGGCAATAGCAGAACCTATTTTAGCAATTTTGCAATACTCTCCGTCAATGCTCACCTTGCGATAGTCGATAGATTTTAGACCGTCGGCAATGATGACCGGACACGGCACTGCAATAGGATTAAAACCGTTCTCCATAGCGCTCCGGATATGGTCAACAGCATTAGAACGACCGCCACAATACAAAGTATTGGAATCGGTCAGAAAAACACGCGCCTGTTTTTTTTGTAAAAACCGCACTAAGCGAGCTATATAATTCGGACGAATGTACGCTAAATTGCCCGGCTCGCCAAAATGAAGCTTTATGGCGGTAAACTTGCCGGCAAAATCAATCTGCTCAATACCGGCTTTCACAACTAATTTTTCGAGCTTGTCTAACAAACTTTGCCCGTTAGTCCTTAAATTAGTGAAATAAACTTTTGACATAACTACATTTTTTATTTTAGATTTTTGATAAAAAAAAGAAAATGCAAATTTATCAAAAGAATAAATATAAAAAATAAAAAATTGCAAAAAAACGTTGGTTTTGCAAAAAAAATGTTATTTTTGCACAAAATATTAAAGTATGCAAATCATCAAATATCCTTCTCGCGAAGACTGGAAAAAATTAACAGAACGTCCTGCATTTGATTTTTCGCAGCTGTTCGAATATGTAAAAAATATTTTGGAAGATGTCAGGCTCAATGGCGACAGGGCTGTGGCTGCATATAGCGAGCGGTTCGACAAGGTTGCTTTGAATCATTTTGAAGTTGTTCAGCAAGAAATAGACGAAGCCGAACGGTTAGTTTCACAAGCGTTGAAAGATGCTATGCGTTTGGCGGCAGCAAATATTGAAACTTTTCACGGTTCTCAAAAACCTGTTTTTCAAAAAATAGAAACTATGTCGGGCGTTATATGCTGGCAGAAATCGACAGGCATCGAAAAAGTAGGATTATACGTACCGGGCGGGACAGCGCCGCTGTTTTCAACGGTTTTGATGTTGGCTATACCGGCGCGTATTGCAGGCTGTAAGGAAATTATCCTTTGCACGCCTCCCGCAAAGGACGGAAAAATTAATCCGGCTATCCTTTACGCAGCGCGGCAGGCTGGCGTTAATCGTATATTCAAAATTGGCGGCGTGCAAGCAATAGCAGCAATGACATACGGCACGGAGACCGTTCCCAATGTGTACAAAATATTCGGACCTGGCAATCAATATGTAACAGCTGCCAAGCAATTAGTTGCTATGCGCGACGTTGCCATTGATATGCCGGCAGGTCCTTCGGAAGTAGAAATTATAGCCGACGATAGCGCAAACCCCGCCTTTGTGGCTGCCGATTTTCTGTCGCAAGCGGAACACGGAGCAGACAGTCAGGCTATTCTTGTTACAGATTGCGAAGGTATTGTAGATAAGGTTATTATAGAAATAGAGCGACAATTGAACGAACTCCCGCGTAAAGACTTGACAAAACAGTCGTTAGAAAATAGTCGCATCATTGTTCTGAAAGACCAAAACGAGCTGATTGACTTTACAAATGCCTACGCTCCCGAACATTTGATTATCGAAACAAGGGATTATTCTGCGCTTGCCGAACGGATAATAAATGCCGGTTCTGTTTTTCTGGGGCATTTTTCTCCCGAAAGCGCAGGCGATTACGCTTCGGGAACTAACCACACGCTGCCTACAAATGGCTATGCGCGCATGTATAGCGGCGTCAATTTGGATAGCTTTGTAAAAAAAATCACTTTTCAGGAAATAACGCAGACAGGCTTACGAAATATCGGGCAGGCAATAGAAACGATGGCGCAGGCAGAATCGTTGCACGCACATAGCAGAGCGGTGAACCTGAGGTTTATCCATACCGGTAGCGCCTCCACCGATTGTATGCCAACCCGCCCGCAAGCAATAGAAACATAGGCAATACGAGATTAATTATTTGCCACTTGAATAATTCTTCTGCTACTTTTTGTTTGTTAAGCAGTCGCAATTTAAATTCACGATTACGCAGATTCATCAGTCCGGCATCATCGGTAAGATAATTTAGCGAATTAACTAAAAATTCCTTATTGCCAAAAGTAAGATGCGAATTTCTGTCAAATCCGAGCGGGTTAGGCGAAGGTACTTGCCCCTGTTGCGTATTTCGCACGTCATTTCGGGCAATATCGCCGTCGGCTACTATTATCATCTTGGTTTCTATGCTTTTTGGGGCTTGTTGTTCCTGCAATTCGGGGAACATTATCTGCGCGTTGCGATTGCGGAACACCGACGGAAATTGACCCTCAAGCAACACGGCGGTTATGAGGTTCTGATTATTGAAATGCTGACGTTCCGTTGGGCGTTGCACCTCGTTAAGACTAATCATAGAAGGCAGCCCTCTGACGCGCGACATCGGCGAAGTTTGCAATAAAACGCTCTTGCGAACTTCGCTGTTGCGTCCTAACGTGTCTATATATCCGGGGTATCGAAGCCATACCAGGTCGAGATTCCTTGTTATAGGATGCCGCGGCGAAGGCTCTACTAATGGATAATAGAGCCATGGCGCAAGCGTAGGCTGCGAAGAGCCGTCGGTCAATGTTATGCCTATTTGGTTTGCTACAATATCCTGTACGACGCTTGGATTGATACGGACGCCATAGTTAAATAACTGGTCTTCGAGGTTAAGTTCCTGATGCAAGGCAAAGGTCATAGACTGCGTATATAAGCTGTCGGTATTAACATGGGCTCCGTCAATAAGCCAGATTACCTTGCCTCCGCGCATAATGTAGCGGTCAATAACAAATTTATCCTTTTCGTCGAACGCCTCGCGAGGTTTTGCAATAATAATAGCCTTGTAGGGGTCAAGTGCATTTAACTGACCATTAATGGCTTTGCGCTCTACTTCGTAGTAATTGGCAAACTCTGTGCCAAGGTCGAACGTCTCAGCCCTGTTGAGCTCGCCATGCCCATGTATAAACGCTATATGCCCTATACTATCGGCGCTCACCATGTTCACTGTTTTGATAAGTTCATATTGGAGCGATTCAAAAGAAGCGTTCAATCGCATTTCCCAGTGAATACTTTGGTTAGTACTCAACAGATTGACCGATGCTATTCTGTTTTTATAATAAAAGATAGCTCCCGGAAAAATTATTTGCGCCGATTGACTGCCGTCTTTATTTGTTTTGCCGACAGTGATTCTGCGTATACCCTCTTCTTCAAGAATGGCAAAATTTTCTTCGCGCTCCTGCGCATTATCTGCATCGCTGGGGTCGATAAAATTATAAACTATCCTATTTCCGCTGTATGTCTTGAAATCGTCTAACATCTCGCGGATACTGTTGCGAAGCTTTCGGAACTGAACATGAAGGTCGCCCTCAAGAAAAACATCAACGTAAAGCGGAGCATCCAACTGACGCAAAATTTGTTTAGTTTCAGACGATAAGGTGTATCGTTTTTCGGAGGTAAGGTCGATACGAAAAAAATATTTCGACGAAATCAAACCCGTTAAAACAATGACACTCAACATGATAATAAAGTGATTGATATACCTTTTCATTGTTTTGATTATTTATCAATTTTTTTGCAAAAATACAAAAAAAAAATTATTTTTTTTATTTTTTTTGAAAAAAAATTGTTTTTCAAAAAAACATCATTATCTTTGCCGCGAGATTTATTTGTAATTTTTGTAGTTTTTGAAAATGTACTTATATAATGTATAGATGAAAACGCGCAGTATGATTTCTTTTGACTGGGCTATGAAACGCCTGCTTCGCAATAAAGCCAACTTCGGGATATTGGAGGGCTTTTTGAGCGAGTTGTTGCGTCGTAAGATTATCATAAAGCAGATAGGTGAAAGCGAAGGCAACA
>Ga0099364_10009745_pt1 | contig 13301 bp, 13 predicted proteins | sample TergutTh196P3_FD_73070 | JGI IMG/M metagenome (GOLD analysis project Ga0099364, IMG submission 73070) | Microcerotermes parvus P3 segment gut microbial communities from Pointe-Noire, Republic of the Congo - Th196 P3 | ecosystem: Host-associated > Arthropoda: Insects > Digestive system > Gut ...
CAAATCTATTAAAAATGCAGTCATATACCTGATGCTTTTCTGGTAACTTAGCGACTGTTTATGCTTACTAAACCATTTTGTTTGTGGTCGCTAAGTTATAATTGATAATTGATAATTGAAAATTGATAATTACGAAGGAGAACGGTTCTGTTTTGTTTGCGCGGTATAGTTAGGTAAGTTAAGTAAGTTGTATGAACTCGCGAGGTTTCGCGTCCTTAATTCTCCATTATCAGTTATCAATTATCAATTTCGGTCGAAGACCGAATTATAACCGCGAATCTGTCGCCTGCTATTAGTGCCATATCCCTGTCAAGAGCGAGTATCCGGCTCACGCCTGCTGCGGAAATGCTTTCCGAGGATTGTGGGATTTCCACTAGCCCCCGGTCGTAGAAGACGAGGCCGTCACTGAGCATTGCGGCAAGATACCCATCGCGATACGACATGGATATGAGCTCCCGCTCAATCGTAACTTCGCCAAAAAGATTCCCGAACAAGTCAACTATCAGAAGCCTTCCTCGATGACCAATGCCGAAGTCGAGCAAATGCAAAGCTATATAGTTATCGCTTATTGCGTAGCCGCCAAGTCGCATACCGGAGAACCCGTATAATTCCCAGCCATCGTCATCCCTTGAATCGACAATCAACAAAGAATCAGTGGTAATTGCCAACACATCGCCATTTTCCAAGTATTGAATATCGATTATCAACTCACCCGGTAAATCAAACGTCTTATCCGCCTCTTCCTTTTCCAAATCATGATAAAACGTGATTCTGCTGCCGAAATCCGTCAGATTCAGGACTGCCAAGCTTGTGTTATCTGGTGATAAAATGGCGGACAATATATACCCGCTGGAAAGGCTCACCCTATATTTCAAGTCACCTTCGTCGTTATACACACTAGCGTTTCCCTTAAAACCGCCACTTTCCTGCGTGCATATCGCAAACCAACCGTTAGGGTTTACCGAAGCCGAAACTATTTGACCGTTTGTCGTGATGGATGCCAGTATCCCCTCAGCGCTAAAAACCCTTGCCGCCACCCCACCAATATCAAACGCCACGGCTCTCCCGTTAACGGCGTTTATCGCCGGGCTGCTCATTTGGACCGAATCCCTTAACGTCTCGGTTCCTCCATAATCAATGACTTGTATGCCCAGCGATCCTGCGGCGGCTATTGCGTTATCCAAATCGGCAAACACCCTGCTGCGCCCAATGTTGAAGTGGAACTCTTCCGCGATTTCCAATGGCTCCTCTGGGGAAAACATATCGATAAGCCAATCAAGGCTAGGCCCACTGCCCGATATCAGCGATATTGTGATGTACGATAGTAAAATGATGACAGCAAGCGATAGCAGAACTCGTATCCATCCGTGCTTTTTCTTTTTTGGCAGTTCTTCATCGGGCATAAAACGCTCCCCCGGAATGTTATCAGTTCACAGCAAAGTACCACAATCACGCGATTGCGAGGTACAGGTAGTTATTATATCACAAAAGCGCGAAAAAGAAAACAATTATTACATGAATTATCGAAATAATACTATCTTAGAGCCTACTCCTCCATCATCTCCCCAACGACACCATCATACCAAATCCTTGTCAGATACAGTCCGCCCGGGGGGACCGTCGGGCCTGTCATGCGGCGATCCTTCATTTCTAACAGATGCGGCAGCTCATCAGGCGAGAGCTTGCCCTCTGACACATATAGCAACGTGCCTGCCATAGCCCTTGCCATGTTGTACAAGAAGCCGTCTGCGCAGATGCGAATCTCTATTAGTTGCCCCTTTTCTTCAACCTCGCACCAAAACACAGTCCTTACGGTAGTCTTCGTGTTAGTCCCGACTGAGCGGACAGCGGCAAAATCATGAGTCCCAATAAAATACCGCGCCGCAGACCGCATTGCATGTAAATCCAGCTTATTTGGATAAAAAAGCGTCCTGTTTGACAAGAAAGGGTCACGTATGCGCGAGTTGAAAATCCTGTACGTGTACTCTTTTTTTATGCATGATAAGTTCGCCTCAAAATCATCCGGGGCTGAGACCGCCTCCTGCGCAGCGATATCACGTGGTAGCAAAGAGTTCAGCGCAAGCGGCAACCTCTCAGGAGGAATACCGGTAGATGACTTGAAGTTGAAACAATACCGCTCCGCATGAACCCCCGCATCAGTCCGACCACAACCATGAACCTTAACAGGATGCCCGCAAAGCCGTGCTAAAACGCCCTCTATCGTACCGGCAATGGAAATGTCAGACTTCTGCACTTGCCAACCATGATAGCGCGTACCGTCATACATCAAACGCACGGCAAAATTTCTCATATGAGTAATTCTCAATTCTCCTTTCTCAACCCTCAATTTCCCCACGTCTGCCAACCATGATAACATGTACCGTCAAACAACAAACGCACAGCGAAGTTTCTCATAAACTCCATAACTCCAAGAATCCCAGCAGCACTATGGCGGCTATCAAAGCTGCGCCGCATAGCAACGCAACGTAGTCACGTGCGGCAGTTTTCATTACCTTCATTCTTGTCCTGCCCTCCCCGCCATTATAACAGCGGCTCTCCATAGCGACAGCAAGCTCGTCAGCGCGGCGGAACGCACTGATAAACAGCGGGACGATCAGCGGCAGAATCGCTTTTGCGCGCTTTATGAGCCCGCCCGTTTCAAAGTCCGCGCCCCGTGCCTTTTGCGCGCTCATAGTCTTGCTTGTCTCCTCGATAAGAGTTGGGATGAACCTGAGCGCGATGCTCATCATCATGGCTAGTTCATGGATAGGTAGCCTAATTCTCTTGAGAGGGCTGAGGATTCTCTCGATACCGTCAGTGAGTGCGATTGGAGAGGTCGTGTATGTCAGCATGAACGTACCGACTATCAGCATCATAAGGCGTGACGCCATAAAAAGCGCTGTGAACAGACCCTCCTGCGTTATGACAATGAAATAGTATTCAAGCAGAACGGTTTCGCCTCTGACGAAGAATATATTTAGAACAACTGTGAACATGATAATTATGATAATAGGACGAAGACCGCGCAGGACGGTCTTTGGTTTTATTCTCGACAAAGCAAGGCATGTCAGTAGCGTTACAAACATCAGCGCATAACCGAAAACACCTTTTGCAAAAAACAATGCAGCAATATAAAAGACAGTCAAAACCAGCTTAACACGAGGATCAAGCCTATGCACAACAGTCTTTCCAGGAAAAAACTGCCCTAAAGTTATGTCATTCAACATGCCAACTCTCCTATATGGTGGCGGCAGAGGTGGCGGCAGAGGTGGCGGCAGAGGTGGCGGCAGAGGTGGCGGCAGAGGTGGCGGCAGAATGCCGCCGCTACAACCCACGCTAACAACGTACCCCCCGCTCCCTCATTCCTCATTCCTAACTCCAAATTCACCCCCGCTCCCTTCCCCCCAACTCTCAACTCACGTACCCCCGCTCCCTACGTCCCAAAATATCAATTATCAATTATCAATTATCAATTCGCGGCGTCAGCCGCGCCAGCCGCGCCACTCTCAACTCTCAACTGGGTAATCGCATCCCGCAACTGCGGTATCGTTAGAATACCCTTTCCAATCGGCAATCCCAGCGTTCTTAAGCGTGAGGCAATCATTGCCATTTTGGGCGGCTTTAGACCTAACTCATTAAGACGCGCCTCATCATCAAACACCTGCGCCGGTGTTCCCTCCTCGACAATGCGGCATTCCTCAAACAGGAACACCTTATCAATCGTTTTCGCAATCTCATCCATGTTATGCGTCACAATCATGAGAGTCGCGTCAACTGCCTGCTTATAACTCATGATGTTATGCAGTATATCATCGCGCCCTCTTGGATCAAGACCTGCAGTTGGCTCGTCAAGAATCAGGACCTCCGGCATCATCGCCATGACCCCGGCTATCGCGGCACGCCTTTTCTGGCCGCCGGACAGCTCGAATGGCGATTTTTCCATCAGCGAATCATCAAGCTTGACAAACCCGGCCGCTTCATACACCCGCTCCCGCACCTCCGATTCATTTAGTCCCATGTTTTTCGGACCGAAAGCGATATCATCGAACACAGTGGACTCAAATAGCTGGTATTCAGGATACTGGAAAACAAGCCCTATCTTGAACCTAGTTTGCCGCGCATAGTCCTTTGACTCATGGACATCACGCCCATCGAAATAGACATTTCCTGATGTCGGCTTCAAAAGCCCATTAAGATGCTGAATAAACGTAGACTTACCCGATCCCGTGGCGCCGATAATGCCTATGCACTCGCCTTTATCCGCAACGAAATCAACATCACAGACCGCGATGCGCTCAAAAGGCGTTCCGACACCATAAATATGAGTAAGTTCTTTAGTTTCAAGCAACGACATAGGCTGATATATCTCCATTCCTCATTTCTCATTCCTAACTCCTAATTCACCAAACCATGCTGCTATCGCATTTGCGCACTCATCGACGGTTAAGGCGTCCAGTGGTAGGTCAAACCCATGTTCTTTCAGCTCGTATAGCAGAGCAGTCGTTTCAGGGAGATCAAGCCCCGTCTTCCTGAGTGTATCAACGTTTCGGAACACCTCACGGGGCGGGGCATCCAACAACACCTCGCCATCCGACAAAACGATGACCCTATCGGCTTCGATGACCTCGTCCATGTGGTGCGTAATTAATACGACCGTCACTCCGCGTTTTACCCGCAAATCCCGCAAAACACGAAGAATGCTCTCCCTGCCGCGAGGGTCGAGCATTGCAGTCGGTTCATCAAAGACTATGCATTCCGGCTCCATCGCAAGCGCCCCCGCAATAGCCACCCGCTGTTTCTGCCCGCCTGACAGTCGGTGGGGTGCATGTTCGCGATAGTCGCTCATGCCTACGATTTCCAGCGCTTCGTCAACGCGACGTCGAATCTCATCAGGCGGAATGCCTAGGTTTTCGGGCGCAAAGGCCACGTCTTCCTCTACGACAGTTGCAACAATCTGATTATCGGGGTTTTGAAAAACCATACCTGTTCGGCGGCGAATCTCAATAGTCAACGACTCGTTGGACGTGTCCATGCCGCCGACTAGGACTCGCCCGCCCTGCGGGAGTAAAATTGCGTTGAAATGCTTTGCAAGCGTCGATTTGCCGGAACCATTATGCCCAATAATCGCGACAAATGTACCCTTTTCAATCTCAATGTCAAGCCCATTCAACACAAGCTTAGAAACAGGCTCATCCGCATGAGCATAAGAATAAACAAGACCTTCGGTTTTGATAATCGGATCCATACTACTCCTTTACCAAGGGGGGAATATTAGCACTCTGGCTACGGCTAGTAGTTCACGCAAGCAGTTTGCGGGTAGCGATATCAGCGGTGTGCTTGCGCCTGCGCGATTTGCGGGTATCCCCACATGAGAAGCGATATAGTCTGTCCGAAATAGGTGAAAATCACTGGTAATCAACACAGATTTATGCCCGCTAGGAAAATAGTCGTCTAGGATTTCCTTTGCAAAAGTAAGGCTTTCATAAGTGTTCCTTGACCTATCTTCTCTTATTATTCTATTCAGCGGCGTACCGTATGAAATCAAATACCGCTCCATAGCTTCCGCTTCCGTGATAATCGCATCATCACCCAACCCTCCGCATACTATCACAGTCGCATAGGGGTTTTTCCTCAGATACTCCAACGCCGTGTTCAAGCGAAGGGCAAGCGGCGCCGTTACCCTCTCGCCACGAAGCCCGGCACCTAAAACTATCACCGCATCTTCTTTGTAATCAGGATTTCCCATGTTGCCGTATATCATGAGAAATAATGCAAACAGCATCGGAATAAGGCAAATAATCACGATTGTAATGTGTATGGCCTTTGCAATTTTCTTCAAAAGGAATGCGTATGCAATAATGCATATCGAAATAACTATTTGAATTGTTGAGCCGATATTTATGTTTGCCACAAAGATAAAAGCAACCGCATTAATAAGCGACAAAGCTCCCAACGCAATGAGTATAACCCGAACAACCCCAAATTTCAACATCGCAGAAAACAACCTCACCCAGTCCACCCCTCTCTAAAGCGGTCTTCGACCGCAATGGAGAATTGAGAATTGATAATGGAGAATTAGGGGCGTTGGTTACGCACTTGCACAATCAACTTGCTTTTCATAGCATTTGCGACCGACTTAGTTTCCAAAGTAGTTTGCGCGAACACTTCAGAGCTTTTCTCCGTCTTAATTCTCAATTCTCCTTTCTCAATTCTCAACTCGCGGCGTCAGCCGCGCCCCCCATCTACACGTCGCCCCGCACGGCAGTGCCAGTCCGTTCGCTGTTATCGGCAAGCCTATTTCACGGCTTTCGGCGTGTCCTGAGAGCAGCGACTCGACTATACATGTAAGCACCCCGGGGGATAATCCTGTTGTGTATGAGTTAATTAACACAAAGAGCGGGTTCTCGCTCAATACGCCGCTGCATAACTTGACGAAATCATAAAGCGAATCCTCAAGTTTCCAGACTTCCCCGGACGGCCCCCTCCCAAAAGATGGTGGATCCATAATCAGTGCATCATACCTTCGCCCCCGCCGAATCTCGCGCTGTACAAACCCGACACAATCGTCCACGATCCAACGTATCGGTGCGTCATCTAAGCCTGATAGACTTGCATTCTCCCGCGCCCTTGCAACCATATTGCGTGCGGCATCAACATGGCAGACATCAGCCCCCGATGATGCAGCAGCTAAAGTCGCGCCACCGGTATACGCGAAAAGATTAAGCACACTTATTTTGCGTCCTGCTTGTCGTATGGCATTGGATATATACTCCCAGTTAGCAGCCTGCTCCGGAAATAAGCCGGTATGCTTGAAGTTCATAAGGCTGACGTTGAATGTAAACCTATCATAACTTATCTTCCAGTTATCAGGGGCATTACCTTTCAGCCATTGCCCTCCGCCGGACTTTGAACGCTCGTAGCGGGCGTCAAAATCATTCCAGCCCGGATGCTCTTTTGAGGTACGCCAGATAACCTGGGGGTCCGGCCTAACAAGCAGATACCGCCCCCACCGCTCCAACTTCTCACCATCGGAACAGTCCAGCAATTCAAAATCTACCCATCTATCAGAAATCCACATACGCAACTAAATCTTGTTTTTCATCAACAAATACATGATCGCCTTTTGCGCGTGGAGGCGGTTTTCGGCTTCGTCGAATATTTCGTCGGCGTGTTCTTCGAAGACCTTCTCGGAAATCTCCTCGCCCCTGTGCGCGGGCAGGCAGTGCTGAATAATGCATCCGGGGTTGGCCAGAGCCATTATTATGTCATCTACAATATAACCGTGAAAAGCCTTTCTGCGCTGCTCAGTCTCATCCTCCTGACCCATCGAAGCCCAAACATCGGTGAAAATCACATCCGCGCCCGCGGCTGCGTTTATCGGATTGTCCGTAAGCTCGAACTTGCAGTTTTTCACCGAAGCGGCAAAGTCCAGGACGCTTTCATCCGGTCTATACCCCTCTGGGCTGGCAACAGAGACATCCATCCCGCATTTCAGGCATCCAACTATTATTGAATTGGCCATGTTGTTACCATCACCAATAAAACATGCCTTTAGTCCTTCCAGCCTGCCCTTATGTTCGCGGATTGTCATGAGGTCGGCAAGGACTTGGCAAGGATGAGCAAAATCAGTGAGCCCATTAATAACCGGTATGGTCGAATAGTGCGCGAGTTCCTCGACATCTTCTTGTTTATACGTGCGAATCATAATGCAATCGCAGTATCGGCTCAGGGTACGCGCAGTGTCCTTAATAGGCTCGCCGCGACTCAACTGGCTATCAGTGCTGGACAAGAATATCCCATGCCCACCGAGCTGGAAAATGCCAACCTCAAATGATACTCGCGTCCGTGTGGAGTTCTTTGCGAATATCATAGCAAGCGACTTGCCGGGTGGAAAATCATGTCTCTTGCCTGCCTTTTGCTCTGCTTTTAGCCTGTCTGCCGTGTCGAGAATCAATGTTATGTCCTCGTTTGTCAAGTCAAGTAGTTTCAATAAATCCTTCTTCATTTACGCAACCTCCTAATTAATTTATTTATAATTCGCTCTGCGGAGCGCTAGTGGTCAGGGAACCGCAATTGAGAATTGAGAATTGAGAGAGGAGAATTTGGGACGTGGGTTACGCGCTAGTACAATCAACTTGCTTTTCATAGCATTTGTGACTTATGTTAGTTTCCAAAGTGGTCTGCGCGAGCACCTCAGAGCTTTTCTCCGTCTTAATTCTCAATTCTCCTTTCTCAATTCTCAATTGTAACTTAGCGACTGCAATTATCATGTTTTTTGTTATAGTTGCAAGTCGCTAAGTTTCTAATACATACTTTAATATTGCTAGCCCCTTGTCAAGCTCTTGGTATGATATGGTTAGCGGGGGTAGCATCCGTAGTGCGTCGGTGCCGGCGGTTAGGATTAGCAGCCCGGCTTCGATGCATTTAGGCGCGATTTCTTTTGGTACAGCGCCATTTAGCGAAATGCCAATCATTAGACCTGCGCCCCTGATTTCACCAATGACAGGCAGATTCCAACCACCTATTGTTTTTCTGATGTAATCCCCCTTGGCAACGACCTCCGATAACGCAGCTTCATCCAGTTGGCTTAACACTTCAAGCGCCCCGGCAGCAACGACGGGATTACCGCCGAAAGTGGTCGCATGGGTACCGGGAGTCAAAACATCGGAGCATTTTTCGTTTGCCATAATACCGCCCAACGGCAAACCGCCCGCAATACCTTTGGCAAAAGTAACGACATCCGGCAAGATACCGTACTTTTGGAACGCGAACAAAGCCCCTGTCCTACCAACGCCCGTTTGCACCTCATCGACCAACAACAGCAAGTCACGTTCGGTGCATAGTTCCGCGACAGCTTTAACATAGTCCTTATCGAGCGGCAAGACACCGCCCTCGCCCTGTATCAGCTCAATAAGCACAGCGCAGATACCGGAAGACGGCTGCTGGCTGGGCTTCAACGCCGCAGTACCATCGATGGAAACGGATTTGGTTTTGCCGGCATACATTTCCAACAAGGCCGTCAGCGCTTTAATGTCATTAGCAGGGCAATGCGTGAATCCATCAGTAAACGGGAAAAAGTAATTATGAAAAACCTCCTGCCCCGTCGCGGCAAGCGTCGTAACCGTCCGACCGTGAAAACTCTGCTCTAGGCTGATAATTGTGCTCCTGCCTCTTCCGTATTTGTCAAATGAATACTTCCGCGCCAGCTTTATCATGCCCTCGTTAGCCTCTGCCCCGGAATTAGAGAAAAACACATTCTTCATTCCGCTACGCACAGTAAGCTCCTGCGCAAGTTTTACATAAGGCTCTGAGTAATACAGATTTGAAACATGCTGCAACTTCAAGGCTTGCGCGTATAACGCCTCCGCCCATTTTTTGTTACCATACCCAATGGAATTAACCCCAATGCCGCTGGTAAAGTCGATGTACTCCCTGCCCTCCGGACTATAAAGCGTAGCTCCCTCACCGCGCTCAATAACAACATCAAACCGCCCATAAGTCTGCATAACATGCTGCGCATCTAATGATTTTATATCAGTGCTATTCATTATTATATTTTTCCCTTTCTTATTCGTTGTCTATGTAGGGTTGAGGCTTGCCTCGCCCATTGTTGGATGTGAAACCGCACTATCGGGCCAGACCGTCCGACAATCAAAACCTAGTAGCAAATTGCACAATAACGAATAACGTTACACCGTACATCCGTAGGGCGCGGCATCCCTGACGCGCCGTTTGCGACGCATTTGCCCACCTTCCGGCGCGTCTGGGAAGCCGCGCCCTACTACTAAAGGATCATCGTCCCCGCGCCTTCGTCGGTTAGCATCTCTATCAATATCGAATGCGGAATGCGGCCATCTAGTATGTGCGTTCTTCGAACCCCACCCTCTATCGCGTCCGCGCAGCATTCGACTTTTGGAATCATACCGCCCGCGATTATATTCCGACTTTGAAGATCGTCAATCTGCTCCATGAGTATTTGTGGAATGAGAGTATCTTCATCATCCTTTTTCAGCAGTACGCCACGTGTGTTTGTGAGCAAAATCAGCTTTTCCGCATTAAGCGCGACCGCCAGTTTCGACGCAGCAGTGTCGGCATTTACATTGTAAGGCGTATCATCATCGACCCCAAACGCGACCGTTGCAACAACCGGGATCTGGCCGTCGCCTATCGCTTGCAAAACGATTTCGGGATTGACCCCCGTCACCTGACCAACATAGCCATAATCCTCACCATCGCCTCTGTCCAGCTTCCGTGCTTCGAGCAGCTTACCATCAAGCCCGCAAAGCCCTATGGCATCGCCACCCTTTCGGACGATTGTCGCCACGAGATCCTTATTGACCTTCCCGCACAAAACGCTCTGCACGATATCCATTGTTTCCCTGTCGGTATAGCGCAGGCCGTTGATGAAACGCGACTGTATGCCAAGGCGGTCGAGCATACTGCTTATTTCCGGCCCCCCGCCGTGAACGAGAACGGCACGTATGCCAACAAGTTGCAGCAAAATGAGGTCTTCAATCACCGCATCAAATAGCTCAGGGCTAATCATCGCATTGCCGCCGTATTTTATGACGACAACTTTGCCAGTAAATGCTTGTATATAAGGCAAAGCCTCAACAAGCGTCTGCGCCCGTTCATGATTATTATTATTCAACTTACCCTTCTCCATTTCCAATCTATCAAGTCCTGTAATCGCCGTTTATTTTTATGTATTCATAAGTTATATCACATCCCCAGCAGACGCATTCTGACTCACCCGCGTTCATGTTTATGTCAATCGTAACATCATGCTCTGTAAGAACCGTCTTGGCATGTTCCTCATCGAACGGTTGACCAATCCCATTTTCGCAGACAAGCACACGACCACTCTTTGACTCAAAAGCCACACTGACTCTGTTCGGATCAAATACAACACCGGAATACCCCATCGCGCAAAGAACGCGGCCAAAATTGGCGTCCATGCCGAAAATCATTGCTTTCGTCAAAGTGGACGTAATAACCGACTTCGAAAGCGCTTCCGCCTCTGCTTCAGATTTTGCGCCATGTACCTTACAGGTTACGAGATGCGTTGCGCCCTCGCCATCAGCGGCTATCATCTTTGCAAGCTCAACGCACAGCGCGTTTAATCCTTCCGCAAAAGCATCGTACTCAGCGCACGGAGTCTTTATCTCGGCATTAGCGGCAAGACCGCTTGCAAGCACACAAACCATATCGTTTGTGGATGTGTCGCCATCGACAGAAACGCGATTGAAGCTGACATTAGTTGCGTCTATGAGGGCTTTGCGGATCATCTCAGAGCTAATCGCGCAGTCAGTCGTCAAAAACGCGAGCATCGTGCCCATGTTAGGATGAATCATCCCGCTACCCTTTGCAATGCCGCCAATCCTGACCGTCTTACCACCAACCGATAACTCAACCGCAAGTTCCTTCATAACGAGATCGGTTGTCATAATAGCAGCGGCAGCATTTCGCGAACCCTCGACGGACAGAGCGCCAGCTAACGATGTGATGCCGGCTTCTATGACATCGATCGGCAACTCCTGACCAATGACGCCGGTCGATGCCACGATAACATCGCTTTCGCTTATCCCCAGCGCAGACGCAGCCGCTCGGCACATGCGCAGGGCATTGTCCTCACCGTTCGGAGCGCAAGCATTCGCGTTCCCGCTATTAACGATGACCGCTCTAGCCACGCCGTTTTCAAGATTTCTTTGCGTTACAAGAAGCGGGGCTGCCTTTACGAAATTTCGGGTATAAACCGCACCAACCGCACATCCGCACTCAGCAGCAATCAACGCAAGGTCTTTCTTGTTTTGATTATTAGTCTTGACGCCAACATGAGTCCCCGACGCCATAAACCCTTTTGCGGCACAAACACCGCCTTTTATAAAGTTCATTTTAGCCTCCAAGTTTTGCTCATTGCAGTCCGAGCATTACGTCCAAATTCTGGACCGCTGCCCCTGCTGCGCCCTTGCCTAGATTATCGAAACGAGCAGTGATAATAGTCAATTCCTCATTACCACTCACAGTCAGCATCATTGAATCGCCGTCCAATCCCCAATTGCTCTCCAGCATACCGCTCCCAAGCTCCTTACTAACTGTGACATAACGCTCGTCCATGTAATACTCTGCAATCGCTTTGCGGATATCCTCAGCAGCGAGAGTTCTATAAAGCTGGTTATTATGCAGCATTATCGTAGTGGATATCCCCGAATAATAATCATCCACAATCGGGCAGAAAATCGGCGGGCGCGTAAGACCTGTGACATACTGGATTTCCGGTAAATGCTTGTGGCACAAATCAAGCCCGTAGAGCCTCGGCGCGTACATTTCGGGGGTCTTCTCCTGCTCATATGCGCGGATCATCGCCTTACCGCCACCGGAGTAGCCCGTCAGCGAAAAACAAGAGAGCGGGTAATCGCGGGGCATGATACCGAGTTTTATCAGCGGATACACGGATGCGATAACACCGGACGCATGGCAACCGGGATTTGCCACAAATCGTGCATTTCTGATAGCTTGGCGCTGCTCCCTCGAAAGCTCCGCGAAACCGTAAACCCACCTGGGAGAAGTTCTGTGCGCAGTAGAAGCATCAATGACCCGGGTAGCCCTGTTTTCGACAAGCGACACAGCCTCCCGCGCAGCGGGATCCGGCAAGCAAAGAAACACAAAATCAGCACAGTTGAGCATCGCCTTGCGTTCTTCGACATCCTTGCGCCTATCCTCATCAATAAGTAACAGCTCAATATCGGCCCTCATGCTAAGACGCTCAAAAATCTGCAACCCAGTCGTACCCTCGCGACCGTCAATAAAAACCTTCGGTTTCGTCTCCATTAACAATAACCCCATGTTCAGTCAAGAAACCCGCGAGTTGTTTTTCCGGAATGTTTTGCAGCGGGCGACTCCGTATCGCAATAATATATCAGAATACGGAATATTATTCAATACCAAAATGACAAAAAAGTAAACAAAAATACACCGATTGCAGCAAACGGTCTTGTATATATATGCAACGCTATCCATAATTGATGAATATATATAGAGTATATTCGTTTTCGTGTTGCATATTATACATCACAACTAAGTAAACGAGGGCAGTAAGATACCTGCTTCCGCAATAATTTTCCCTCTTTACAGAAGCAGCGTCATTTGTTATAATGGCGTTTGCCTGCGCTGTCCATAACTTATATGCGCCCGTAGCTCAGCAGGATAGAGCAACTGCCTTCTAAGCAGTAGGTCGAGCGTTCGAGTCGCCCCGGGCGTGCCACCTGCGCTAAAACCGAACACGATTGATGTTCGGTTTT
>Ga0099364_10009746_pt1 | contig 13301 bp, 15 predicted proteins | sample TergutTh196P3_FD_73070 | JGI IMG/M metagenome (GOLD analysis project Ga0099364, IMG submission 73070) | Microcerotermes parvus P3 segment gut microbial communities from Pointe-Noire, Republic of the Congo - Th196 P3 | ecosystem: Host-associated > Arthropoda: Insects > Digestive system > Gut ...
TCATAAAAACCACGCCCGGACTGTATATCATGTAATCCGAGTAAAGACATGACTTGCGCGCTCTGTTGTATTCATACATTTCTTTGCATTTCAATTGCGAAACATAAAGCGACGAGGCTGCTGCCAATGCTTCTTCTTGTGCTAATGCACCTGTTAGAAATCCGCCGCCAGGATTTTTTGCTGAAGCAAAATTGAGACATGCGGTATGCCCCTCATTCGCCATTTTGCAAAGAGCCTCCATTGTGGTTTCATTGACCGTTGTGAGAATAGTTTTGCGATTTGAAACTATTTTTTTCTCAATCTGTCTCAATATACTGGTCAATGCTTCTGGCGTGTACAACAAGGTATTCGCAACGGAACGATTAACATCTTCTGCAATACTGACTTCACGACCATTAACAGTATATACGCCTTTCTCAACAATGTTGAGGGTTTGCTGTGCATTTTTTATTCTTTGTTCTCTGTTCGTATCTATTTTATTTATGTTAAAAACAAACTTAATTTAGCAAAAACAACATCATTATTCTGAACTATAGCGCTTATTTTATATCCGTTTTCATATTCCTGCAGGTTACTAAGCACAAATGTAACCTTTGAATGTTGCAGCGGATTGATTACCTGCGTAAATTTTATATTCTTTACGATTTTCAAAAAAAGAGGCTTTTGCACTAACTCTTCTGTTAGTTCCTTGACTATTTGTGTGATACAAACTCCCGGCGTAATTGGATTTTCGGGAAAATGCGCTGCGTAAATAAAATGCTCGGCGTTGAATAGGACTGTAAAATTTACGCCGTTATCGGTATTTTGCCGCTCTATTATTGTGTAAAATTCGTTTTTAAGTGTCATATTTTTCTAAAACTATACGTCAAATTTCGTTTCTCATTTTTCATTATCATTTCGCCGTTTGGAAATCGCTGTAATATTTTATTTTTATGGGTAATTATTAAAGTGTCGTTATCAAAACTTCTTTGCGCTGTTCGCCCTTTTTTAAAGGCGGGGTTATCAATTTCCAATATGAATTGAATGTCTTCTGCAATGGTTTTTCTGATGTACCATTTGTTTGCCGCTGCAAAAACATTTTTTAATTCGCATTTTCTTGCAGTACAAATGAAATCAAACATTTTTAATCCAAATTCATTCATTATAATACCGCGCCATGAATTATCAATTTGCCTGACAACCCAAATGCCGCTGATATTAAACTTGTCTGTACTGATGGTTATGCGATAATCATTTTTTTGTTCATCATCGCGCAATTCAGGCGTCCAAAAATGCTGCGTGGACGTGATATTGTCCACAGTCGCTATTTTTGGCGAGCAACTTGTAAGTAATCCCAAAAATAAACTAAAACTAACGAATTGCAAAAATTTCATCGTCCAAATTAATATTTATTTGTTTGTTTTTCATGGTAATAAACGTTGCGTCGCCGTTTGCTTCCCGTATTTCTACAGTATTTACAGAATAGTCCGTTTTGTCAAAAGTAAGCGTAATACTGTTGAACATTTGCCTCAAATCTCTTTGTCGCGGCGTTAGCGTCACCTGATAATCGCTTGTTCCGACGTTGAATACTGCCGTAAATCTATTGCCGTCAAATATCCCCGAGCCATTTATTCCAGAAATAATAATTTTGCTAATCTCGCTGAACATTCTGTTGCCGCTAACATTAATGATATTTTGGTTTGTGCCTGAATCAATCATTATTCTGTCGCCGTTCATCGTGAAGCGATACTGATAGGGATGGGTATATTCCCAACTCAATTTGTCGGCTTGTTTAAACGAAAGTCTGCCTTCTGAAATCAATTCATCCGCCAGTATGGAGATGGTTTTTCTCTGTACAAAATCACAGCGTAACGTATTCATTTTTTCGGACGCCGCTGTGATGTTTCTTATCAAATCTCTTTGCTGTTCAGAAGTTGCAGGACGGTAATCCTGCCCAAAAGCAACCGCAGCAAAAAGAAATATAAATACATTTGTTATACTAAATATTTTCATCTTGTTCTAATATGATTAAATTATATGTATTAAAGTCTAAAAATCTTGTGTCTAATAATCTAAAAGTCTTGTGTCTAATAATCTAAAAGTCTAGTGTCTAAAAGTCTAAGAATCTAACAAAATAAACGAATGATTAATGTAATTGTAATGATTATATATCAAAATTCGTTTTTCTTTTTGTTCCTTCAATAGACGCGCGGCAAGTTCAAGCGCAAAAGCAATTGAAGTCATATATTCGCCGCACAAATGTTTGTAATAAACCGTTTCTGCTTTTTGAAAACAATTTTTTTCCAACTCATTATAAATGTTGTCGGTTACGCAGTTGCCGTTTTTTCCTGATACAAATATGTCAATGTCTGACGTAATGAAATCATGTTTTTGCAAAAAGCATGATAATTCAGTTTTGATATAATGGGTATCTAATTCATTATTCATTAAAAAACTGTGTACGCCTTTCAATTGTGCAAAAGCGCTTTTTCGCTGTTCTTTTTCTAAAATAAAAAATACGGAGCCTTCGCCAAGCACAGTATTTTTCATTTTTGGCTCTTCGCTCATCATAAACTGGTTGTGCAGAGAATACTCATCTATTCCTCCCACTAACACGTGTTTCGCTTGATTTTCGTTGAGCAGCATCATAGCGTCTAACAAGGCAGATTCAAAAGATGCGCCGCGATGACAATATGTATTGTTATAACCTGTTATTTTGTGCATCATTGCAATTTGCGCCGCTACCGTGTTGTGAGATGAGTTAATAAACGGAATTGGCGACAAACCCTGTTCATTTCCTTTTAATACCGAAATAAGATATTTTTCCAAATCTGCAAAACACGCTAATCCAGTTCCCACAATAATGGCGTCAATTTCCACATCTGGTAAGTTTTTTATGCAGATGCTTGCAGCGCCCAAGCCCATTTTCAATATTCTGGACATACGCCTTAATTGTAAGGGATTGATAAAATCCTTATAAACTGGCTCGACACATACAAAATGTCCATTTTCAACTGTGCCTTGAGGCGTAATAGCGCCAATGGAATTGATGTATGTCATACTTTTTTGATTATTAATGTGGTATTTGCTCCGCCAAAACCAAAAGAATTGGATAAAACATAATTAATTTCGGCTTTATTTATTTCTCTTTGAGGAATAAACGATAACTCTTCCATTACGTTTTCCAAGCCTAAATTAGGCAAAAGCGTTTGCTCCTTAATGCTCAATAAACTCAACACAACCTCAATTACGCCCGATGCTGCCAGCGTATGTCCAGTGTAAGCCTTTGTGGAACTGACAGGCGGAACATTTTTTCCAAAAATAGCGCCAATAGCATTGCCTTCCGACAAATCGTTAATTTGGGTGCCTGTGCCGTGAGCGTTAATATAGTCAATGTCTTTGGGTTGAATACCAGCCACCTCCAAAGCATGGCGCATAGTCATTATTGCCCCCATGCCATCGGGCGAAGACGATGTTTGGTGAAACGCCTCGCTGTGGTTAGCATAGCCCGCTATTTCACCATAAATCTTTTTTCCTGTCGCCGCTTTTTCCGATTCCAATACCAAAAAGGCTGCTCCCTCGCCTATGCTTATTCCGTTGCGGTATTGGTCAAATGGTTTACAACCTGTGGGCGAGAGAATTTCCAACGAATTGAAACCATTAAGTGAAAACCGCGAAAGAGAATCCATGCCGCCTACTATGACACTGTCTATTAATCCATTGCGAATCATTCTCGCGCCGGTCATAACGGCATTTGCTGAAGACGAACATGCGGTACTCATCGTTGTAACGTTTGAGCGTACGTCAAAATACTCTGCAATTCGCTCTGTGCAACTTGCTAAATCGAACCATGGAAATATTTCTTTTTTTAGTAACGCATTATCGCCGTTCTCTCTTAATTTTTCGTAATAGCGTTCTTCAAAATCAACGCTGCCTACTGTGGTTGCGCCTAAAACACCCTGCACAGATTTTAATCCCGTCATTTGCATAGCCTGTTGAGCCGCAATGATACCGAGCAAAAAGGTTCGGCTGTACATCCTGTTATCAGGCAATGCTGCAAGGCGTATCAAATCCGCGTTGCTTTTCTTCACTTCGGCAACAGGATAATGCTTCAGCGCCGTTTCCAAAATAGAAACTTTACCTATAGCCGAGCGCTTTTGAAGCAATGCCGCAAAAGTTTCATTCTCGCCGCACCCTATGCCCGAAATAATACCAAAACCTGTGATGTAAGCCATAACTCCTCTAACTTCTTAACTCCTCTAACTTCTTAACTCCTCTAACTCCTCCAACTCCTTTTTCAAAATCAATTCCGCCATTGTACGCACCGACTTCAATGCTTCTCGGCGTTTTTTAGGGTCTTCCAATTTAACTCCGTGTTTATTTAGCAATAGTATCAATTCTAATGCGTCAATAGAATCTAATCCTAACCCTTCTACAAAAAGCGGGGTATCTGCGTCAAAATCAGCCGGCGTAACGTCTTCCAACGACAACGATTCAACAATTTGTGTTTTTAATTGTTCAATTAACTCTTCTTCTTCTGTCATTTTTGTCATATTTACTTTATCCGTTATGTTTTATTGAATCTGAACTTCCTCATCATAATTGAATTCCACCTTACTTTGCAAGATAATTTCATCAAGAACTTTGTTTAAATAACCTTGCTTTACCGTTTCTTTAAACCGTAAAATAAGAGTTTGGATATTAATAATTTCCTCAACACAAGACATATACTTTTCTACTATTGCAGTTATTGAGTAAGTTTTTGAGGCATTTTCTTTTATCTTTTGTAAAATTTCGTCCGTATTTTCAATTGATTTGATTATGAAGGAAATAGGGTATTTTTGTATTTTATCAATATCAAGAAAATATTTTTTGAAATCTAAAGTTTCGGTTACTTGGAAAAATCTGCCCAAAGGTTTCATTACAAAATCAATGCCACCATCGTTTGCATTTGTTCTTCCTGTTTTGTACAACTGCAAATTTTCTTTTATGAGTTTATCTGTTTCAAATCCCCAATAAATTTGCTGGTCGTGATAATAATATTTTAAAATTGAATAACTTACTATCTCAAATAGCCGAGCATCGGTATTTGTTGCAAGCAAATTCAAAATAAATTCTTCAACTTTTTCAGGAGTATTTGTTCCAATATTTTGTAATTCTGCACATGATTTTACAAATCTAACAAAGGCGTCTTGTTTTATTTGAATGTATTCTTCTACGACTTCAATAATTGTTGCAGCAAGGTTATATGATCTTTTGCCAACTGCTATTTTTAGTAAATTTTCATTTATCCAATATCGATTAGTTTCGAGATTACGAAGTATCGGGATATATTCTGAATTTGGAAAGTATTTTTGAAATTCGGAGTTCGTACGATTATTCAATGCGTGATTTTGTAGTTTGCTTCCAAAGGGCAATTCGCGCTGACGAGCCAACAAATTGCTAAATAATGCGCCTTCATAAGCCGAATAATTGCCTTTTTGATCATAATTCTTTGAAATGTAATCCTCTATTATCACGTAAATTGCATATAAATTGGCATAACTTCCTCTCGCTTTCGAACCTCGATTGGCAGAACGTGTTTTTTCGTTTAAATACTGGACGAGTAAACTTTTCTCAAAAATTGTTTCAGCATTTCTGCCAAAATTCTTTTTCAGAATTGCCTTAATGTTGTTGGTAAATATGTGTTTCATGGTTGATTAATCGAATAAATTTAATACTGGCGTGTTTAATTGATGTTGTTTTGTTTCAAAAGTTCGGAGTTCTTTTTGTAGTTTTTCTCCGTTGTATTCCTCGGCTAATCGAAGTCTTCTTAAACCTATTTTCACGTAATCTTCCTGCAATTCTATTCCGATTGATTTTCTGTTTAGTTGCTTGGCTACAAAACTTGTTGTAAATGTTCCCGAAAAAGGGTCTAAAACTGTATCGCCCACATTGGAACTTGCCTTTATTATTCTTTCTAACAGCGCAACAGGCTTTTGTGTTGGGTGGTTTTCATATTCGTCCATTCTGTAACGAACACGAGCAAACTCCCAAACATTGCCGGGTATTTTTTCTGAATTATATACTTGAGGCGGATTTTTACGATAATCTATCAATTTCCTTTTTGCGCCTGTTTTTGCTTCAATCAAAATCTCATCGGCATTAAAAGTGTAATTTTCAGGATTTTTCACACAAAACAAAATTGGCTCGTACATGGAACCATAGTATCTTTTTGCTTGAACTCCCGAACTGTCATAATACCAAACCAAACGCGAAAGTATTGTTATTTTCCTGCGAATAAAAATATCAAAATAAGGCATAAACTGTGTGGAAGTCATAATATACATACTGCCATTTGTTTTTAATTTTCTAATACACAAGTCAATCCATTTATAACACCAATTAATATAATCTTCGTCTGTTGCCCATTTATCTTTATGTCCGTTAAAATTTTTTCCTATATTGTAAGGAGGGTCAACGAAAATCAAATCAATAGTATTATCGCAAATATCATTAGATAATACCTCTAATGTATCGCCTTGTATGATTTTATGATCTTTATAATCAAATCTTTCCATTTGTGTTATTAAATTCGTTTTATCCATTAATTATCTCTTTTTCGTTTATCATAAATTATCGCCAAAGATACGCATAATATGAAAAACACAAATAACGCCGCGCTTTCGGGCAAAACGGAAATCCAATTGCCATCGCGCACGAAAATATCATAAAACCCTGATATTCCCCAATTTAGAGGCGACAGTTTGCTGACTGTTTGCATTGCTTGCGGCATCACAAATGTAGGAATCCATACGCCGCCTATAGCCGCTAAAATGACTACCGAAATAGCCCCGAATATAGACGCCTGCTGGTTGCTGACCGCTATTTTTCCTATAACAATACCATAGCCTATTGCCGCCAAAGACGCTGAAAAAGACATTAATATCAACGCTAATTTGCTTTGTCCCATCGCCAACACGGGAAGTCCCAACAATGGTAAAACGTGTATTCCCATGATAAACATAAGCGCCAACTGTAACAGGCAAACGACCAAATAAGCGCTCATTTTACTAAAAACATACAGCCAATATGGACACGGCATTGTCAGCAAGCGCGTGAAGCTGCCATCTTCGCGCTCTTTAATAATGTTGCCCGACAATGAAATAACAATAAAAAAGATAGCAAACATTCCCCATGCAGGTACATTGTGTTGAACAGAATTTGGAATGATGCGGCTTTCGTCCAAGCGCGCATATTGTTCGCGGATTTGCACAGGATTGTTATTTATTTGAATATCTCCTATTGGAAATGCCACTATTCTGTTTACTACATTAATGATTTCACGATTCACAAATTCGCTCTGAATAGCAACGGCATATTCGCGCATAGCGCTCATAAGTGTGGAACGAAACGAACTTTTTGTCGTTGGGTCAATGTATATGTCAATATTTAGCGTATCAAAATTTAATGGCTCGTCAATGTAATTAAATGCTTTTAAAACGCTCTTTTGCACTTTGTCCCTAATATTTGACGTTGTATGTTGTGGAATAACAACGCCAATCATATAATCGCCGCGGGCAACGGCGTTTTTCAATGCCGTTTCGGTTAATGAATCATTTCCTGTTTTTGTATGAATATTGAAAATATTTATTGACGTGATATATTCTTCTATGGCGTCGCCTAATGAATCATCGTCTGCATTAAGCAACAGCAGCGGCACGCGATTTTCATTGACTACATTAAACGTACTGTCTTGCAAATATGCCATCAGCGCCACCAAACAAAGCGGCATCAAAAACATCAAAGCCAGCCCCGCCTTATCGCGAACCAATAAAAGAAAATCCTTATATAGCAATGATTTCAGTTTCATCTAATCTCTCAATTTTTTACCCGTTTTTTGCAGAAACAATTCTTCTAATGTTTCTACATTGTTTTGAGCGCTCAACTGCTTCGGTTCGCCTTGACATATCAGTTGTCCCTCGTCAATTAAGGCAATTGATGTGCAAAAACTTTCTGCTTCGCTTAAATGATGCGATGTGTAAACGATAGTAGCGCCCGCCTTGTTTATTTCTTTGAGGTTTTCTAAAATTACATAGCGCGATTGTACGTCTATTCCCGTAGTCGGCTCGTCGAGAAACAGCAGTTGCGGACGATGCAGCAATCCTGCAATAAGATTCACCATGCGCTTCATACCTCCCGAATAATTAGACAGATAGCGGTTTTTATTTTTTTCTAAACCAAAAAGACACAACAATTCATTAATGCGTTCTTTTCTCTCTTTCTTTTTAATTCCGTAAATACCTCCAAAGATATTCAAATTTTCATAAGCCGTCAGTGCGGGATACAAGGCAATATCTTGTGGTACAACGCCTATGAGCGCTTTCATTTTTTCGCTTTCATTTTTTACCGAATAATTGCAAATATTCAATTCGCCGCTGTTAAAACGCCGCAGTCCGCACAAAATATTTATAGTGGTTGTTTTGCCTGCGCCGTTGGGACCCAGCAATCCGAAAATTTCGCCTTTTTCTACGTTTAGCGAAAGATTGTTTACGGCAGGGCGCGCATTTCCGCTGTAAATCTTGTACAGATTTTTTATTTCGATGATTGGATTTGACAATTTATACTGCTTTTTTTAGTTCTTTAAAAAACGCCTCTTCCAATGTGGCTATTCGATGCAAAATATCTCCAAGTTCGTTGTAGGTATATTGTTCGCCTTGTCTTTCTTTAAACACGCGGGCTGCTTTGTAAGCAAAATCGCGCCAAAGGTCGCCAATTTCAGTTATTTGTTGCGAAAACACATTTAATGCGGCAATACCTGTAATATTCGCCGATTGCTGCAAAAATGCAGCATACATGTAACGAAACCCCGCGCCGCCTGTGCCTATTTCTTCCAACATGCGGATAATTTGCGCTAAATTAAGGGCTGCCTTGCGTTTTCCCATTTTTTGTTCCCACTTGCGAATTTGCTTCGATAAATAGTAAATTCCGTTCACGCCAAAATATGGAAGCCATTTTGGTTGCGAGGTCATCAGCCAGCAATTGCGTTTGATAGCCTTGCGAATAAGCGGCGACAAATCGGGCGCCTTGTCGGGAACGAATTTTATCCAGTACATTTGTCCGAACAAAGGATATGTACCGCCTTTGGCGAAACGTACGCGAATTAAATCTTTTCGCGAAATAGTTACCTTTTCGATGGCGTTTGGGTCGCTGACAATGTAATTTCCGCAATCGTCTTTGCCCACGATGCAGATATTATGACCGTTGAAATGAAAACGGTATTCTTTCGGCATGTAGGGCAAATAATACATACCTACTACGCATCCCGCCGGCGCTCCCGAAAGCAAAATATCATCAAGTTTTTGCATAGCCTTTTCTTCATTGAAAAAACGTCTGCCTTTTCTTTTGAATCCCAGCAAACGCGCCACTCTTGAAAATAACACGCCCGGAAACGTGCGGAAAGAAGTAACAGCCATGCCCGCCAATTTTACAAATGGCATGTGCGAAAAGAACAGTCCGCTTGACAAACCGAAAATCATCGGCTCGGAAATATCAAATCCATAAAACCGTAATAGATTGGAAATCACTCCGGTTTCGCAATGTGCGGCAGGTTTATGTTCAAAATTTAATTTCGTCATACTGTTTTTAATTCTTCAACGGAAATACGTAATACTTCTGCGTATTCACGCAACACACTGTCGTTTAATTTTTTAAATTCATCAGGTTTTAAATGTTTTTTTACAGTTCTTTTTGTTTGTCCCGTATATCTGGCAAACAAACAGACGTCCATAATATTCTTTTCGAGATGATATGCCAATGGACTTAATTTACCCGCTAAAACATTTTCGCGCACTTCTTCGCATTTTTCGCGAATAGCGTCCCAAGTAATATCTAATGCATCATTTTTCACTTCCCAACCTTCGCTGATAACGGATTTGTAATTTCCGTCATCATCTACTGCATAAGCCAAATCACGGATCACTGTGTTTTTGAAATATTTTGGATCTTGCGGAACTTCTTCTATTCTCATATAAGTCTAAAAGTCTCGTGTCTAAAAATCTAAAAGTCTAAAAGTCTCATGTCTAAAACTAACAAACCGTCAACATACAATAACTATAAGAAAACCTTGCACTTTCGGGTATCATTAATAAAATTTTTTCGCCTTTTTTCAATTTACCGGAATACAGAAGTCCTTCTAACATTGCAAAAGGCGATGCTGAACCGATATTACCGATTTCGGACAAATTCACAAACCATTTTTCTTCGGGAATGTTAAAATCTATTTTCTCAAATTCTTTTATTATTTGTTCTTTAAAAAACTCTGATGACAAATGCGGCAAGAACCAATCAATTTCATTGGCTTTGAAATTCTTTTTTTTAGTTAATTCTATTAAATAACGCCCTCCAATTGATACTATGTTTTCGCCTAAAATACGGGTGTCTTGTTTTATAGAAAATAATGATTTTGTAAGCCATTCTGATTCGGGAAAGGAAGTCCAACCTGATAGACTACCGTCTTCGCTCTTTTCGGCTCCGGCATACATGCAGGTCTCTATTTCATGGGCAAACGATGTTATTTCTATCCAATCTATACGCAAAGAAATTGCATTTTCATTTGATTTTTTTTGCAAAAGCAAAGCGGCTGCGCCATCAGAAAGCATCCAGCGAAGAAACTCTTTTTCAAATGCAAGCGCCGGACGTTTTTCTATTTGATTGAAAAGTTCTGTTTCTTTTTCAAAATAGTGCGCTGTCATCCAAGCCGACATTCTTTCGGAGCCGCAACAAACAGCATTTTTTGCACTACCTGTGAGAATTGACATGTAAGCATAACGCATAGCCTGTGCGCCCGTACAGCAGGCTCCTGCAAAAGAAGCCGCTTCAATATTACGCTCGCCCCCTAATGCGCCGCGCACCATCACACCATGTGAAGGCAATAATTGCTCGGGCGATGATGTGCCACAAGCAATCAGATCAATATCATTCAATATTATTTTATCATCAAATAATTTGCGGATAGCATTAGCGGCAATCTCAACATTAGTATGGGTAACATTTCCTAATCTGTCTAAAGCGTAATGACGATTTTTGATGCCGTTTTTACCCAGCACAATGCGTCTTGCCAAAGATGGTTCCCCGCTGATAAAACCCAAATATTGCTCCATTTCATTATTGCCAACTGGTTCGTTTGGCAAAAAAACGGCGGCTTTCGTAATATAAACATTTTCCATATTAGTCTAAATTATAACACATTTCATCTTTAAATTTATTTATTGACTTTATTCTAAAAGGATAAGTCAGGTAAAAAACGAGTAACCCGAAGGGCGACACAATATACAAAACAAAAATTAGATAATAAAAAAATAATTTTATGCGCAATGCTCTTTTTTTATCCTGATAGCCTCCCTTTTTTCTAATAAAATTAGCCCATATTCCGAAAATTTTATGTCCCGCTTTTTCTACAAAAACAATGTGTGGTCTAAATTCGACCGCTTTTTCATTCATTAGTTTTTTTTGCAAATCGTCCCAATCATTATTTGCAAAAGTTTCATTAATGACATAGCCAAATCGCGATGCATTTTCAATATCTTCATCGCTGATTCCGGCTGCAGGCAACCAGCGTGACGCTTCTTTTTTGTTGTAAAACAGCCAGCGAATAATGGTAAGCACACTGACTAAATTAGGCGCGTGGTCTTGTAAAACAATATGTCCCACATAATGTCCGCCTGCCTCGTTAATATATTTTCGTATTTTAAGTTGTGCCATCACCCACATGTTGCGACAACCAGAAATATTTACAATTTTTTTGCCTCTTAGATAAGACTTTGCCTTTTCGTCCTGAAAAAAGGCATGTAACGGCAATGAAGGCGAAAGATACCAAGATTGTCCCGAAATAATAACCAAATCGGCATCATTGACATCTGAATAATCAATTTCTTTCAGTTTTCCTGTAGGAATAGAAAGCCGCGATTCCGGAAAAGTCTCAAAAAACGACTGCCATGTCCACGGAAAAGGAAAGGGTTCTTCAGGCTCAATCGCTTTGTAAATAATTGTATGTCCCGCATTTTCCAACGGACTGCAAACGCTTTCTGCTATTTGCAACGCTTGCCCACTTTGTGTATAATAAAATACAGCTATCTTTTTCATTTGCTCATGTCTAAAAGTCTCATGTCTAAAAGTCTAAAAGTCTATTATCTCATCGTTCCAAAGTTTTTTCAAAAATTCTGATACGGGATATATTTCCACATCATTCATACGTCTCGGATTAGGGTCGAACGAAACTGCAATAAGCCGCGCTTGAGGATATTCTTCCGAAAAGGCTTTCAATCCCTTGAGATGCCGGGATTGTACTTCATCGCAAGATTTTATTTCAATAGCCACTTTCGCATCGCCTATTATGGCGTCCACTTCGTAACCATTTGTTGTTCTTAGTTTGCATTATACTGTATATGGTGTTTATGACTGATAATAAACTTATTATATGTAATAGAAACACACCGGGATGACAAATGTGAAAAAAAATATTATCGTTGTCTTTCTATACACAACACTAAGATTTTGTTACCAAGTCATTTTCAAAGCCTACAATTGTTAAAGAGACACTCTTAATTACTCATGACAAAAGATAGCTTTCTGAAAGAGTGACATTGTACTGGCAATGAAAAACAAGACCCAACTAACTACTGCAAAAATTACGAACGAGCAGCTGTAACTGCCATGGATGTGTGTATTTGTGAATTTAAGATGTGGTGCAAAGACACACGAAAGGTCTAATGTCAGAACTAGTGAATGCGCAATATTCCAAGGAGAAGTTACAGTATATACTTTGTTGCTGCTGGTCTTACCACCACACCGATCAGGAAAGTCGAAAGGCATTAAGCCAGTTAACTTCGAAGCGTACTGTAAGGGTCTGATGGACGCCACGAAATGCGTCCTGATTAATCCTGTGTTCTGCATGTCTAGGCAATGCATCTTACGAGTCTCAGGAATCTGTTGTGTGAAGCAACTAAGGAAAACAATTTTCACAGTACAATGCGACTAAAATTTTTTACATTGATAATTCGCATTAATCCCATCGAAAGGCTACATGTCAGTTTGTTTGTGCCACATTATAACTTTATAGAAACACCTGACTGTACTGATCGTTTCGGGTTGACAAATGACATGAAAATAATTCTCCATTTTGGGGATGGTATGTACACATAATGTCAATCGTGGCGTCCTCACGTCTTTACCCCAGTGTTACGCCGTCTCTGCAACGTATATTTCCCTTCGGCAGAATGATCTTCAGAGGCAATCTTAATGCTGCATTACCACTATCAGCTATCTGATTTAAACAAGCAAAC
>Ga0099364_10009747_pt1 | contig 13300 bp, 6 predicted proteins | sample TergutTh196P3_FD_73070 | JGI IMG/M metagenome (GOLD analysis project Ga0099364, IMG submission 73070) | Microcerotermes parvus P3 segment gut microbial communities from Pointe-Noire, Republic of the Congo - Th196 P3 | ecosystem: Host-associated > Arthropoda: Insects > Digestive system > Gut ...
TGTATTTTATGGCGGCTAACGGGATAGTACTTGGCGTCGGGGGTAACAGGTTCTCGCCGCGTGCAACGACCTCTGCCGAAGAGGCCGCAGGGTACGCACTTGCAACACGTGAGCAAGCAATAGCAATAGCCGTCAGGATGGTAGACAAATTCAGTTAGCCACCCAATGTGGGGCCGATAATTCCACATTGAAAAAACGGAAGGTTCCACCATGCGGGTAAACAAATTCAGTTAGTCACCCAATGTGGGGCCGATAGTTCCACATTGCAGAAACGGAAGGTTCCACCAGGCGGGTAAACAAATTCAGTTAGCCACCCAATGCAGTTCCGGAAGGAACTGCCAGGATGGTAGACAAATTCAGTTAGCTGCCCTATGTTGGGCTGGGAGGTACCGCCAGGCGGGTAGGCATGTTAAGTTAGCCGCACAATGTAGAATCGGAAGGTACTGCCAGGCTGATTGGCAAGTTCTATTAGACGCCTAATGTAGGGTCGGGGGGTACAGCTAGGCAGGGCATGGCACTTTCGCCTTGCCCTGCCTAGCGGGGTAAGCCCCATTGGAAGTTGTCTACAGAAATGGATCTTTCCACGGGAAATGAATTCCCTATCTTTGTCTGTGATAATCGACGCTCTGAGATACTAGTTCAAGAGATGCTTGAATATCTGAAACTCAAGTTGGGTGAGAATGCGTGTCCTTTCAGTGAGGTTCGCGCTTATGTCGCCAATGTTGGAGTTGTAAAACAAGTCTGGGTCGGCGAACACAGCGATTTTGCCTTCCCCAACTGAATGGACACTAAAAACTGACTGCCCTTCCGCGTCTGTTATTAGTGGCTCCCCGCCCTCAATTGCAGAAGCCCCGTTGGTAAGTGGGACGCTAAACGGCTCGCCGCCAAACAGTGCTTCTGCGGATGCCTCTGCTGACATATCAGCCCTGTATAGCCGCATGCCGGCTGCCGCTAGCAGCTCCCCTGTATAGCCGCCGCTAGATGCATTGTCGAGTATAAAAAGGGTCTTTCCCGCTTTAACCAGGCTAATCAAAGCATCTGTGTCACGAATTGGCTTGTCGGGCTTGACAATCACGGCGACGTCCCCCTTTTCCAGTGCCGCTTTCGGGTTTTCCTCTAACGACGGAACAAATCCTAAACGCTGCACCCACACATAAAACGTGCTTATCAGGCTTGCGTCCCCTGACAAGAAGCCGTCCAAGTCCTTTGGTATGTTTCCGGTTGTGTATTCCGACTCGAAGCAAACGCGTGTTATGGGTATGCGGGGCTCAAGCGCTGCCGCCGTGCCCGGATGCGCGTTAAACGCAAGAACGCCTGCCGCAAAGGCAAGGGCTGCTGCGCAAAGGCTAGGCCCGAATGGGAAGGTGAGTAGTTGCTGTCGAAGCCACAGCGCGAAAAAAATGAGTGCGGCAAGGGCTGCCAACATGCAAACTGCTGCCGCAAGCCTTGGCGGGAAAGCAATTGTGTTTTCTCGATTGAGCCAATCAAGGCTGTTCAGAAGCAGTTCCGGCTTTCCAGGCATGAACATCCAGAAATTTGAAAACACCGTGCTGTCTGTAAAAGCAAGGACGCGCCCTTTGCCATACGCCACGCCAGCGCTTTGAATAAACTCGCCGAACTCCATAAGGGGCGAGTTTTCATCTGCAGGGAAGAAATTCAGTTGTGTGTAGTCCAAGGGCAGGTTTCTCAAGCCATAACCCGTTATTGCCTCATCTGCCAGCCAGTTTGCCTCAAGCGTGCATGACGTAGCAAACAAAAACAGGGGTAAGCTTTTTGCAACAGGATGCGGCATCAGTTGCGGGGGTTTGTATTCCTGCAAACTGCCCCTTGTAAGCTCGTAGGTACAGTCGTACCGGAACCGGAGCCCGATGCGGGACGCAATTTGGTTGAGGTATGCGCTTGTGCCAAAAACGTTGGTGTGGTCGCCTATCAAGTAAAGCCCGCCGCCATTGTTAACAAACTCGAGGATATCCTCAACCTCCTCTTCGTCGTATGGGGATGTCGGGGTCTTCAGAATAAGGACATCCGCGCCTGCTAGCGTTTGTGATGTAATCGGCCCCGTGTTTCGCGATGCGTGGTAGAAGCGGTTGATATGCTCGTAGAAACAATAGTAGTTATATCCAGAGCGCTCCCCAAACCAATTTTCGTCATACGCCTCGTCCGTCCACTCCCAGTCGCTATGGTATTCGTCGACGACTATCCTCCCTGCCTTTTCTGCTCCAGGGTCGCGCCATCCAAAAAAAGCGGCCCCCGAAAACACAAGTGCTGCAACGGCTATGATTGCGAATACGTATAAACTGGTTCTGCCCTTTTCGAATATGAAAGACTTGCGTAGCTGTTGGGCAGGCAGCGCCGCAGAAGCAAAAAAACTCGTGGGAGCCGAATATCCCGCAGGTGCCGAATATCCCATAGGCGCCGATAGCCTAGCGGCAGTTAGAGGTCTTCCGAACACTGTTGCGAGGGCCAGCACGTAAGGCATAAAGAGAACAAATGTTACCGCACGTTCCCAAAATACTCCATGCACCCCGTAATTCGCGTATACTGCAAGAACAAGCGCATAACGTAAAACTGCGTATACGAGCGTTGTGCTGAATAAAACCGCATAGCTCCGAAATCTAGCCTTTTTCAGGACAAGCAAGGCACAGCCCCCAACGAGAAACATAAGGAAATAAAAAGCTCCTACTTTCTCCCAGGCACTTGCGACTACAACCGTTTTAAGGGCGGCAGAAATATGAATTGCATCCTTAACGACAATTGTTCTAAGGCCAAGCAGGTTTAAGAGCCACCCGCTTGCGGCGGCAAAAATGGACTCGCCATGAACGCGGGCAAATACCCACCTAATGAATGGAAAGGCCGCCGCCTGCACAACAAATACCGGCAAGAGGCACGCCAGCCCGTTACATACGCAAGAGCCAACCCGCCCCGCTTGCCGCGCAAACCAAGTGCCGCCACCACTGCCACTACCGCCACCACTGCCACTGCCGCCTATTCTGCTGTCGATGCCAACTCTACTGCCGCCGCTACTGCCACTACTGTCAACTCTATCGGTGCTGCCCTTTCTGCCGTCTCCACCACTGCCTCTATCCCCAGTGAGGATGCCGCCATCGATATCGCCTGCCCGCCAAAAAGGCACGCAGGCAAAAACCGCCGCTGCGGCGATACAAATTGCCGCTGTACCCGAGCCGGGCTGATAAACATGAAAAGCGGAAAACCAGAACATTGTAGAAAACAACAACATAAGCCATGACATGTCCACCCCTCTAGCCCACCTCCTTTCGCAGCAAGCCAATTACAAATTCAACATTCCCAGCGCGGTACGACTCAACGCTTTCCAAATTGTCGTTTTTTATGAAGCCGCTGTCGCCGAAAGCAAAGATTTGACCGCGGCCAAGCTCCTGCCTGGCAATGACGCACTCCCCCCAGACGTCCATGAGGCTTTCCACATCGGCAATGCCTGGCACGACAGGCGATTGCTCATAGAAAAGGGGGCATGCGTTCCAAAAAGCCATATCCGGATTTTGTGCGGGGGCTACGTGGCCATACGGCACACGGTCAAATGAAAAACCGAAATGCTCAAAAATATCCCATGTCGCAGGGGGACTTTGATAATTCCCAAACATTATCAGTGTTCCCCCGTCCGCCACAAAACCGCGAAGCTGTTGTTTCTCCTGTTCAGAGAAATACAGCGCGGGTTCCATCAACACAACAAATTCTATGTTGCCACGGCGTGCAATGGCGGTCGAAATTGCCCCGTCAAAATGAAATTCTGAGAATAACCCCGCCCTTAATCCGCACGCAATAAAGCCGTCTACAGCACCGCCGTCTTTATCCAGGCTAAAAGACGGCAAGTGGGCGGCGTCAATCAGGCAAACCGCTTGATACGGGGGAAACGCGGACTGTTCCTGCTGGCCCGGGAAACCTGGATAAGCATTTGCCTCGGGTTCATTTTGCTGGTCAGGCAACCCCGGTGATGCATTTGCCCCGTCTGTACTTAATCGGCTTGGCCCGTCTGCGCTTGACTGGCCGGAGCCGCCTATGCTTGACTGGTCAAGCCTGCCCGTGCTTAACTGGTCGGGCCTGCCCGTGCTAGACTGGTCGGTCCTACCTGTGCTTGACTGGCCGGAGCCACCTGCCAAGTATGCGAAAATATTGTCAACAAATTGTTTGCTATACGCTAATACTGTGTTTTGAAAGAGGGTTGTGTCGCCAAACACCAGAAATTTGCCTGTGCCGTGCCTTGCCTCAGCCGCAAGGATTAAATCCCCGACCGGCTCTCCCCTGTCGAAACGCATATTGCCCAAATAACCGTCCTCGACATTCGTTATATCCCCTGCGTCCGAATAGCCGTTGCGCCCAATCAACAGCGGGCGCCCCTTGTTGCCAATGTCCAGCGATGCCCCTATGACGGCTTGAATCTGTGGATAAGCCACGCCCGAGAATATTGGGCTACGCCGCATAATGAAATTGTCGGGCCACAGTCTCAGAAACGGGATGGCGCTGTCAAAATTATAGCTAATGCCGGTGGGCTGTAAGATAGTGTTTAGTGGCAGCCTTATTTGTTCATCCCCGGTATGGTCCCCAACCGCAAGCACGCCTCCGCCGCTTTCCACAAAGTTCCAAACCGCCTCCAGGGCGGCGGCGTCAGGCGTGTACATCGGGTTAAGTACGACCAGTACGCTTGCGCCTTCAAGCTCGGTTGCGGTGATCTGACCCGCTACCCGGCAGACATATCCTTTGCTTGCAAGGTAATGTGGGAGTGTACCAAACATACCAACCTTGTCCAATCCGTAGACGCCCACTTCCGGCACGCTGAAATCTATACCGGAATCCCAAAAAACAATTGTTTGCCCAGGCACGGTTACAGGCGCGGACGGCTTAGCATATCGAAAAACAAGCCACGCGGCAAGGCATATCGCTGGAGCCGCAAGCGCAAAAGCAATGCCCCGGAAAGTACGCCGGCGATCATACAGCATCTTGGGTGCCCGCTTCGCCAGTTTGGGTCGCCGTAGCCAGTCGTACAGGCACATCCAGGGGGCTAAAAGCGCCGTAAAGAGCAATACACGAAAATCAAGAGGCCCGGTCAGCGGTTCTACGCGGTTCAATCCGATTGCCATGGTGTTTTCAGCTAGGATAGTCCACAGGGCCATATACCCACCCCAAGCCACAAGAACGCAAAAAATACTGCCGACATACAGCAAGGGTGATTTCTTTTTGTATACAACGAGCAATGCAACAACAGCAAAAACAAAGAGGGCCACAAGGTCAACCCCGCTGTAGGTAACAGACATGCTTGCGGTGCGCCCCGCCCATACCCCCGCGACGCCGGAATAAGCCCGCGAAATGCTGTGAAGGGCACGGTAGAAGAATGGCGACGCATTTCGCAGGAGCCAATACAGCAAAAACGCGGATAGTGTTGCGCTTTGTATTGCAATAGCGGGCATGTCCAATGGTTTTCTTCGTAAATGAACATACAAATAGCGCCCCCCACATAAGATAGCGGGGAGCAACGTCACATAATATGGAACTGAAGCAACCATGCCAAACAACAGGGCAACCATGCAAAAAAATGCAATCATTAGCGTCTCGTTTCTTAGAGCCAGTTAATAAATATCTTAGGGTCTGTCGTTAAATAACTATAAATAACTATGCATCTTACCTTGTCTTTTTGCCGCCAAACGCCAGACTACTGCCGAACGCCAGACTGCCGCCAAACGCCAGACTGCTGCAGAACGCCAGACTGCCGCCATACGCCAGACTGCTGTTATTTACTCAGGAGCCGGAATGCCTTTTGATTCCATGCTTCCAGGCTCTTGTTCCCGCCCCGGCTCTTTTTCGGTTTCAGCCCCGGCCCCGTTTCCAAGCAGTTCAGGGTGCGCATCGAAATAGCCTTCTATGGAAACCTTTACTGGAATAACATCATAAATCCTCACCATCGTAGTATACGCCTGCTCTCGCGTGTATGTGCCAAGCGGGGAGAACATATTGTTCCCCGTGCCGCTCATGATGCCTTTAGACACAACAAAACCCAGGGCTTCTGTTGCCCAGCCCGCCACCTGGCTCTGATCGGCAAACTCGGTTTCTGTGCCACCGTCGCCTACCCCAAAGGATATGGCGGCCCTTCTTAGCATAACGGCGGCTTCCTGCCTGGTGATTTGCCCGTCGGGGTTAAAACGCCCTTCCCCTACGCCGGAAACGACGCCCAACGAATTCAGCCACCATACGTTCGGATCGTGAGAGTCGGTAAATGGGGGGTCATCCGGGTACTTATACTCGTAATACGCAGCAAAGTCTTTTTGAACAAGCACTTGCGTCAAAACTGTACAGAATTCGCCCCTGGTAATATCGCTATTAAACCTGCTCCGCAGTTCCTGCGGAACCAGCCCTTTGCTTGCCGCCTGCACGACATAATCGACAGCCCAGTCAGATGGCGGATCGGAAGCTTGATATGGCGGATCCTCCGTCTGCCCAGGGGGGGCCCCCGTTTGCCCAGGTTGATCTCCCGTTTGCCCAGGCGGGTCCCCTGTTTGGCCTGGCGGGGCTTCCCCTGCTGGAGGTTCGTCTGAATCTGGCGGTTGTTCTTGAATAGGCCTGTTGTCAGGCCTTTGAGTCTGCGAGGGCGGCGTTATAATGCACCCGGCTGCGCCAGCCGCAAAAGAGCATGTCCTGCTCGCCCCGCAGGTGCTCGTGCCAGTACAGGTGTATGTGCCAATACAGGTTATGCTGTTACAGGTATTAGTGCCTACACAGGTATTGTTTCCTACGCAGGTAGTTGAGCCCATACACGTCGACGAGCCAAGGCAGGTGCTTGACCCCTTGCAAGTTGAACTGCCAACACAGGTCGAACTGCCGGTACAGGAGACCGACCCGGCACAAGTGTTTGAACCCGCGCAGCTTGTACTGCCGACGCAAGTGCTAGACCCCGCGCAACTGGAACTTCCTATGCAGGTGCTTGAACCCGCGCAGGTGCTTGAGCCAGCGCAACTTGAACTGCCTGCGCATGTGCTAGCCCCAGCGCAACTCGAACTGCCGGCGCAAGTGCTGGCTCCAGCACAGCTTGAGCTTCCCGCGCATGTGCTTGAGCCGGCGCAACTCGAACTTCCCGCGCATGTGCTACCGCAAGTGCTGCCGCAGGAATAGCCGCAAGTGCTTCCGCAAGTACTGCTACATGTACTTCCGCAAGTACTTCCGCATGTGCTTCCACATGTGCTTCCGCAAGTACTTCCGCACGAGTACCCGCAACTATAGCTGGATGTGGGCATGGTCCCAGGTATGCCCGGAAAGCGCAAGGGCGTAATGGTCAAGGTGTTTCCGCCGTCTCTGCCGCCCGTATATTCAACCGCATATTCAAGGCTTTCCATCATGGCTATTTCGCCGTCTACGCTGTCGTAATCGTAGTTTTCCTTCATTGCGACGCCGTCCAACAATGCCTGGGCACCCTTTTCCTTTTCCTCGAAATCCACTAATGTGTCCCGAAGCGACGCTGCAAATAGCGGCGAGTGTTTCTCAGAAATCCCGGCAGACTGTGCCGTTTTTGCAGCGTAAGCGGTTTTTGCTCCAAACGCCAGGCACAACAACGCCGCCAGGATGAACGCTACCGACGTTGACGCAATGTATTTGAACTTCCCTGTAAAAAGCGAGCTTTGATTCGACATGTCCATATGTCCCCTCTCTCTGAACTTAAGCTGAATTATCTTCTTATGTCATTTATTCATAACAATAATACTATCACTTAGCAATCTCGCCATGCAAGTTAATTCTTGATGTTTTGAGTAAATTTTAGTGAAGGCAGGTTTTATGGGGGAGTTTCCACTATTGTGAAAACAGTCGAAAAGCTACTATAACGAATCTTCCATTGTGTTCCATTGAGATTCGTGGCATGTTGGTATCGGCACCCCGTTGTGAACACTATTACGAATCTCCAATTGTGTTCACTTGAAATTCGTGCAATGTTGGTAGAGGATATTGATAAATTTACAATTTCAATAAAATTTCGTTCGTAGGGGCGGATTCCATATCCGCCCGTACGCATAAAACCGATGTTCATGCGTAGGGGCGGATTCCATATCCGCCCGTATATGGAATCTGCTCAAACGGGTGGATATTGAATCCGCTAAGACGGGCGGATATTGAATCCGCCCCTACGAGCGATATTGGCATTTATGTGCAAAAATATAAGCAGGGCATGAACAATACCTGCTTGGGGCGTACACTTGGGGCGTAATTGACGTCGAGATGCTTAGTTTCTGTTTACAACAGTGAAATAGAATGATATTTAGTAGGCAATTAGATTTTAACTAGAGTTCAATTAGAATTTAATTAGAGATTAATTAGAATTCCATTAGAGTACTATTAGTATACTGAAAAGAGCTGAATGAAAGAGCTGATGAAAGAGCTAAATAAAAGAGCTGACCGAAAGTAAAATCTCGGTCAGCTCAGAAACAAACAATGCTGGACTTTGTAGCGAAAAAATATATGACTTGTTCGAACCTATTAAGGCTTGCTCGGATGATCGGATCACCAGAACCCTGGATCCCTTATTTGTTTTTACGCTATGGCGTTTATGAGCGTCAGCGCATTTGCCAGAGGCGCATATGATGCGTCCCAGATAAAAGCTTTCACTTCGCTGGTTCCCAATTCAAATGGTATAGAAACGGTTGATTCAATAAACTCCCCATCGGCAATCCGCATGTCTTTCGCTTCGACTTTTATTAGCCTACCCAAATTATCGTAAGCTGCTATAAACAGATGCGCATTTGTTTCAGTGCCTAAACTGTTATATAACCCTGCCTTAGCGGTGTATTCAGTATTGGAACCGCTTTCATTGCCCCCATCGCGTTCGTTACCACTGTCGTTTTCATTGCCCCCATCGCTTTCATTGCCCTCATCGCTTTTGTAAAGAGAGAAGCTTGACAGTACAAGCAACTTGTCAGTTATGCTAGTCTTAATAACAGTTCCGGGCGTAACGCCGCTATCATTGTATGCATCTACACTGAAGAAATAATCTACGCCTACACTCAAAATGTTAAACCTCGCGGATGTCCCATTGATAACCTTATACTGTATATTGCGGCTGTCAGGCTTGTTGCCGAAGCGGATAATATAACCTTCCGCACCGTCCACAGCATCCCAGCTGACAACAACAGAGCGTTGATCATTTGGCTGAGCACCCGTAAGCCGATCTATGGTGAAATCCGTCACTGCACCCGGCTTATTGCCGCCGCCACTGCCAAACAGCCTGAGGCCGCTAACAGCAAATTTGCCTTCCCCAGGAACAGGACCCTTGTTTGTCAGACGTACATATCGAGCCTTAATGCCGGAGATCAGCTCAAAGTAATCATGGGATGTATCCTGCGCCTTGTTAGGTTCGGCGACCGCTCCGCTCCGATCGACAACTGTAAACCATTCGTTACCATTAAGCGAAAACTCCAGCAAATAACGGTACACGTAGGTATTGTTGCGTTCGGAATACCGTGTAGCTCGAATAACGTCCTGATCAGCAAAATTGATATGTACTGCGTTCACGTCGCAGACTTTTCCAAGATCAGCTTGGATATACTCCCCAACATCGCCGCTTGCCGCGCTCCACCAATCGCGCATGCTTTCGTTAAACGCATACGATGGTTGCCTGTTTGCTGCCGCCAGCGATGAGGAAGCCGCTACTATCGGATCGTATGAGATAAGATTCCAATCAGGACGGTCTTTCATGTTGTCATGTTCCACTGTCATCTTGTACATTGGGTAATCTGCGAATGAAGTATTGCTAACAAACTGGCCGTACTGGTCGAACGCTGCCGGATACAGGATTAAGCGCCTCTCAAAATTCGCATTTTGTGAAATACTCACTGTGTCAACTTTCCACCAATTGCCGAAATGATCCTGAATCGTGGAACCATGTCCGGCACCGGTAACGAACCCTGTAGATTTGTAGGAGATTGGGCTGTTTTCACTGTAAGTAAACGGGCCTGTTGGGCTTTCGGAAACATAACACCCATTTGCGTATGACACGAATTCTGTGCCCGGAGTCGAGTATTGCAGGTAATACCTGCCATTATACTTCGTGCAATACAAGCCCTCGTTATATATGCTTGCGGTATAATTTGAGTTGTCATTGCCTACATTCTCAAAGCCATGATCCCTGTTGAAACGAATTAGATTTCTTGTTGTGCTAATCAAGCCCATGTTATTGTTTGGATCAAGCTCTGCGACGTTGAGGCCTCCTATCGACGGTAGCGGTTCAATACCGTAATACATGAAAACCCTTCCATCATCGTCAACAAAAAGGCTTGGATCGTAGCAATTGCTAATCGGCCGACCTACTATCGACCATGAATCGCCATCATAAGGATTATCACTCTTAATGATTTGCCCGCCATCGGACATGGCGATATAAACCGCATCACCGATTACGCAGGCGCCGGGAGCAAATCTCTGCCATTCTTGAGCTACCCCTGACGCTCCGGTCGTTACTTTTACATATTTCCAGTCTGCAAAATCCTTTGTATACCAGTAACCCGAACCATGGGACGCAAAAAGGAAGTAGTCGCCTTTGTAATAAATCATATCCGGATCTGCGGATTCCCTGGCGTTAAAGTTGTACTGATATTGATAACTGATGTTGATAGGGTTGATAATTGTGTCGGAATTCGTTTTTACATATGGGTTAGTTGTGTATACAAACGTGGCTGTTTCACCTTCGGTTGCCAGAACCGATGCGTCTGACGTGCCGCCTATTGTTACTATGAAGCCGGTTCCGTCTTTTACTGTCCAGCTGTCTACCGAGCCAAAACCCACCGGAGGGCTGGCAGCGTTAAGAACATTGCTGGGGTTGCCGTCATCAAAATACTGTAAATCCCGCAGCTTAATCGCAAACTCAAATGTTTGGCTCTCGTTGGGAGCGAGCAGTTTTGTTTTTCCGTAATCCTTGAGTTCCTTAATCGGGCGGCTTTCCGTAAAATAACTGTCTGCCCCGATATACATTTGCACAGCGGTTTTGCCGGCGCGAGTTCCGGTATTAGTCACCTTCGCTGTAACTGTTATCGTATCCTCCGGATTCGATGGGTCAAACACTGATTTATCGAGACTCAGCAGTTCATACTTAAATGTTGTGTATGAGAGGCCGTGACCAAATGGGAACGCAACCTGCTCCTTGTACTCAGCGGGTGTAAGCTTTGTGTCATAATAGCGGTATCCGACAAAAACTCCTTCGTCATAATACATTACTTCTGACGATGTGTTATCCCAGGTCTTATGGCCCGGCTGAGCCATTGCCATGGGCGACGTATACTCAAATTTAGTCGGGAACGTTTGTGTAAGCCTTGCAGATGGATTAACCGTGCCGTTCAAAATGTCAGCGATGGCATATCCCCCATCGAAACCTGGTACGAAAACATCCAGAATCGCATCGGCTTTTTCCTTAATAAGCGTTGTATCAATAGAGCCGCCAACATTAAATATCACGACTACAGGTTTGCCAAGAGCGCTAAATGCGCGGCAATATTCATTTATCATAGTTGTTTCGTTTGCCGACAGGCTGAAAGAAGCAATGGTGTTGTCTGCGCCTTCCGCCGACAACCGGGATACTACAAGAATCGCGGCATCTGTCTTTTCTGCCGCATCGTCCGCTGTTGCCGCAGTCGCCGTGTTTTCGCGTCTAGGTTCAACAACGCTGAGATCAAACCCGGATTCCACGAGGCCTTCCTCAAGTGACACCGCGTGGCCGCCCATCTGTTTAGGCGTTCCTGTTACGGCGCCGGATCCGCCGCCCATGAGGACAAGGTCTTTTACACTCGTTGTTCCCTGCCCTCTGTTGTCCATTCCCATCGTTATCGTGCCGCCGTTGCTCTGATTAAAAGGAATAGTGCTTGTTACAAGCGCAATCTTTTCGTTGCCGTTAAGGGGCAATGTATCATTGTCATTCTTCAGCAATACCATACAATCGGCTGCAAGCGCCCTGTTCAGTCCACTGGAAGTTATTTGCATATCCGAACCAACCCAAGCATTTGATTGCGCCGTTGCCTGCGCTCTGGTTTTTACATTCCCTTTAAACGCTTCGGTTCTAATTGCGACTCTGAGAATATTCTTTACGCATTTTTCAACATCCGCAATCGTCAATTGCCCATTATTGAGGGCAGTGTTTATTGTTGACGCTATATTGTTGTACTGGCTGTTGTCCATTTGCGCCAATACGCCTCTGACCGGCTCATAATTCGCGCCCCAGTCGGACACGACGAAACCATCGAATCCAAAATCTCCGCGTAGCACATCTGTTATTAGCGCTTTGTCGGAAGAAGCGTAAACGCCGTTTATCGCGTTATACGCGCTCATAACAGTCCACGGATTCTCCCTCATCGCGATCTCGTATCCGGGAAGATAAATCTCCCGCATTGCCCGGTGCGAAATTATTTCATTGCCCCTGTTGCGGTTTTTTTCGGAGTTGTTCGCCGCGTAATGCTTCAGCGATATTCCGACACCCTGATCCTGTGCGCCCTTGGTGTATGACGCTGCCATTTCGCCCGTTACAATAGGGTCTTCGGAGAAGTACTCAAAATTGCGTCCGCCCAGGGGGCTTCTGTGGATATTCTGCCCCGGTGCCAATAAAACGCTTATGCCATAGTATTTAGCTTCTTCGGCGGTTCTTGCGCCAACGCTTTCCACAATACTCCTGTCCCATGAGGACGCTAAGCCCACATGAGCCATCCAGCATGTTGAAACAATACCGCCGCAATCCCATGAGCTTTAGCTCGTGGGTCAAGGCGGGGTTTTGTATTACCCTTGTCTGTCTATGTACTTCTGTAGCATTTCCTCACTAATGTTGCCAATAGAGCAAATAAAGTAATCATCTGTCCAGAAGGTAGCCTCCTTCCAGAATTGTTTTCGGAGTGATTGTTTGTATCGTTGCCAAATATGGTATGTTGTATAATTTTTCAGTGTGCGGATAAAGTCAGATAAGCGTGTTGTGGGTTCTGTTTCAATCAATAATAGATATGGTCTTTGTCAGTCTCCATGTTCTTTATGATAACGTTTTGTTTATTGCTTATTTCATGAGATTAATTTTTTACGTCATTTGAGATATTTGTTGCAGATAATAGCTTTTTACGGTATTTGCATACAAAAATCAAATGGTACTGCAAGAGATATTTTCGGCGGTTATGGATTTCCATTTGCTCATATCTAACTCCTTCTGAATATGATATAATATTTGGAAAGAGGGGGTATTTTAGTGAAAATTGTATCATCGTACAAGGTCAAAATAAAACATTACAGCGCAATTTTTACGGAAATGGTCAATAAATACCGCAGG
>Ga0099364_10009748_pt1 | contig 13298 bp, 10 predicted proteins | sample TergutTh196P3_FD_73070 | JGI IMG/M metagenome (GOLD analysis project Ga0099364, IMG submission 73070) | Microcerotermes parvus P3 segment gut microbial communities from Pointe-Noire, Republic of the Congo - Th196 P3 | ecosystem: Host-associated > Arthropoda: Insects > Digestive system > Gut ...
TGTGCTCTTCCTATTTTTTTAAAAAAAAAAAAAAAAAAAAAAAAAAAAAAGAGAGGGTTTTAAAAAAAAAATTTTCCTTTGCGGGAAAAAAAATTTTTAAAAAAAACCTTAAAAAACCCCCCCCCCCCCCCCCGTAGAAATAATTGGAAACAAAGAGCATGCTGCGATTTATATAACGCGAAAATTTTCAGCATTAAAAGTTATCCGCCAGAATATTTTACAAAATGTAAGGCGGTGTGACTATGAATAATAAAAATAATAAAAATTTCGATATGATTCCATTGTGTATCCTTCCTTGGCTGCATACCAGTATGGGTTGGGGTAATTTTGGTGTTTGCTGCAATTCTCCCCCAACCGACTTCGGCAATATAAAAGAAATCTCTGCTGATTCAGATATAAAAAATCAAATTTTTAATCACGAAAATCAAATTTACAGGCGGAAATTATATACAGCAGGAGAACTATCGGAATCATGTAAAATGTGTTCTTCGAGGGGTTCTCTGCCTCAGCAACACACACAAATAGCTGATATGCTTATGCAAATCGAAGATAGACAGCAGCAGTACAGAGCTTCACAAAATTTTAATCTTGCCATTGCTTCCGCCTTTCGTAAAGAAACTGTGGTTGAGCATAATCCTGTTCGCATGATTGTATCCTGCGGTTCAGCATGTAATATTCGGTGTAAATTCTGCTACAATTGCCACATGAACTATCATCCAGAACCCAAAGACCTTTTAAAAGTCATTGACCAAATTCATGAAACATTAGTATTTTGTCAATTAACGGGTGGGGAACCGTTAGTAACCAAGGCAGGACGTGCTCTGCTCCAAAGATTCGCGGAAGGCAAATATAAATTCGCCGTGCGCCTTGGCACTAACGCACAATGGACAGATTTTGACTTGTTAAAGCCCGTTAACTTAGCAGATGTCCAAATTTCTACCGATGCTGCGACCAAAGAAGTATATGAAACCGTTCGTGTCGGTGGTGACTTTGACGATTTAATAGACAATATTAAAAAATTTGTAGAAATGAAAAAAGAAAAACCTTTCTTAAAAATTACAACAAATTATACAGTAACATCAGATAATTACATGGATATTCCCGAGGCTTGCAAACTTTACGAGGATTTAGGTACGTTTACTATGTTTCACCTCGTCATGCGAGAAAAAGAGGACCCTCAAAATATAAGTGAGCGTCGGGATTTGTATGAACCCTTACTAAAAAAAGTTGATGAAGCCTTGGCTATTGCTGTAAGTCCGTTTACCAAAGATAAACTTATAGCAATACAGGATAAAATTTTATGGAAAATGAACAACAAAGAAAAAATAAAAACGAACAACAGGTCTTTTAAGAAATATATCCCTTTGCCGGTGAAAAAATTTATAAGAAAGCATTTGATAACGAAAAAATGAAACAGGAGTCACCTCATGTCCACTCTAAAAAAAATCCGCTACATCTTCAATCGGAAAGTGAAAATCCGTCTGATTATACTGTTGGCGGCGATTATTGTCGGTGCACTATTAGAAATTGCTGCACTTTTTGTTATTTCGCCGTTTATTTCAGTGCTACTTAATCCTTCCGCTATCGACGGCGGCGGTACACTTAATCATATATTTGATTTATTTGGATTTAAGAGCCACAATGCGTTTTTAGCGTTCATGGCTTTTGTTCTCGCGGGCATATATATTTGCCGCGGGTTTTATATGTTTATAGTAGCAAGGATTCAGTACAGATTCCTCTCCAAACGTCAGGTTGAAATGTCAGAAATAATGATGACTAAAATTTTGAGCAAGCCGTATCTGTATCACACAAACAAAAATTTATCCGAACTTTCACGTATTATTTCTGTTGATGTCGGCGACCTTATGGCACTTCTTTCTGTCATTTTAGCGATTCTGTCTGATTTTTTCATGTCATTTTTTATCTTTGTTTTTTTGCTGTTGCTTTCACCACCCATGACTCTCGGTTTAGTCGGACTCGCGTCGTTATGTGTAGTAATATATCTTAAAATTTTTCGTAAAAAAATAAAAATAACAGGAGAAGAAGTCCGCGTTAAAGGCATACAAATGGGAAAAGCTGTGCTTCAAGCGTTAGGTGGCATCAAAGAATTGAAAGTGCTGCGCCGTGAAAGCTATTTTATCGGAAGATACAGAACAAACGCCGCTGATTTTGTGAAATTAAACCAACGCAACCAAGTATATAATTCTATACCGCGAGTTATGATAGAAGCGGTATGCTTCGGTGGAGCATTTATATTAATCGGTTCGTTTATTGCCACAGGTATGGACATGAGCAATATAGTACCGCAGTTAAGTTTGTTTGTGCTTGCTTCGTTCAGATTGCTCCCAGCTATAACACGTTTCGCCAATTATATAAACACCTTTATATTTCTAAAGCCTTCTGTTGATGCTGTTTATACTAATCTTTTCGATGAAACGGAATATACTTTAAATACTGAATCACGCGCAGCCGAAAAATCCGATTCTGACAGTTCAGATATATCAATAGAAAACATCACATTTAAGTATCCAAAAGCACCTGAACCCGTGCTTGAAAACGTAAGTTTGGTTATACCACACAAAAAATCTGTGGCATTTGTTGGACCTACGGGAGCAGGTAAAACTACGCTTGCTGATATAATCCTAAGCATTTACACGCCCGAAAAAGGCAATATTATGCGTAACGGACAGTCCATATACGCTGACATTGGCGAATGGACAAAACAAATCGGATATATCCCACAGCAAATATATTTGATTGATGAAACGATAACTGAAAACATAGCGTTCGGCGTACCAAAAAGCGATATAGACGAAGAACGCGTATGGCACGCGATAGAGCAAGCGCAACTCGCAGACTTCGTGAAATCCCTACCCGATAAACTTAACACAATCGTCGGCGACAGAGGTGTGCGCTTATCCGGCGGTCAACGTCAGCGCATTGGCATCGCGCGTGCATTATATAATAATCCATCCATCCTTGTTCTCGACGAAGCCACATCATCGCTTGATACCGAAACAGAAAAGGCAGTCATGGAAGCTATAGAGAAATTTCAAGGCGATAAAACCATGATTATCATAGCTCACCGTCTAAGCACAATCGAACACTGCGATATAATCTATTGCGTGGAAAATAAAAGTGTTACACGCGAAAAATAATTTTCAAAGAATACCACGACAAAAAATGTCGTGGTATTTGTATCTCTTTAATTTTTAGACTATCACGTCAAAAATCTTTTTCCCGTCAACTTCAACCCATTCTGTCCTGCGCTCCTTGTTAGCTTCTTGCCTGAAATCAAAAGTCAAGAGGTATCCTGTATCCGCGTTCTTGATTTGTAAGATAGTTTACGAGCTGATTACAAGCTTCCTCGTGAGCTTTAGGACCGTACCATCTCTTTAACTCTATGATGAACTGCTCGCTCTCATAGTCCACTATAATATCTATTTTAAAATCGTTCGTCTGACTTTCGATATGGCAGAATCCATGTCCGTTAATGAATGACTTCAAATATGTCAAAAATAACAGCCCGCCGTGGCTCTCTAAAAACCTTTCGTCTTTCAACTTGAAAATCTCTGTGTAATGCTGCGCGAACTTACGCAGAAACAGTTCCATATTGAACCGTCCGTTCTCGACTATTTCACTTTTCTGCGGCGGCTTGATTTTTATTTCCCCTGAGTTTTCGTTTTCGGTGATGAAATAATTATATATACGCATTTCAAATATTTTATTTGATACTAATGCTCTGCCGTTCTCGCTCTTCAAATAACCGAACATATAGCCTAAACTTATCGTGCTGTTGTCAATATTAAAAGTCTTATTTTCTCCTTGAAACAACACCTCGCGTAAAAACTTTTCCAAATCCGGGTACATCTCAATATTTTTCTTCAAGTCGTCAAACAGCATATTGGATTCGTTAAGCAATATTTGAACCGCTTTCTGTATGCCTTCGAGCGTCCACTCTTTATTAAGTTCTTCATCAATGCACTGACAAATCCGCGAAACCATGAACGGATAGCCGCTTGTGTACTTATAGATTTCTTCTGATATTTCGATTATATCTACGCCTGTGCTGTTTTCCGCTTCGTAGTCTTTAAGCATTGTCGCGATTTCTGTGGGACTGAATGACATATCAACTGTAAAATTTACGGCGATATTCCACAGTGAATTATTTATTTTAGTTTCTGTTTCGACAGGTGCATACAATCCTTCTCTTATCATCTTTAGCTTTATATTTTTTATATCATAAACCCCTGCGAGGATTACGCTGTGGAATGTATAATCATCGCCGTGGTCTGAAGCCTGATATTTATTCCTGAGCATACTTAAAAAATGCACAAACACACGGTTATTGCTTGTCTTATCTACTTCGTCTATCATCAGCACTATTTTTTTGTCCCTGCACATTTTTGTTATATGCCGACTCAGTGAATTAAAATCAATGCCGCTGTAATCTTCCCATTCATTTATATATTTCTGCTCAACAACAATAGCTGGACTCCGTAAAGCCATCACTATAAGCCCCACAAACGCCGGACAAAATTCTTCTGGCGAAGCAAAGGTTTCATCGCCGAGCCCTTCAAAACTTATTTTTACAACCGTATATTCATCTGCCAAGCATCTTCTCAATTCATATAGCGTTGTTGTTTTCCCATATTGCCGCGCTCTGTTTATAGTGAAATAGCTGCCGCTGTCTATCAGTTTTTTTATCTGCGTGATTTTATTGCTTATATCCACCATATAATGTTTTGACGGCACGCACGCTCCCGCCACTTTAAAATTTTTCATAGCTCTGCCTTTCTTGCGTTAAATTTTGCTTGATTTCTTATACTCTCTGTAAAATTCAAGAGCTTCGATAAGTTCGGCTTCTATTTCCTCCGGTTTATCTTCCGGCTTAAAATATTTCGACAACACTTTGCCTTTTAGTTTAAGAGATTGAACAGGAAGCGAGGCTCTGTTTCTTTTTTTCAATGCAACTCCTGCTAAAATATCGTTTATCTTTTCAGGAGTTAGTTTATTATTTTCTGAAAATTCTCGTAATAGTTCAGCTTTTTTTATATCAACTTTTAATTTTGGATTATCTAAAAGTATTTTAGATAAATCTTCTTGATTCTGACTTCCCATATAAGATAGTTCAACAGCAGCAAGAAAAACAATTTTGTTTTCATCAAGGTAGTTTTTGAAAAATTCAGGCAATTTATTTATTCTCAGATAACGAGCAACAGAATTTTTTGAAAGACCATATTGTTGCCCAACTTTTTCTCTACTTTCTAACTTCCGCCCAATGTGGGCGGAATTTTCATTTTCCGCATTACTGCTTATGTTTCCGGTGTTTTTCAATAAATTTTCTATATCATTTATTAAGTCCGTCCGTTTGCCTTGATGTTTGATTGCTTCGTGATGACCGGCAAGCGCGGCGGCTCTTTCGCTGTGTGATAAACTTTCAAAGCCGCGCTGACGCAGATTCGTTTCTGTCACAATTAATAAAGCTTCATCATCGCTTAGATTTTCACGGATTACAGCAGGAACAGTTTCAAGCCCAACAGACTTAGCCGCTTCGATTCTATTATGCCCGCTTAATATTTCATACATTTCACTATCAAGCGGACGAATTATAATCGGTATAATTATCCCATTTTCTTTTACGCTTTCAACCATATCTGCAAACCGTTCACCTTCATATAACTTGAACGGATGATTCTTAAACGGCACAAGTTTTTCTATAGATATATTTACTATGGATTTGCCTTTTAATTTATCTGCGGGGTCGGTAGATTCAAAAATATTATCAAAATTATTTGTAAAATCAAATTTTTTATTACTTTTATTACTCATTACCTATTAGCTCCTTTGTAAATTCTTCGTAACTCTCTGCTATCTTTCCACTTGGGTCGTAATCAAATATGCTTATAGCCTTTGCCTGTGTTTCTGTCACGCGAATAGATATTGGTATCCTCGTATTAAACACTTTTAAGCCATTGAATGTTTCGCCTATAGCATCTATAATTTCTTTGTGAAAAATTAGCCGATTATCATACATCATTACTAAAACGCCTTCTATGCTAAGATTCGGATTAAGATTATCTTTAATACTTTTAATTGTTGATAGTAGTAGTTCCAGCCCTTTGACGCTCAAATACTGCGGCTGCATTGGAATAATAACACTATCAGCTGCATTTAGTGCATTTATAGTTATTAAATTAAGCGATGGCATTGTATCCAGTAAAATATAGTCATAATCATCTTTTATACAACTAATAATTTTTTTAAGTACATTTTCACGACTTAACACACTTACCAGCATATTTTCCGCACCGGTTAAATTTTTATTGGAAGCAATAAAATCCATATCTAAGCTACGTAATAGGTATTCGCGGTTTTGCAACAACTTTGATTCTTCAGGATTTAATTCTGAGTTTAAAAGGTCAAGTATTAGATTAGGTAAAGTTATAGGAATCTTGCTTGGCTGATGATGCCCCAGAATCATTGTTAAATTTGCTTGTGAATCGCAATCTATTAAACAAACTCGTTTTCCCATACGAGATAACGACGTGCCAAGATTGACTGTCAGCGTAGTTTTCCCCATGCCCCCTTTTTGATTCGCAATAGTTATTATTTTTGCCATAAACTGTCCTTTCTGTTTTATAATTAAACTTTATATTTTTATAATATCATTTTTTACTTACTTTGTCAATAAAAAATGTGCGAAAAAAGTATTTTTATATTAATTTTTTAATATTAATATAAAATCATACTCATTCTAAAATTTAAATCTATTAAAATCTTGAAAATTTCATCTTTTTATGGTATAATTTAAAAATAAAATGGAAACTAATGAGAGAGGGCTATAATAAAATGAGTCAAATGAATAACGAAGATACGTTAGTAAACCAGTATGATATAAAAAAATTAAAAATTTTAAATCCAGAGGAAGAATTAAATCTTTCTCAGTTTAATGGTGACCTCATGAAAATTTTTGAAGATGCGAAAATACTTACAAATAAAGCTCTTAATAATTTTTACGAAAACATAACAGAATTAACTCCTCAAAATCAAGGAAATGAATTGAAAATAAATGCTGGTTTAGTTAAAAATTATCTTGAGCATATATTACAACTGCACATTAGTAAACTTCAAGCCGATGAAAAATTATATAATAAAATTATTAAACATATTAATCATGCCATAAAAAAGAGTTCGTATATAGACCCTCAAAGCCTATCAGAGTTAAGTGTTAAAAATACCACAAAAGAGAAATCTCTTGAAATATTAAGAAGTATTGTTCCTCAAACTCATATAAAACCAAATAATAAGTTAGCAAATACACTAACTAAAAATCTTATAGATGGAGAAGGAACCGACCTTAAAGTAAACGATAAAAAAGCAAAAAATCAAGTTATTACGAAAGTGATGCTAAACTATGAAAACAAAAATGTTCAGCTAATAAGTCCAGTGAAATTCACAGCATACGATAGGGAAGTTTACGATGGTGTTACTACGCTTTATGAAGCAGGTAATAGTATTGTTAGCCCGGTCATGGTTTACCGCGCGATGAACGGTTTAACTGAAACAGAACCGGTAAGTGACAAGGCGATTGATGAAGTTAGAAAAAGCATTGATAAGAGCAGATTTATAAGAACCGTTATAGACTATACAGATGAGGCAAAGTTTTATAATCATGAAATAAAGAAAACATTATACGAAGGATATTTATTAGCTGCTAATAAAGTAATGGTTGAAGCGGGTGGGAAAGAAATAGAAGCGTATAAACTTTTAGACAAGCCAATTTTATATGAATACGCACAAATTTCAGGGCAAATTTTAAGTGTTCCTATAAATTTATTAAATACAAGGGATACTGTAAACAGTACAGAAGACGTAATTATAACACGTGGATATATTCTAAGACAAATAGAGTGGATGAAACATGAAAAATCGAATCGCAGTACGAATATTACTTATCAAGGCGTATATGAAGAACTCGAAATTTTTAAGGATAATTTAGATGAAAAAGCATATAAAGAAAAAACTTTTAAAATAAGAAGTCATGTAAAATCGATTTTAGAATCATGGCGAGCACAAAACTATATAGGCAACTTTGAAGAATATAAAGATGGCAGGCAGATTAAAGGGGTAAAACTTTATTTTTAAATTTATCATAGTTGCCACTTTTGTGGGTGGCATGGCTACCCCACAAAAGTGGCAACTATACCCCACAAAAGTGACAACCATACCCCACAAAAGTGACAACCATACCCCACAAAAGTGGCAACCATAGCATATCAAAAAAAGCCCGGATATAAGTGGTAGAATGGGCAATATCTGGCATTCGGTAAAAACGCTATAAGTATTATAGGTACTATAGATACTTATAGACTCGAAGCCCCTCGTCTTGACTTCGGGGCGTTCTCGTGGTACGATACTTATAAAGAAAAAAACGAAACCTGAGTGGCAAGGCTGGCTCAAACGCTTGAGGATATAAGTATCGGAAAAAATAAAAATGATTTTCCAAAAAAATTCCATCAAAAAAATAGACTAACCTCCAAAACAGCAATTAAACTTTTGGACGCGTTCTTTTTCTTTTAAAAACAAAAAAATTGCGAGGATTTAGCGTATGGATAAAGAACACGCCAAACAGGTAATAAAAAATCGGTTAGAGGAATATCTTTTGACTATTACTTCAAAAATCGGAGAAAAATATATATGCCCAATCTGCGGAAGTGGAACTAAGGCAAACAAAACGCCTGCGGGCACTCTTTCCAAAGATAAACTATATTATCATTGCTTTAGTTGCGGCTTTCACGGAGATATTTTCAACCTTATAGGCATAAAAAACGGAATTAGTGATACATCGGAGCAGTTTAAACACGCCTATCAAATTTTTGGTTTTTACACGAATGGCAAAAAAAGCTCTGAAAATCAAGGTTATTTGAAAAAATCAACCTCCGATTCTTTTATTTTGAACTCTAACAACGAAAACCAGATGGAAATTTCACAAAATGATGTTGTTTTAGTTGACTACACGGAATATTTCCAACAATGTCACGCAAGAGCAGACGAAACTGACTATTTTTCTTTTAGAGGCTTAACAAAAACAACGATAGATAAATATAACTTAGGCTATGACCCAGAGTGGCGAAGTCCAAAAGCGTTAAGAGATGGCAAGAACCCTCCTGCATCTTCAAGAATTATTATTCCTACGAGCAATCATAGCTATTTGGCAAGAGCAACCGACTCCAGCGAACAAAAATATAAAGTAGTAAAAGAAGGCAGTTCACAGATTTTTAACTTTGACGCAGTGTATAATTATGCAGTAGTATTCATCGTTGAAGGCGAAATAGACGCTCTTTCAGTTATTGAAGCCGGAGGGCAAGCCATCGCGCTGGGCAGTACGGCTAATAAAAATAAATTTATATCTGCTGTAAGCCAACGTAAGCCAGATTCCTTACTAATTTTAAGCCTTGATAACGATGATGCAGGAAAAAAAACGCAGACTGAAATTGCAAATGCTCTCAGAGCGCTCAGAATAGCGTTTTTAGAGGCAGATTTAAACGGAACGTATAAAGACCCTAACGAACACCTGCAACGCGATTCTGGAGCGTTTAGAAGCATTATACGCAAAGATTATTTGCAGATATTTGAAAATGAAGTTCAAGCAGAGAAAATAAGCTACAAAAGAAAGGCGGCGGGATGTGAAATTAATACTTTTTTTGAAGAGATAGAGAAAACCCAGATGATGGTTCCGACAGGCTTCAAAGAGTTTGATAAAATATTAGACGGCGGTTTATACGAGGGCTTGTATATTGTCGGAGCTGTCAGTTCGCTTGGAAAGACAACATTCGCTCTGCAAATGGGCGACCAGATTGCACAGCAGGGCTATGATGTGCTGGCGTTCAGCCTTGAGATGAGCAAACATGAACTGATTGCGAAGTCTATTTCACGGCTGACATTCCTGAACTGCAACGGAAATGCTCAAAAAGCTAAAACTGTACGCGGAATAACTTCGAAAGAAAAATACGCAGAGTACACTCAGCCAGAAAAAGATTTAATTCATCAAAGTGCTGAGTTATATTCGGCATACGGTAAAAATGTATATATTTTCGAGGGAATCGGAGATATCGGGGTAACCGAAATAAAATCTACTTTACAAGAGCATATATCAGCGACAGGCAAAACCCCAGTCATAATTATAGATTATTTGCAGATATTAGCATCGGATGTAAGAGGTACAGATAAACAAAACACGGACAGGTCAGTGCTTGAACTGAAGCGTTTGAGCAGAGATTTTAAGATGCCGATTATAGCTATATCAAGTTTTAACAGAGAAAATTACAAGACTGAAGTTTCTATGTTAGCGTTTAAAGAGAGCGGCGCGATTGAATACAGTTCCGATGTGTTGCTGGGCTTGCAGTTTCGCGGAGCAGGACCGAATCTGAATGATACGGAAGCGCGCAAAAAAGACCCGCGTGAGATACAACTGAAAGTATTAAAAAACCGCAACGGCAGGGTTGGCGATACGATTGATTTTGCATATTATCCGCCGTTTAACTTTTTTAAAGAAGTCGAATACGACAGCGATATTTTCAAAAAGAAAAATCAGAGAAAAATTTAAATATGATATAATTTTAGTAAAACCGGATTGGCAGAATCATTTTTGTCAAGCCGGTTTTTTGTTTTCAAGAACTGACATTAAATTCATCGGATAAATCAGCAGTTTTAGACTTCTCCACAAGTTTCGCAATTAGAAATTAAAAGCCTCAGCGAAAGCGAATTGAATTGCGGGTTTAATGACCTCCCAATCTTGCTGGTACGGCGTCGTATTATCAAGCCGTCTTCTGCGATGTTTACGTATTAAGGCAATGAAAGAAAGCCCGATATGATTACGTCCGGCTCGTCCAGTGCTGGACTGACAGCGACCAAATCCGCAGGTTTGTTTCAGCTCCTTGTGCATAACCTCAATGCTCCAACGCCTCTCGAAGTACGATTTAATCTGCCCTTTCGTTGAGTCAAGGCGACTTGTACCGATGTACTCCGTGCGACCGTTTTTGCCCTCAAACCGGAATACCTTGACCCAGCCGTAACCCTTCAAATGAACTCTCAGTCCCTCATCAGGTATATCTGTTTCACGAAGCTGTATATGCGGCTTGCTGACTAAACGATTGCTTTTTAGACCCATCACCCACTCCCAGCCGTGTGAACGAACACTTTTCAGATTGTCTAATGAACTGTACCAACTGTCAGCTACTACCATTTCTGGCGTAAGACCCCGTTTTTTTGCCGATGACAGCATATCTCTGAAATGCTCATTTTTCGTCTTGCCGTCTTCAGGCGGATTCCAGATTCGGTAATCTATCGGCGTGTAATCGTCTTTGCTCGTTTGCCAAAGTGCATTCACTACCCCGATTCCTTTGATTACTCTGTGTTCTGCTCCCGAATACTGCCACTTCACTAACTCCATTTTGCTGCTTCTGCTTTTGTCGATTACCACATCATCAAATGCCAGTATTCCGCAGCTTCTGTCTATTTCTTTATGTGCAACTTCCCATAAATCCTTTGGTTGTACTTTTGCCGACGAAAGCCATCGCGATATGCTGTCGTGCGATAAACTCATATTTTCAGGCACCACTTCGCTCAAACTCAACGCCGAATATCGGCTTGACGTTACTTCAAGAAATTTACAGTACAATGCCCGTGAACATTTTGATTTTCCCATTCGGTTTTTTCCTGCTTTCGCTTTTTTACTTTATTATACCATATTTCTTACACAACTGCGAAACTTGTGAATATACACATAATAATAAGTGCTGATAAATTTGGTTTTTTCTGGTAGACTATTGAATATGATGTATACAAATAAAGGCAGGTACTCGCATGAAATTGAAAATCGAAAAAGAGGAATATGTTAATAAGACTTTCAGAATAAATAAAAAACTTGTGAGTGAAATGGATAAAATTTGCACTGACAAGGACATATCTTTAAATAAACTGGTGGACATATGTATTCGTTTTTCTTTGGAAAATCTGGAGGAAAACGAAAGGAACTAATATGTGTTAGAGGAAGATTTTGTTGATTTATAGATAAAAAAGGTACTGAAATATTTGTACCTTTTTTGACTTTTGTAAAAAAATATGATAAACTGATATTAAAAATTGCGAAATGTAGAACCAATACATCTCACACGAACGGAAGGCTAAACATGATTCATTTAATCCCGCTAGGAATATCAGTTATCATATTCCTCATAAAATTAATAAAAAATGCAAAGGAAGAAATATTCCCTGCACTATTTATCTCAGTCTTCTTTTATAATGCTAACAGGCATTAGCGCGGCTTTACGCGTATATAACAGCGCATATTTTTATTAATATTATATATTTTCACATTATTATGGATTCATTTTGACAGTAGGCGAATAAACCAAAGAACGTCACGTGCTTTGTGATGCCTTTTTTATATCTTCAATAATTTTTTTAACTTTATCTTCTGTCATTTCTAATTTCTTCGCAATTTCATCAATAGAGTAGTTTTCTTTTAATAAAAATTTGATTATACCTTGCGTTTCGCCTCGTGCTATACCTTGCGCCATACCTTGCATCATACCTTGCACCTTACCTCGTGCTTCTCCTATTGCTTCACTTTCAATCTGCGTATCTTTTAATAGAATTTCAAGTTTAGATAACATATGCAACACACCTTTCTCTTTTTTAAATTCTTCAAAACTTGAATTAAAATAGTTGATTATTTCTTGAACGTCTCTATTATTAGAATTTTTTACTTCTCCCAACAAAAAACCGGCAAGATCTCCGTATACTTCTCCTTCGTTCTCTGTATAAACTTGCCTTAAGTCTACGAATAATATCCATGGATTATCTAAATATAATTCCCGTGACACTTCGCCGCGCAGCATATATGCTTCGGTTTGAAGCCCGTGCAGCACTTCCGGTACAGATTCCGCCAATAACCACATTTGGTTAGCTTTGCCGCTATGGTGTCCTAATGCTAATCCAAAATATTCCACTGCACGCCGGGCAATCGGTAAATGACTACTGGCTCTGTTCTGAAACTCGACAAATGTGTGAAATTTATCTTCCGATTTTACTCTTATATCCTGATTCTTTTTCCCTATATAATTTTTATCTGTTCCAGTTTTGTCGTCTGTTTTTAGAAGATTAACATAATAATCATATTGAGTTTGAATTTCTACGACTTTTTTAATCTCATCAACTTTAGTACCAATATATCTGCTTCTATGCGCTTTTATAAAAATATTAATCATTTTGAGCATTACATCTTCTTTGCC
>Ga0099364_10009749_pt1 | contig 13297 bp, 15 predicted proteins | sample TergutTh196P3_FD_73070 | JGI IMG/M metagenome (GOLD analysis project Ga0099364, IMG submission 73070) | Microcerotermes parvus P3 segment gut microbial communities from Pointe-Noire, Republic of the Congo - Th196 P3 | ecosystem: Host-associated > Arthropoda: Insects > Digestive system > Gut ...
TATGTCTCTTATAGCTGATGCAATAAAATTATCGGCAACAGAAAAAGAACTCCACAGTCTTTCATATCCTTTCAAAACTATTCCAGCCATGAAAATAGCTAAACTGGCAGTATCCACCCATTTTCAGAAAAAATATAGGGATATCGGCTCACTAATGATAGAAATGGCATCCGAGATCGCCAAAGCTTGCAACGAACAATATTTTGCTTGTCGTTTCATCACCGTAGATGCTGATATAGAACACAACGAAAGTGTGATAAATTTCTATCTCAAAAATGGCTTTATTCCCAATGAAGAACTTTTTAGTAAAAAAAGGCAAAAAACAATCAGTATGCGTAAAGATATTTTATTTAAATCACAGAATAAGTGAATTTAAGAGTTTTTACCTACATTTTTCAAAATTCTTGAGCCGCGCAGGATTCGAACCTCCGACCCACGCCTTAAAAGGGCGTTGCTCTACCTACTGAGCTAGCGGCCCGATAAATAACCTTTTCAAAGCATTTAGGAAGAAGGTGTTTATCTTATATTCAGCATTTTATAAAACAGCTTTTTTTTTGTCAAGCATTTATTTCCACAGCATTTATTCGTGGCGAGGGGTTTAATACCCCGCCGCTTGCGGCGGTTAAAAAGGTATTAAACGCCGAGTCCAATACCTTATAAGAACAACATACCCCGCTGCTTGCGGCGGGGTTGTTGATTAATTTTGCAGATGGTTTTTGGGTTTTTCGTGTAACCTGCGGACCTTATTCTCCAAAAAAACCGCTTGCTTAACAAAATCAGTCTTTCTTTGGTATTATTAAAGTACTTATTAGCTCTAATGGGGGATTTTATGAATATTAATTTAAGCTCAGATGTTAAACCAATTTCTTATATTGATAGTGAGGAGGTATTTGCAGATTTAAGGAGAAAAATTGATCAAAAAAATGGCTAAAAAATATTTTGATATTGGAAAATAATATTTAAGATTGAAAATAATCATGTATATATCATGCTTGTAATAGATGGTAGAAGAAATTTAGAAGATATATTATTGAAAAAAATGATTTTAAGAGAAAATGAAATATGAAAGGCAAAAGAGCACTGGGACTTTTCCCTCCTCGGGCTTTCGACGATTTGCCTTACAAGCACATTTTCCGGCAGGCAAGCAATTCCACAAGAATTGCAATTTTCCGTTGCCGTGTTCGATAATTTTCCTCTACTTTACCGTTTTTATAAAATGATTTATACTAAAATATCTGGAGTTTATTATGGAATTAGAATATACTTATTGGCAAGATAATGAATTTTTTGTGGGGTTTTTAAACGACTACCCGGATGATTCCACACAAGGGCTTTCATTGACTGAACTTGAAGAAGCACTTATTGAAGTTTACGAGATAAAACAGGAAGAAAAGCAACGTCTTGCCGGAATCCGCAAAACCGGAAAGCTCCGCATCCCTGCATGAAAAGAGAGCATTTACTCCAAAAAACTAATGCATTAGGTGCTATTTTTGTTCGACATGGCAGAAAACATGATATTTATGAAAATCCTCGTACGCACAGATTAACTCAAGTTCCAAGACACCCTAAAATAAATGATTGTACTGCAAGGGATATAATAGATAAATTGTCAAAATGAATCCTTTTCTTCTTCCCCATTCCTCTCCGTGTTCTCCTCGTCTTTGCGTGAAATAATCCGATCAATTCTCCGAATAAGATTATTCTGTTAAGCTCTTGGGGCTTTTGCAGGATCAACAGGAGTGTTATTCTGATAAACCCTGAAGAAAAGCTGAGGTTTCTGGGTTATCGGGTCTATACCCAGTCTGCCCATTTCCATTCCGGGGCCTACCCTGTCTCCTTCCTTTACAGTCAGAGTTTCGCAGCCGCCGTAAACATAAATATAGCCATTGGCTGCCTGGACTATTGCAATATGGCCGTAACCGCGATATGGTCCGGCAGAGATTACAGTTCCGGCGCTTAGGCTTCTTACAGGTTCTGATCTGTCTCCTGTTATGATTACTCCGTTGCTGTTGCCAATCATATAACTCAATTCCCTGGCGCTGACCGGCCAGCGTACAGAAGCATCAAGAACCGCGGTTCTTGTTGTTTCAGCCCTTGCCGCGGAAGGAGTTTGAGGGGTAGCTGCTGGAGCAGGCGCTGCAGCGGCAGCGGTTCCCGGGATTCTAAGCATATCGCCCTGTCTAAGAACATGGTTTGCCGAAAGATTATTTGCCTGCAAAAGCTCATTTACCGAAATGCCGTATCTTCTGGCAATGCCGTAAAAGGTATCGCCCTGAACCGCCCTGTATGTAATATTTTCTGCGGGGATATTGGCAGGCTGTCCGCCTGCAGCGCTTGTTCCGGAAGCTCCGGGAATTGTAAGCCGCTGCCCGACCCTTAGCCTTGTGGGATCGGTAATTCCGTTAACCCTCATTAGCTCGTCCCTGTCAACATTAAAAGTCCGGGCTATTGAGAATATGGTATCTCCTGAACTCACAACATGGGTTCTTTCCTGACCAAAAAGTCCGCAGGGAGAGAAAAGTAATATCATGAGAATAAGGCAAAAAGCGCCGTTACGAAAATACATTTCCATATATTATCGGAGTTTTTGGCGTTTTTTATGAACTTATTTGCCGGTGAATGGCTAAACCGCCAAAAATATGGTATAAATGGTTATGGATGAATATAAAAGGCCCAGCTGGGATGAATATTTTATGGAAGTCTGCGATGCCATTTCCAAGCGTGCGACCTGCGACAGGGCCCGTTCAGGCTGCGTAATTGCCAAGGAAAATCAGATTTTGGTTACTGGCTATGTAGGAGCGCCCAAAGGAATGCCTCACTGCGACGAGGCCGGCCATCAGTTCAAGAAAATGCTCCACGACGACGGCCGTACTACAACGCACTGCGTACGCACGGTCCATGCCGAACAAAACGCAATCTGCCAGGCTGCAAAACGCGGCATATCCATAGCAGGGGCAACCTTATACTGCCGCATGACTCCCTGCAGAACCTGCGCCATGCTGATCATAAACTGCGGCATAGTCCGGGTTGTGTGCCAGCGGCGCTATCATGACGGCGCGGATTCAGAAACCATGTTCAGGGAAGCGGGAATCAAACTGGAACATATTCATGATGAAGTCCAGGAATACTAAATTTGTTTATTATCGTTAGGAAATAATTCAGGAATTTCTTTTTGTAAAAATTCCTTGATTGTTTTTGTGTGTGCAAGAACAATATTCATATCTTCTTCTGAAAGGCTTAATCCTCTATCATAGCGAGGCTGTACTGAGAAATAATTAATAGCTGCACAAAGTGAAGATATACTAACAAATGATGTACGGTGTTTTAGCGCCATAGAACACAGTATATCCAAGTCATGAATATAAGGCGGTTCTTCACCCAGAACAACCAGAACGCCTTTCAGGTATTTTTCCACTGCCTGTTGGCAATGAAAAGCGATCACTTCTGTCGGTATTGGGCGCATATTGGTAAGATATTCCGCTACAGTTAAATCCCTGTCTGCAAGAAATTCCCAATCTTCATGAGTATTTGTTTGTTCAGCCATAAATGCGTATTCCGTCCTTTGTTACTTTTTGTTCAAGAGTAAATCTGCCATTCATGCGGGTTAAAAAATCTTTCTTTTTCTTTGCGATAATATCTACAGGCATAGACTTCTGGCGAGCAATAGCGAGACTCACTTGCAGACCTGCGTCCAGATCCCGCATTGGAAGGTCATCTTTTAAGACTATATACAGGTCAAGGTCAGAATCCTTGCGAGGCGTACCATAAGCATAAGAGCCAAATAGATATATTTGTTCCACAGGAATGGCATTTATAATGAGTTCCTTGAGTTTTTCCAGTTCTGCTTTAACCCCTGTATCCAGCATATTTACATTATATCTCCCTTCGGTCGGCGAATGCAAGGAAATTATTGTAACCGGGGCCAATGCGGTCTTTACGGCCGGCCCCTATTCCCTTAAAATCCGGTATTTGAGGTAAATTTCTTCCAGGGCGCTTTTTGGCCCGGGAGCTGAAGTGCGCTTACGGAACAGGGCGGCATCACGGCGATCAACATAAAAATTAAAAATAGCCCGAAAATCAGAACCTGTAACAATATCATAAGCCGGCTGGCTTCCAAGGTAAGAACGGACTTCGTTGTAGCCAACCGCGGAAATGCCCGACTCAATCAGTGTTTTGCGTACTGATTCAAGTTCCTCAAAAGAAAGCCCAAAAATAAATTCTTCCAGGGCATTACGGGTATCGTTTGCAGAGGTTTGATCAACCAGAAATTCCTGCCAGTCATTGCCCATATCAATGGTAATCCTTAAAAGTTCGCTGGAGCCTGTCATGGTTCCAAAAGCCGGCGGCGCATTATCGCGGGCTGTCCACAGGGCTTCAAACGCGGGCAAATGCCGGACAAGACGGACATCAGTGCCGCTGTCCCATAAAGCTATCAGATCATTGGCAACCCTCAACTTTATTTCATGGGTAAAATTTGGATCGTTCAGACAGGAAAAATATACTTCTTCGATCATCAAGGAATGAATAATCGAATGCATTGTTGTTCTTAAAGGCGGAATCATTTCATTCTGATTATTCGTGCAATTATTTAATAATATTGATATAAGAGAAAACGCCTGAAACTTGGCGACCAGATAGCTTCTTGTTAAAACAACGCGGGAAGGTATATGCAATATATGGGAAGCTGAAGCAAATGAACAAAGCGCGCTTATCAATAATTGTTCGTCCCTGGCCATTCCCCTAAGCACTCCGGAATCCCTGACCGATGGATATTTTGAGACTACTTTTCCAAGCTCATCAAGGCAGTCAAATCTGTATTTTACAAGTTCTTTTTCTTCCGGCTCATTGGCTTCCAGACAAACCATTATATTTTCTATTAGATTTTTTTCTTCTTCTTTAAGCTCAAGCATTTGAGTTCCCGTCCCTTTTTAATTATTATATAAGTCTATAGCATGTTTTTCAATAATAATAAAAGGGAAAAAAGACTTAGGGTTGACATTTCTTCAATAATTATCTATATAATAACAAATATTGTATCAAAGGCTTTGCTTTTGATACATAAAAGTCTCCATCGTCTAGGGGTTAGGACACGAGGTTTTCATCCTCGCAACGGGGGTTCGATTCCCCCTGGAGATGGAAAAAAACATGAAATACTTGTTTTTTTTGTAACTTCCATAACTGTGTTTTTTTTGTGTATTATATAACGGAAAAAAGGAGTTTTTTATGAAGAAATTTAGCTTTATACTCATGGGACTTATGATTATCCTGCTCGCGCTTGGCTGTAAATCAGATCCTCCTACGCCGCAGGAACAACTGTTGGCTGATTCGGAAATTCCGAATTTTATATCAAATCCCCCCATTTCTGACGAATTTATTTTTGGGGTTGGAAGCGCGCGCCTGGGCAATCAGACTGAATCCATGAGGCTTTCAGATGCCAGGGCCAGAACTGATTTGGCCATGAAACTGGATGTCGAGGTTCAGGCCATGCTCATAGACTATTCCCGTATAGCAGGGACCGAGAATAACCTTACCTCAAACCTTACGTTTTACGAAAACGTCTCAAGGCAGCTTACCAGCGCCAACATGAGCGGTATTGAAGTAGTGGAAAGGGGCAGATCAAGCGACGGGACATGGTGGACTTTAAGCAGGCTGGACAAGCATGCTGCAGCCAGACTTTCCGCAGACATTATCGAGAGCGAAGCCTCCAGATACGCTGAATTCAAGGCAGAGGAAGCCTTAAGAATGATGGAACATCAGCTCGGCCTCAGGTAAACGGGCAAGGTTGTTGATTCAATGGGCTGTCCAGGGACGGGCAGCCTTTTAATTTAATCCCATTCGTGCCTGCGTTGAAGCGCAGCATTGCATGAGAATAATAATTATGCTATTCTAAAAGTGTTTGTATGCAGCGGTCATCCGTTCAAGAATAGGAGCTTTGAATGAATAAAACCTTAATTATTGCAATTTTCTGTTTTCTCTCTGTTTTTTTTCTTGGAACCTGTTCTTCCAATCCGCAGGTAACAAGGGTCAGTCCAGAAACGCAAATCGATCTTTCAGGTTACTGGAATGATACTGATGTTCGTATGGTCTGCGAAAGCCTTATCAATGACTGCCTTATTTCTCCGCGGGTAGCTGATTATGTACGGCAGTATACGGCCCGCACCGGCAGGCTTCCTTCTGTGGTTGTTGGCAGTTTCAGAAATGAATCAAGCGAGCATATTGATACCGCTATTATCAGCACAATTATGGAAAGCACCATAATTAACTCCGGCAGGCTTGAATTTGTTTCTGGCGGCGATATTCGGGATGAAGTCCGCAGCGAGCGGCAGGATCAGCAGATTCATGCCAGCGAAGAAACAGCCGCGGCTTTGGGCCGTGAAACAGGAGCCACATTCCTTATGACTGGTACTGTAAGGTCAATGGTCGATCGTGCCGGCAATACATCAGTCAGGTCCTATTTTGTGAATGCCCAGCTTACAAATATCGAAACCAATACCATACTGTGGTCAGGTTTGAATGATCAGATAAAGAAAGAGATTCGTCAGCCCAATCTCCGTCTTTAATCCTGCTTTAGGGGTATGGTTTGGATATAAAAACTCATGTTTTGAAGGCTTTAGGTTTCCTGCTTTTTGCCTGTTTTCTTTCCTGTGCCAGCAACCACATTAACCCGCTGAACACTATAGAACAAAACATCTTTAGCAGTGAATGGAGTGCTGCCATCGCTGTAATAGAAAGCGACCAGGCCCAAAGATCTCTTTATCCCAGAAGAAATTCTTTACTTTTTCATCTTGACAGGGGAGTTGTAAGACATTATGCCGGATTTTGGCGTGACTCAATCAATGATCTTCTTGAAGCGGAGAAATTCATAGAAGCGGCCTTTACACGAAGCATTACACAGGAAATCGGCACTTTTATTGCAAATGATAATACCAGGGATTATCCGGGAGAAGATTATGAAGATATTTATATCAATGTTTTTAACGCCCTTAATTTTTACCATCTTAATAATCTGGAAGGCGCCCTGGTTGAAATACGGCGCGTTAATGAAAAACTAAGGGATCTTTCCGTCAAGTACGAAAGAGCCAGACAAAGAATTGTTCGTTCCAATTCAGAGCTTGACAGTCCTGAATATAATATCGAAGCAGTAAGATTTTCCAATTCAGCGCTTGCCCGCTATCTTGGCGTTCTTTTTTACCGCGCTATTGGAAATTACGATTCTGCAAGAGTAGATATGGAAGGGCTTTACAATGCTTATAGATTGGCTCCAGAAGTGTATAATCATGCGCTTCCTTCTTCCCTTGAAAATGAGCTTTCAATACCGGAAAACATGGCAAGGCTGAATATAATAGGGTTTACAGGCCTTTCTCCCAGAAAAGAGGAGTTTAATACATTTATCCCTCTTCCTTTAGAACCGCCCAATCACAGAACACGGCTTGCCCTGCCCAGGCTTGCTGACAGGACTTCTGCAATTAACAGGGTTGAGGTTATAATAAATAATGAACATTCTTCGCCGGCTTCGGATGCAGAGAGATTTAACCTTGATTTGCTTGAAAATATTGATAATGTGGTTAAGGAAACTTTCAAGGCGAATTACTCGCTTATTGTGCTAAAAAGCACCGCAAGGACAATAGCCAAGTCTGTTGCCGCAGCAGGAGTTTCTGCTGCCGTAAGAAACAGTGATGATGAAGAAGAATTAGATGAAGGAGATAGAGAAGAAAGAGAAAGAAGAGAGAGGGAAAGAAATAACAATGACTTGCTTGGCGCAATAATAAGTATTGCCAGCAGAGTTGTTGTTGATTTAAGCGAGCAGGCGGATATCAGAATGGCAAGGTTTTTACCCGGCGCGGCTTATGTTGGAGGTATAAATCTTGAGCCTGGAGTATATTCAGTAACAGTTAATTATTATGGGAATAATGGGCTGGTTGCTTCCGAAAGGCAGCACAATATCCGGATCAGGGAAGGAAATTTAAATCTTGTGGAGTTTATATGCTTAAGATAAAAAAACACAGAATAATAAAACAGGCTTTATTAATCGGAATGGCCTTTTTATTCTTTGGCTGCGCCGGTTCTCCCGAACCATCTGATAATTCAGCCAATGAAGCCAGAGACGCTGCTTATGAAGCAATAGCTGCCATGGAAAGGGGATTGGCCGGAGAACCTTTATCAACACCGCCGGCAGCAGGGCCCCAGAGCATGCCCGGGCAGAATACCGCGGCGCCGCAGAGCACTCCCGGAGATCCTTCAGTTTATGACAGGGCAAGGCCGGCATGGGTTGATTCTCCGGACTCTGTATATTCCAGGCAGTTTTATGTTTCCGCAGTAGGATACGGCGTTACCCGCTTGAATGCCGAAAGGAACGCCCTGGCGCAGCTTATTGGTTTTTTCGGGCAGTCCATAGAGGCTGAACTCAGAACCGTTTCCACCTATACAGAGGCAATCATGAGCGGCGTTATTCAGATAACGGAAAATTCAAGGGTTCAGGAAGCCATTACAACTTCTGTGGAAATGAACACGCTTATGGGAGCAGAAATCGCCGATGTATGGTATGACTCAATAAGCACCTATTACGCCGCGGCTGTCATGGAAAAATCAAGGTCCGCCGTACTCTATGCGGACTTAATTCGTTCCAACGAAAGGATTATTGACAACCTTACTCTGATGACAACTGCGGAAAAAAATACGCTTAACGGGTATTCCAGGTATATGCTGGCGGCATCAATTGCCGACGCGAATCGGGTATACGCGAATGTTCTTGCGCTTGTCGGGGACACGCCGGGGATTAGTCATGCAAACCTTAAAAGGGGAGAAGATTACAGGATTGAAGCGTCGGATATTGCGCGCGACATACCCATTACCGTTATTGTTCAAAATGACAGGTCAGGCCGCATCCGCAGCGCCTTTTCCAGATCCCTTAGCGGCGCAGGTTTCCGGAGCGGAGGAAACGATTCCCGTTATGTGCTAACGGCAAATCTTTATTTGACCGAAGCTGATATGCCAAACCAGCCGAATGTTTTTATCCGCTGGGTTGTTGATGTCAACCTTATGGACACAAGGGATAACAGCATAATTTTTCCTTTCAGCTTTAACGGAAGGGAAGGCCATATAAACCATAGCGAGGCCGAGGAAAGGGTTCTTCGCGTTGCAGAGAGCCGGATCGCGGACGAATACGGAAGAAATCTGCGCGATCACCTTGCGCTGCTTCTTCCAAGATAGTTCTCACGGAAAAGAGCGTTTATGTCAAAATACGTTTACAAAAACTCGGCTTTTCTGGATAATCTTCCGAATTGGGCAAGGGAGCTTGCCCTTAAGTACGGTTCCAAGACAGCAAACCTCTATATACTCCACGGGAATATCCGGGATTTTCTTCCCCACGAATCCAACGAAGGCGAGTTTATTTTTGCCCTTATCAAGAATTATATTGCAGAAGAACTTTTCGGGAACCAGGACATAATTGCGTTTTACGATCGTTCCGAAGGAGTTACATTCTGCACCGAGGATATGCTGCACGAATACAATGCAACCATGACAAGGCATTTTTCCAATGCAGAAACCGAGGATTTTGTGTCCGCGGACCCGGAGAAAAGTTTTTTTTACCTTGAAAAATATTTTTTAATGAGGATTCCCAAAGACAGGAAAACAAGGTGCCGCATGGTCTTTATTGTTGATTACGCGGAAACTGTAATTCCTTCCGGCGATATGCTGCGTTACTCCGACACAGACCGCTATTGCCTTGTTACCCTGCAGCGCTGGGCCAATAATCCGATTTTTACGGACGGGGATATTTCCATCATATTATTGACAGAAAACCTGGCTGACATTTCCGCGCGTCTTGCATCAGCGCCGTCAACTGTAAAGGTCAACGTACCTTTTCCGGACGAGGCTGTACGCGCCAGCTTTTTAAGCAGCAAGGAAAGGGAAGGGCTTCTTCTTCTGGATCGCGGGTTAAATGTTGACGGCGTGGCCGCGGTTACAAGCGGCCTTAACCTTATGAACCTTGAACGCCTTGTTCTTGAAAGCCATGAGGCAGACGCAATGCTTACCATGGAATATCTGCGCCTCAAAAAAAAGGAAATGATAGAGAATGAAGCGGGCGGACTTTTGGAATTCATGGAAACCTTATATTCCCTTGACGCGGTTTCAGGGCATGATTTTGTAAAAAGGCAGTTCCGGAACGCTGCCAAAGCCATCAAGCGCGGTCAGCTTGAAGTGCTGCCAATGGGTTATCTTATTTCCGGGCCTGTTGGAACAGGAAAGAGCTTTATGGTCAGCGCTTTTGCCGGAGAAATAGGCATTCCAATGGTAAAATTTCTGAACTTCCGTTCCAAATGGCAGGGAGTTACGGAATCGAATCTTGAAAAGGTTCTGAATATCCTTAAATCCATGAGCCCCGTGGCCGTAATGATCGACGAAGCTGACGCATTCCTTGGCGACAGGAATCAGGACGGCGATTCCGGCACAAGCAACAGGGTTTTTGCCCAGATCGCCAGCTTTATGGGGGACACCGCTTTTCGGGGGAAAATTATCTGGTTCTTGATTACCTGCCGTCCTGACCTTATTCCCATTGACCTTAAACGCCAGGGGCGCGCAGAAGAACACCTTGCGCTTTTTTACCCTGAAACAGACGCAGAAAAGATTGCGCTTTTTGATACACTTAAAAAGAAACTGGGGTTTGGAGTTCATAATTTTCCCATACAGGATTTATTCAGGAGATACCAGCATGAAATTTCCGGTGCGGAAATTGAATCCATGCTGATAAGGGCAAAACAAACCGCTGTTATGGATAATAGAACAATGATATCAAGACAGGACATGGAAGAAGTCATGGCGGACTTTATACCGCCCGCCTATGAACACGAGATTCGTCTTCAGAATCTGGTCGCAAGCCTCGAATGTACCTCGAAAAAGATGGTGCCTAAACGTTTCCGGATAGAAAACACAAAACTGGTAAGCGAGATCCACGAACTCAAAATGCTTTTGGGTGAGCGGGCATAAATTTACACGAATATTAAATTTTACTTGAAATTTTGATATTTATGATATAAATTTAAAATGGAGATTAATATGTCAGAAAATATCTATATAAATGAAGAAGAAGGCAAAAAAAGGGTAATGGACAATACCGGGCTCTATATTAAGCTGCTTGGCAAGTTCAAGGACGGAACAAATCTTGACGAGCTTCTGGCTCTTGTCTCTGCCAAGGACTGGGAAAATGCCCGGAATACCATGCATGCAATTAAAGGGGTCGCCGCCAATCTTTCCCTGACAGAATTGTTTAATCAATCCCTTGAAGTGGAAACACAATTAAAGGAAAAAACAGTAAATCCCGAGTCTCTGGAAAAATTAAAAGCCTGTTTTGTCGAAACCCTTGAAGCAGTGGAAAAGGTTATAGAGCAAAATGCCTGAAATAATTGCCAAGCCGACGGTTCTGATTGTAGAAGACGTCGAAATAAACCTGGATATGCTTGCTGGCATACTCGAAGATGATTATAATTTATTGACAGCGCAAAACGGAAAGGAAGCCCTTGAGGTTTTGCGGACCGCAAAAATTATCCCGAAAATAATTCTCCTCGATCTTCAGATGCCCGTTATGAACGGCCGGGAAATGTTTGTCATAATGAAAAGGGATAAAGCGCTTAAAAATATCCCCGTAATTTTTATTACAGCGGAAAATGATTCTGAAAGCGAGCTTCTTGAAGCCGGAGCAGTGGACTTTATCAGAAAACCTTTTGAAGCGGAGATTGTCAAACTTCGTGTCAAAAACCATATAGAACTCAAGATTTTAAGGGACAATCTTGCCGAAGAAGTAATCAAAAAAACTGAAGAGGTTATCAAAAAAACAGAAGAGGCTGCCCTTATACTGGATAACGCTCTCCAGGGGCTTGCGAATGTTATTGAAGACAGGGATATGGAATCCGGAGAGCATGTTAAAAGAACCCAGCTTTATGTTGAAGCCATGGCAAGATATATTATTTATTATGGTTCCAAATACGCCTGGGATTTGGCGAATCTGCAGCCGGAGATAATTGTAAAATCAATGGCCCTGCATGATATTGGTAAATTATCAATACCGGACAATATCCTTAAAAAACCAGGGCTCTTTGAGCCGGAAGAATATGAAATAATGAAAACTCATACCACAGCGGGTAAGAAAATTATCGGTAATCTTGGAGATGTAAAATCTTCACTTTATCTTAAACACTGCGAAGATATCTGCTACAACCATCATGAACGCTGGGACGGAACCGGTTACCCCAGAGGCCTTAAGGGGGCGGAGATTCCCCTGGTAGCCAGGCTTGCGTCCATTGCCGATGTTTATGATGCATTGGTCTGCGCAAGGGTTTACAAGGCCGCCTTGCCCTATTCCGATGCTGTTAAATTAATGGTAGAAGGCAGGGGCACACAGTTTGATCCCCTGCTTATCGACGCCCTGATCGATATCCAGGATGAATTTGAAAAAATAGCAAGAAAATATAAACTTTAATTTTTAATCACCAAAACTTTTGTTAGGAGTAACACATGACAACTACGGCAAAAGACGTTTTATCATTTGTAAAAGAGAATGATGTTAGATTTATTCGTCTGGCCTTTTGCGATTTATTCGGCATGCAAAAAAACATTGCAATCATGGCAGAGGAACTGGAATCGGCATTTGAAAACGGCGTTTACTTTGACGCGCACTCCGTAAAGGGCTTTAAGGATGTAGTTAATTCGGATTTATTGTTGTTTCCGGATCCTGTTACGCTGAGTGTTCTGCCCTGGCGCCCCGGTCCCGGCAGGGTCGCGCGGTTTTACTGCGACATAAAAAATCCCGACGGAACAATTTTTGCCAATGACGGCCGGGCTATTCTTGGAAAGGTTGCGGCGCGTGCGGACAAAATGGGATACCTCTGCAAGGTCGGAACCGAATGTGAGTTTTATCTATTCAAAACCGATGACAATGGCGAGCCGGTGTTGACGCCTTTTGACAAAGGCGGGTATCTGGATCTCCTGCCGCTGGACAAGGGCGAGAATATCCGCCGGGAGATATGTTTGACATTGGCGGAAATGAGGCTGCAGCCTGAAACATCGCATCATGAGCAGGGGCCGGGTCAAAATGAAATTTACTTTAAATTCAGCAATGCCCTTGAAGCCGCGGACAATATGCAGACATTCAAGACAGTTGTCAAGGCGGTTGCGGAACGGAACGGTTTGTTTGCGTCATTCATGCCAAAGCCGCTTCTTGATGCTCCCGGCAATGGATTGCATGTCAATCTTTCGCTGAACCAGAACGGCCGTAATATTTTCAGGAACGCAGACTCAG
>Ga0099364_10009750_pt1 | contig 13297 bp, 9 predicted proteins | sample TergutTh196P3_FD_73070 | JGI IMG/M metagenome (GOLD analysis project Ga0099364, IMG submission 73070) | Microcerotermes parvus P3 segment gut microbial communities from Pointe-Noire, Republic of the Congo - Th196 P3 | ecosystem: Host-associated > Arthropoda: Insects > Digestive system > Gut ...
TTTAAATAAACTTCATATAATAAAACAATAAAATTTTATACTTAAAATCTAAAGTTAAAATAATATTAATAATAATTCTTGGACAACACCCAATTTATGGTACTCTTTGTCCATTTTTAAGGTTTAAAAAAACCTAAAAAAAAAATATTTATAATTCAATATAAAAAGAGGTGAAAAAAATATGGGAAAAATTAAAACCAATTTAAGAAAAAGTGGAAAAATTAGCTTAATACTATTAACTTTAGCTATTATCCTCCTTAGTTTATCTGCAGCCTCAGCAGCTACACATTTAAATGGAACTAATGGTGACACTTTAACTTCTAGTGGAGTTTTAGTCGATAGCGAGATAACTGTGGAAGGAACCTTTAAAGGAGTAGGCAACGTCAACGTCACAATCGATAAAGATGTTAATATAACAGGCAACAATCCATCTAATCCAGCAATCATTGATGGAGAAGGTATCAACTGGTTATTTGATAATATTGGTGGTTTTAATGTTAGATTTGAAAACATTAAATTTATCAATGCAGTTGGTGAAGATTTTTTAGGCAATAGCGAAACTTGTGGTGGAGTAATCTTCTCTGATGGAGGAACATTAACTTTCATTAACTGTATCTTTGAAAACAATACAGCAGACTGTGGAGGAGCTATATTTGCTAATGATAGTGATGTGACTATAGATGGCTGCACTTTTACAAACAATACCGCAGCAGACTATGGAGGAGCTATTGATTTTTATTATAGTGATGTGACTATAGATGACTGCACTTTTACAAACAATACCGCAGACACAGGAGGAGCTATTGATGTTTATGATAGTGATGTGACAATAAATGGCTGCACCTTTGAAAACAATAACGCAACCCACGGAGGAGCTATATTTGTTGAGAATAGTGATGTAACTATAGATGACTGCACCTTTGAAAACAATAACGCAACCCGAGGAGGAGCTATATTTGCTTATGTGAGTGATGTGACTATAGATGACTGCACCTTTGAAAACAATACAGCAGACTATGGAGGAGCTATATTTGCTTATGATAGTGATGTGACTATAGATGACTGCACTTTTACAAACAATAGAGCAGTAATTTATGGAGGAGCTATTTATTCTGAAGGTAGTGATATGACTATAGAGAGTAGTACTTTTCAATCAAATACTGCACTTATTGGTGGAGGAGCTATTTATCAAGTTGGAACTGGTTCATTGACTATTCATCAAAATCTAATTACAAAAAGCGATCTTGAAGATTCTGAAACATGGAATTACAATGCTCTTGTAATAGCTATTAACACTGTTAATGGATTAAATTCAGTTGATTACACTACTACTAGTTGGGCTGCATTACAAAGTGCTTTAACTCCAGCTATAGCTATGAACATGACTCAAAATGCTACTAATCAAGGTCAAATTGATACTTTAACAAATGCTTTAAACAATGCTATAACTAGCTTAGTTCTTGTTGGTACTCCTGCTTTAGATTACACAGCTCTTCAAACAGCTATTAATAATGCCAATACTTTAACTCAAGCTGATTACACTACTGCAAGTTGGGCTGCATTACAAAGTGCTTTAACTCCAGCTATAGCTATGAACACAACTCAAAATGCTACTAATCAAGGCCAAATAGATACTTTAACAAATGCTTTAAACAATGCTATAACTAGCTTAGTTCTTGTTGGTACTCCTGCTTTAGATTACACAGCCCTTCAAACAGCTATTAATAATGCAAATACTTTAAATTCAGCTGATTACACTACTACAAGTTGGGCTGCATTACAAAGTGCTTTAACTCCAGCTATAGCTATGAACACAACTCAAAACGCTACTAATCAAGGCCAAATAGATACTTTAACAAATGATTTAAACAATGCTATAACTAGCTTAGTTCTTGTTAGTACTCCTGCTTTAGATTACACAGCCCTTCAAACAGCTATTAATAATGCAAATACTTTAATTCAAGCTGATTTTACTACTGCTAGTTGGGCTGCATTACAAAGTGCTTTAACTCCAGCTGTAGCTATGAACACTGCTCAAAATGCTACTAATCAAGGTCAAATTGATGCTTTAACTAATGCTTTAAATAGTGCTAGAACTAGCTTAGTACCGGTTACACCAACAACTCCGACTACTCCTACTACACCAACAACCACTATTACTCCGACTACTCCAACTAGTCCTACTAGTCCTACTAGTCCAGTGAGTTCTGCTAATTACAGTGGTCTTGCTGATGTTATTAAGTCTATAGCTAATTCTAATTTGAATTCTAGTAAGTATTCAGTAGCTAGTTGGAATGCTTTGAAAGTAGCTTATAACAATGCTAAGAATATGAATAAGGCAAAAAATGCTTCTTCTCAAGCTGATGTTGATGCTTTGATTAAGGTTTTGAAAGCAGCTAAGTCTAAATTAGCTAAGCGTAATGTTGATTTGAAGATTACTAATGTTAAAAGGTCTGGCAATAGCTATATTGTTACCATTAAAAATTCAGGTAAAGATACATCTACCAAGACTCTACTTTTAGTTTCTTGTGGCTGTAAAGATTTTGTTAAAACAGCTAAAGTGAAATCCATAGCTAGTGGCAAATCTATAACCTTAAAGGTTAAATTCTTTAGTTACTTGAAAGCCAATACTCATAACAAGTATTTTGTTGTTAACTACAATAAACAAGCTACTGAAATCAACTATAAGAATAATAAAGTTAAAATTCCAAAATTTACAGGATAAAAAATTTAATTATTATTTTTTTATCCTTACCTTTTTTTATTTTTTGATATTCATCATTTAAACTATTATTTTATTTATCGAGTTTTATATTAAAATTAGGAATATTTTTTTAGAAAAAAGTATTTAAGAGGAAATTAAGAAATAATTGTTTAAAAAAAAATAGTTTTATATATTTTTATTATTCCTTCTTTGTTATCAAAATGTTTTCAAATGTTATTTTTTCATGAATTATGTTATGAGATTTAATAGCAAAATTATAAAACTTTAAAATGATGAAATTAATGGTTTCATTCAAGTTCTCCAGTTCTTATTTTTCTACGTAATTCAACAGCATTAAAGGATTCATCGGTAGTAGCTATTCCTGCTAATTCTTCAAAGCTTAAAATTTCATCATTGTCATTGTTTAAAAATGATTCAATAGCTTCATTAACTATTTTACTTTCTGTAGTATTCTTTTTTTTAGCAATTTTACTTATACTTTTAAACAAATCATCCTTTATTAAAACTGTTGCCATACTTTCACCTCACTAGTGTTTTTTATATGTTTATTATAGCATATATTTTTAATCTTATAGAGAAATTTTCAAGAAAAACAAACCATAAACTTAATGTATATAACCATATTGTAAAATAATTTTATATTATTTCTTAAAATGTATTTTTAATATTTTTAATAGCTATTTTTTTGTAAAAAAAATTTTTATCCTTATCTTTTTTTTATTTTTAAAAAATCTTGTAAATAATTATTATTATTTTTTTTATAATGGAATTAATTAAAAAGAAATTTAATTAATATTTGTTAAAAATTTAGATTATTAAATTAGTTATAATTTAAAAAAATAGCTAATGTTTTTATTTACCTATTATTTGATTTTAATATGCTCTAGAAAGAGTCATATATTACTATTCATATAATTAGTCTTACACTTTTTTTGGGAAAAAATAAGAAAGATTTCTTGTTTAAAGTAATTTTTTTCTAATGAGTTCGTTGGTTAAATGACAGATAAAAATACAGTGAAATTATTTAAAAATAAAAAAATTCATGCAAGGTGAAATGAAAAAGAAGAAGATTGGTATTTTTCTGTGATTGATGTTATTAAAGCACTAACTCTTTCTAAACGTCCCAGAAAATATTGGAATGATTTGAAAACTAAATTAAAATTAGAAGGTTGTCAGTTGTCCGAAAGTATCGGACAAGTCAAATTGCATTCTTCTGATGGTAAATATTATAAAACAGATGAGGCTAATACCAAACAATTTTTAAGACTTGTTCAATCTATTCCATCACCACATGCAGAACCATTTAAAAAAGGGTACTCATTTGAAAATAAAAAAATTTGTACAATTTGAAATGAAAAAGAAAAAGATGGGTATTTTTCTCTGATTAATGTTATTGAAGCACTAACTCTTTCTAAACGTCCAAGAAAATATTGGAATGATTTAAAAACAAAACTTTATAAAGAAGGAAGTGAACTGTCCGAAAATATCGGACGATTGAAATTACTAGCACCTGAGAGTATTAAGTTTTTTTTATCCTAATTTTTAGGATTTTTTTTATTATTTTAAATGTTTTTTGTTAAAATTACTGAAAAGTATTAAATTTTAGCTATTTAAATTATTAATCCTTTAGATCTTAATTTATCATTTAAATAACTTATTTATTAATCCTTTAAATCTATATTATCTTTATAATTTTTTTGGCTAATGTCATAATTCTAACTATGTTTTCACATGAACTTAAAAAGATTTATATATTACTATTTATATAATTAGTATTACAATTTATTTCAATGATACTGGATTTCATTTATTGAATTTATTTTAAAATAAATGATGAAAATAAATAAAAAATAATTTTAAATAGTAATTACAATATATATTGGAGAAAAGTATATGACAACTCGTTTTGATGAAAATAATATTGTTGATTATTTACATAAGTTCGAGAAGGTCCATATAAGACGAAATCCAAAATATAATGACAAAATCAAAAAGAGAAAATTTTCTCCTGAAAATCATCAGATTCTTAACCGAAGAAGAACCTCTTCATATTGAACAACAAGAATCCAAAAAATTTGCTTTATTTTATGATTATGATATTGGTTATATTATTAGAATTATAATTGTTTTAAAAGACAAATTTATTAATCTCTCAACTCACATCCAATTAAAAAAGAAAACTTTAAAAGAGTGATTGGAAATGAAAAAAAGAGTAATGGAAGTAGATTATGATTATGAAAATGATATTCTATTTGCTTTTTTAGATGATGAATATTATAAAGATTTTGAATACTCAGAATTTTTAGATAAGTCAGTGAGTATTGACTTTGGCAAAAAAACTATTCCTATTGGTGTTGAAATTTCAAACGCATCTGAAATGTTCAAGACAAAAAAACAATATCTTAAAGATATATTGAGTGGAGCAGTATATATTTCAATCAATGGGGAAAAAATTGAATTAACTGTCAACTTATTTGTAATAGTTCATAACAAGCCTATTTCTTTAAATCCTATTGACTTAGTTGGCGACAATATTTTAAATGTGCCTAATGTTGAAACTTCAATGGCAATAGTTTGAAAAGATACTTTTAAATATTATATTCACATTTAACAAATTATATAACTTTTATTTTTCATTAAACATTATTTTAATTATTATATCTGTTCAAACAGTCATTTCGTTGTTTTTATAAGTAATTATATTCATTAGCTACACTTAAATTTTTTCCTGTCAAATGTAATTATAGTATATCTAACTAACGTTAGTTAGATAAAATATGATTTTAATTGTTGAATAAATATTAGAATTAGAGAAAAATAATTAATATATAATAGTTTAGTGAATTATCTTTAAATAATTTATTTATTAATCTTTTAAATCTTATTTCAAAACAAAAATCTAATTCAAGTGATTTAATTGAAATAGTTAAATTAGATCATAAAACCAATGCAGTAAAGCTTAAAAACACTATACATACAGATTATACAAGTATTTAATAATTATTGTATGATAAATAATAATATTTGAGAAATAGCTAGTTTTGATTCTGATTTTGACATATTCAAGGATATAAAAAGAATAGAATAAAATACTGTCTAACTAAATAATAAAAAAAATTAAACCTTTTTTACAGGTAGTCCAACACTAATCAATACTTCATCTTCATGATTTTCAGGAATTTTATCAACGAAAGTATTTACAAGAAGATCGAGATGTATAAATTCATTTTCTTTAGCATAATTTTTAAGAAAATCATGAGTATCTTTAAGAGTTGAAATTGATCCATCATGAGTTAGTACTAAGAGTTTATGTCTTGTATAATCTATTACTTTTATAACATCTTCAACATTGCTCTTTAAAGGTATTCCAATTTCATAAGAAATGTTTTCTGGAAATAAGCTACGTGGATTGTCATGGAATCTTAAAAAATGAGGTCCTGATGTTTGAAGGTTATTTTTTTCAACCCAGTTGAATAAATCCATTTTAATTTTATTAATCTTTTCAAAAGATCCAACTTGTTTTATAGAAGCTATTTCATGCCTTTTAATAGTTTTTCTTTCCACTTCTTTTTCTAATTGGATATTTTTATCAAAGTTAAAATCAATCACATCCATTCTAACTTCAGTAAGTAATTCATCACAGCTTACATCAAAAATACTATTTAAATAAATTTCTGTTGCAAAACCAAGAACTTCAAGGTCATTTTCAAAGGCATAATCTACCATCATTCTTGTAACATTAGGAATATTTATATAAGGTCCTTTGTATATTGCAGATAAGACTTCATGTTCAGGATCTTCTACTATTTTTATATCATCATCTTCTTTGATATCCTTATATATAGGTATGCTCACTTTAAAAGCCATTCCTCTTGGAGGAACTCCATCTGGATTAGGATAATGTTTAAAATAAAGACCTTCCACTTCAATATCATTTTTTTCAGCCCATTTAATCAAATCCAAACGAACTTTATATACATCTTCAATTAAACCATAATGTTCCATAACAGCCATCTTTTGCTTTTTGATTGTTTTTCTTTCAATTTGACTGAATAATGGAACATAAGGAATGTTTTCAATCTTGAAATCAAGTACAGTAAATTGTACTTCAGTTAACAATTCATTAGGTTTTACTTCAAGAGGATCATTTAAATAAATTTCAGTAGGAGAATCCATAGGAGCTAAATCATTATTTCTTGTATAATCTGCTAAGGTTCTATGAATGGAGTGGAGATTGGAATAAGGTCCTTTATATAGTGCAGATACAACATCCCTTTCAGGGATTTGAGAAATTTTTACAGAATGTTCATATTTATCCAGCTTTTCTACAGGCATAGCTAGTTCAAAAAATATATTATTTGATGAAACATCTTCATTTTGTAAATCAAATCTACAATGGTATGTTCCCAAGCTTTTTAAACCATTATTTTTAATCCAATTCTCTAATTGCCCATAAAATTTATTAAGTTCTTTAAAAGAGCCTTTATGCTTTATATTAGCTACGCTTCCTATTTTAACCTCTTGAATTTTTACTTCCTTATTCATTTAAATTCCTTTTGAAAATAATATTATACAAATTTAATGAAATCTATATTAAAAAAGTTATATAACTTTTTCGACAATTAAGGAACTGTAAAAAAATTTGACTTGTAAACTAGAGTTTTCTAATCCATATAGTTTATTATTTTGCTTAATTGCACAAGCAGATTTAACTTTTTGATTTTAACATTAACTGAAATTTCTTAAGATATGTCTTTACTAAATAAACCTCAAACTAATATGATTTAAGATACTATTAACTTCAAACTAATAACTTAATAAGATACTTAACTTCAAATTAATGACTTAATAAGATACTATTTACCTCAAGCTAATGCACTGTAAATCATTGGGGATTTTACAATCCTAATTTTTCACAAAATCCCAATAAAATGTTCATGGCTATAGGAAAGCTATTTAAATTCATGAGGAGTGATACATTTTAAAATTTAAATTCGCAGTAGCTTTACACAGCCCAAACTAATATGACTTAATAAGATACTTAGCATTATGAAAAAATAAGAGAATAATTAAGCTTAAATTCTTTCAAAGTAACATGAATAAATTAAATCTTTTTTACAGGAAGTCCAACATTAACTAATACTTCCTCTTCATGATTTTCAGGAATTTTATCAACAAAAGTATTTATAAGAAGATCAAGATGTATAAATTCATTTTCGATAGAATAATCTTTTATAAAATCATGTGTGTCTTTAATGGTTGAAATTGGTCCTTCATGAACTATGGTTAAAATTTTATGTCTTGTATAATCTATTACTTTTATAACATCCTCAACATTACTATCTAAAGGCACTCCAATCTCATAAGAAATATTATCTGGAGATAAGCTACGAGGATGTTTAAGAAATCTTAAAAAATGAGGTCCTGAGGTTTTAAGATTATTTTTTTCAACCCAGTTGAATAAATCAGCTTTAATTTTATTTATCTTTTCAAAAGAACCAGCTTGTCTTATAGAAGCTATTTCATGCCTTTTAACTGTTTTTCTTTCAATTTCTTTCTCTAATTGAATATTTTTATCAAAATTAAAATCAATTACATCCATTCTAACTTCAGTAAGTAAATCATCACAGCTAACATCAAAAATACTATTTAAATAAATTTCTTCAGGAAAATCAATAAGTTCAAGGTCATTTTCAAATGCATATTCTACCATCATTCTATGAACATTAGGAATATTTACATATGGTCCTTTGTAAATGGTAGATAAAACTTCATGTTCTGGAATTTCTACAATTTTTATACCATTATCTTCTTTAAAATCATCATGTACAGGTATACCTACTTTAAAAACCATTCCTCTTGGATGAATTCCATCAGGATGTGGATAATGCTTAAAATAAAGACCATCTACTTTAATATCGTTTTTCTCAGCCCATTTGATTAAATCTACACGAACTTTGAAAACATCTTCAATTAAGCCATAATGTTCCATAATAGCCATTTTTTGTTTTTTTATTGTTTTTCTTTCAATTTTACTATCTAAATCAACGTAAGGAATATTATCTACTTGGAAATCAAATATTGTGTATTGAACTTCAGTTAACAATTCATTTGATTTTACCTTAAGAGGATCATTTAAATAAATTTCTGTAGGGGAGTCCATAGGTGCTAAATAGTTTTTTCTTGCATAATCCTCTAATATTCCATGAATTGAAGGAAGATTAAAATAAGGTCCTTTATATAATGCAGATATAACATCACGTTCAGGAGTTTGAATAATTTTTATAGAATTTTCATATTCATCTAGCTTTTCAACAGGTATAGCTAGTTCAAAAAATATATCATTCCCAGATAAATCCTCATTTCCTGAATCAAATCTACAATGATAAGTTCCATTACTTTTTAAATTATTATTTTCAATCCACTTCTCTAATCGTTCATAAATTAAATTAAGTTCTTTAAAAGAACCTTTATGCTTTATATTAGCTACACTTCCTATGGTAACATCTTCAATTTTAACTTCATAATTCATTTAAACTCCCTTAAATATTGTAATAAGATTAATATATAATATATAATATTTAATAATTGTAATATAAGTGATATGTATTATTAAAATAAATATTTAATATTTTCGTGAAAAAAGATAAAACTCTTTAAGTAAATAATATAATTGGCTTAATTTTATTTGATTTAATTTTTTAAACTTAATTTATCTTTCATATTTTAAATAAATATTTATAAAAGTAAATTTTCTTAAATAGCTAAATTTTTTTTAATAAAAATTGAATAAAAAGAAATTTTATAAATATTTATAAAAAAAAATTGAAATTAAGTTTTAACATATAGTTTAAAGCTATTTTATCATATAAATCGATTTAATAATCTTTAAAAGGTTTTAATTTTTTAAATAATATTGAAATGAATGTATTTTTATAAACTTTAAACATTATATGGCGAACACCTAAATCTTTCTTACAGGAAGTCGAACTTTAATCAATACTTCATCTTCTAGATTTTGAGGAATTTCATCAAGGAAAAAATTCACAAAAAAATCTAGGGGCATGAATTCATTTTCTATAGCATAACTTTTAAGAAAATCTTGAGTATCTTTTAAAGTAGAAAAAGGTCCTTTATGTGTTACATATAAACCTTTATGTCTTGGAAAATCTATTATCTTTATAATATCTTCAACTGTATTATCTAAAGGCATTCCAATTTCATAAGAAATATTTTCTGGAGCTAAGCTACGTGGATGTTTAAGAAATCTTAAAAAATGAGGTCCCGATGTTTTAATATTATTCTTCTCAACCCAATTAAATAAATCTGTTTTGATTTTATTAATCTTTTCAAAAGATCCAACTTGACGAATAGAAGCTATTTGATGCCTTTTAACTGTTTTTCTTTCTATTTCTTTCTCTAATTGAATATTTTTATCAAAATTAAAATCAATTACATCCATTCTAACTTCAGTAAGTAATTCATCACAGCTAACATCAAAAATACTATTTAAATAAATTTCTTCAGCAAAGTCGATAAGTTCAAGACCATTATCAAATGCATAATCAACCATCATTCTAGTTACATTTGGAATATTTACATAAGGTCCTTTGTAAATGGCAGATAAAACTTCACGTTCAGGAACTTCCACAATCTTTATCATGTCATCCCCTTTAAAATCATCATCTACAGGGACTCCAACTTTAAAAACCATTCCTCTTGGAGAAATTCCATCAGGATTTAAAAAATGTTTAAAATGAAGAGCGTCAACTTTAATATTGCGTTTTTCAGCCCATTTAATTAAATCTATTCGAACTTTATAAACATCTTCAACAAACCCATAATGTTCCATAATCGCCATTTTATGTTTTTTAATTGTTTTTCTTTCAATTTTACTAGCTAATGGAACAGGATAAATATTATCTGGTTTGAAATCAAATACTGTGAATTGTACTTCAGTTAACAATTCATTAGACTTTACCTCAAAAGGATCATTTAAATAAATTTCTGTAGGAGAATCATAAGGTGCTACATCATTTTTTCTTGCATGATCTTCTAATATTCCATGAATTGAAGGAAGGTTAAAATAAGGTCCTTTATATAATGCAGATAAAACATCACGTTCAGGAATTTCAATAATTCTAACAAAATTATCATTATTTTGATTTTTTAGAGATATGCCTAACTCGGAAAGTATATTATTAGAGGATAAGTCTTTATTTTCGAGATTAGCTCTATAATAATATTTTCCATCAACGGTTAAATGGTGATTTTTAATCCATTCCTCAATTTCTTTGTATATTAAATTAAATTTTTTAAAAGAACTTTTGCACTTTATGGAAACCATTCTCTCTGATTCAAAATCCTTAATTTTAACATCTTCATTCATTCAAATTCTCCCTAATCGAAAAAAATATTATCGACTACACCTAAAATTTTATAAAGAACTTTATCCCATATTAGATGCTTTTTCAGTTTTTAATAAATATTCCTTTAATAAAAAAAGAATAGCTTAACAAGAGTTTCAGCAGTTCTTCAGAAATTTTTTATTTTTAAGTTTTTTTAAATATCCCCTATTTCTTAAAGTGATTATCACCTCAACTTTCCTATTCACCAAAAATAGCTAATTTTTATTTTGTTGATTTATTATTTTTAAATAATGTTATAAATTAACTATCTAATAATTCATATAAATAATTTCAGACAAATTATTTACAAAAAATTTTATAATTAATATATTGAATTAACTCATATTAATAGTTATTGTTAAATATAATATATACAATTATATATTAATACTATAAATTTGAGTTAATACAAATATTTTTGTCAATAATAACTATTGGTTTATTAATAAAAAATTTGAAAATTCATGTTTTTATATTGAAATATTTTTTTAAAGCTAATAGAAATTAATAGACACTAATAAAATGAGATTTTTAGCGTTAAATTTCAGGAAAAAAAGAACATAAATATTAAATTCATGAATAAAACAAATATTAGTATTAGATTTTTGGATAAAAAGAATTTAGTGTTAAATTTCAGGAAAAAAAGAACATAAATATTAAATTTTTAGATAAAAAGAATATTATTATTAAATTTTAGCTAAAAAGAATATTATTATTAAAACAGCATTATGAAGATTTAAAAAATGTGAAAATTTAATGAAAGTTTAAAAAATCCCCTATTCACTTTTTTATAGAATAGCATTAATAAATATGTTAAAGTAAATTATAATAGCAGGGATAATTAAAACTCCCATTAAATGGGATTTACTAACTCCTAAATAGTGAGGTAAGAGTCCTAATCCAGTGGAAGTAATTAAAATAAGGGCAAGGTAGGGAATTGATGCTTCATAAATTATTGCAAAGATAAATAAAATAGCTATCATTAAAATTATAACAAAAATGGATAATCTCTTGTAATCAATTCCTTGCATTAGCTTAGAAAAGCTATCTCCTATTTTTAAACAAATTATTAATGATATTGAAACAGATATTAGTGAAACAAAAGTAAAAAGTAACAGATGAGACACAGAAAATGTTTCAATTAAATAATTCATATAAACAGCTATTGCACTTCGAGGATTTCCAATTAAATAGATTGAAATAATGGAAAATAAAGTATCAGTTGTGTTCAAGCCACTTATAGCTGTTAAAAAATTTTCAGTTTCATTTTCACCACTTCCACCACTTAGTTCTTGAGCTATTATTCCTCCTTGAGCTGGTCCAAAACCTGGCAAAAATCCTAAAATAGCTCCAGCTATTCCTCCAGCGAAAATTCCTTTTATCATCTCTTTATTTAAATTTAAATCATAGAATTTATTTTGATGTGGGATAAAAGAATTATCATTCAAGCTAAACATTATTGTGCTTATTCCAAAAAGCCCTGAAAAAGTACACATTAATAAAAGCCCAGAGGAAATTGGTGTTTGAAATGTAGTCCACCCTAAAATTCCAGATAAGATAAATAAAAGAAGAGACCAGTAAAATGCTTTTTTACCAGAGCTTAATCTCCAAACCATATATAAAGAAACACCTAGCAGGATTACCCAAGTAAATTCTTTAGTAAAAGCATGGACAGTAGGTAAAACAAAAGCAAAAATAGGCAGCAAAATAATTATTATTAAAATAGATCCAAATCCACCTAATGAAACTATCCTAATAGCTTCTTTAGACCTGCCTTCAAGAACCATCCTATGTCCTGGAAGAATAGATAAAGCAGTTCCTTCCTCTGGAACCCCAAGAAGCATTGAAGGTACAAATTCAATTAAAGCATGAGCTATGGACATAGCTATTAAAAGAACACATAAAAACTCAGGAGATAAAAAACCTAAAAGAAAAGTAGATGATGCAAATACTATAGCTCCCGCTGTGTTAACATGAATTCCTGGAACTATTCCTGTAAATGCACCACAAATTATTCCTAAAAAGCAAGCTAAAATAAGATCTAACATCCTATCACACTTGCAAACAATTTATTTAGAATTTATTATTATTATTTAAAAATCAAAATCTAATGATTATCACGATTATTTTAGAATAATTTATTATTTCACTAATTTTAGAATAA
>Ga0099364_10009751_pt1 | contig 13295 bp, 16 predicted proteins | sample TergutTh196P3_FD_73070 | JGI IMG/M metagenome (GOLD analysis project Ga0099364, IMG submission 73070) | Microcerotermes parvus P3 segment gut microbial communities from Pointe-Noire, Republic of the Congo - Th196 P3 | ecosystem: Host-associated > Arthropoda: Insects > Digestive system > Gut ...
TGGTAACAATAGTGGAAGTGTAACACCCGATCCCATTCCGAACTCGGCAGTTAAGCCTTCTTACGCCAATGGTACTGCGGCGCTAAGCCGCGGGAGAGTAGGTAGTTGCCAAGTTTTTTTTGGCTAAGTCTTGGTCGCACACCAGCTTCGGCAGGAACAGCGTATTACCGAACACGGAAGTCTCGTAAACGAAGTTTACGCGCCCTCTAACGTCGAAACCGCCGCGCTAATGGGCGCCCGGTTAAGCGCCGCATAGCGGCGTGCTTGAGTAAATGTAACATGGCGTGGTGCCCGGAAATTTATAGTTTTGTAATGATGCGCGAAAGCGCGTATACAGAATATACGAAGCTTGAGCGGCGGCACCCGGAGGGAAAGTAGATAATCGCCAGGCTTTTTTTTGTTTTTTCCTATATAATTAAAATAACTATATGATAAAAGCTGCCTTAAACAGTCTTGTCTGGTACAAGGGCCGTCCTGCCTTGGTTACCGCTTTAGGCGAAAAAATAACCATTACTGCTGCGGCAAAAAAAGGAACCGAAAGTATTAATGTCCGGGAAAAAGACATAGAAGTGCTTCATCCCGGGCCGGTCACAAATACTGCCATTTTAAATGATCTTGCAAATCAAACAGATAAAAACAGCTCTGGTAAGGATCAAAACTATATCGATCAAAACATCCGCGAAACCTGGGAATTGATAGAAAGCGGAGGCATTCCGGTTAACCTTAAAGACTTAGCGGAACTTGCCTATGGTGAGTTTACTCCTCAAAGCACATGGGCTGCCCGGATTCTTTTAGATGATGGTTTATACTTTACCGGGAATGTAGATGAAATAAGCGCAAAAAGCGCGGCAGAACTTGGTGCAGCAGAAGAAAAGCGGCAGGGGAAAGCAAAAGAAAATAGTGAGCGTGAAGCCTTTCTTGAACGAACGAAGAAGGGCATGTTTGATCCTGTTGTTGACAATCGTTTTATGCAGGATGTAGAAGCGCTGGCTTTTGAAAAGACCGATAAAAGCCGAACTATGAAGGAACTGGGAAGGGCAGAAACCCCTCAGAGTGCACACCGGCTTTTACTTGAATGCGGCTTTTGGGACAAGCAGTTTAATCCCTATCCGCAGCGTTTTGGCATTTCTCTTATGGAAGCATCGCTGGCCTTTGAACCATCATCGTCCCAGCCTTATGCCAATTTGGAAAGGCAGGATCTTACACATCTTTTGGCCTTTGCCATTGATAATTCCCACAGTAATGATCCTGACGACGCTGTTTCATTGGAATACAAAAACGACCGCCATATACTCTATGTTCATGTGGCAGATCCTGCTTCGGAGATAGCGAATAATTCTTCTTTAGATATGGAAGCCCGCGCCCGCGGTGCTACGCTGTACCTTCCCGAAGGTAGGCGGCCCATGCTTGGCGAAGATATCCTAAACCGTTTTATCCTGGAATCAAAACAAAAACCAGTCTCCTCTCTTACTTTTAAAATAAGTCTGGGCAGTGACGGTTCTATCGAAGATATAGATATATTTCCTTCCATGATTACTGTTACCAGACTTAGTTATGAAGAAGCCGATAAGCTAATTGCAAAGAACCAGGCAGACCCAAAAGACATTCTTAATATGTTGTGTTCTTTAGCGGATAGAAACCTCGATCGGAGGCAGAAAAGCGGAGGGGTAAACATTATCCTGCCGGAAGTGCATATTTCTGTTGTTAATCGTAAAGTTCAGGTTCAGCCTCTTGTTCCTTATCGATCTGCCGAAATGATCCGGGAATGTATGCTGCTGGCTGGTGAAGGCGCTGCACTTTGGGCTGCAAGACGGCAGCTTCCTTTTCCTTACATTACCCAGGAAACAGGAGACTTGCCTGCCAAACCTCTTTCCGGTCTTGCCGGAACCTGTCAGCTTAGACGCTGTATGCGGCCTCGTTTAGTGTCGGCTAAACCCGGGCAGCACATGGGTCTTGGCCTGGATGGATATTGTCAGGTTACCAGCCCGCTTCGCCGTTATACCGATCTTCTTGCTCATCAGCAGATCTATGCCTGGCTCTATAAAGATCTAAGCGGACAGGATGCAACGGTAACATTGTTAAGCGAAGAAGAACTATTATTTTGCCTTGCCGCAGGGGATGCCGCCGCCCAGGCTGTTACCCAGGCCGAGCGGGCATCAAGGCTTCATTGGACTGCAATTTATCTGGATGAAATTGCCGGAACTCCCGCCGGCAAGGATACTCTTTGGGATGCTGTAGTAACCGAAAAACGTCATAACGGTTTGGGTGTAATTATACCCAGCTTGGGACTGGAAACCCAAATTGGAGGATCTGACGCTGTACTTAACGATCAAATTAAACTGCGCCTTAAATCGGTACGTATACCGGAACTTGAAATGAACTTTGTACAGGAAAAATGATGGATGTTTTTAGAAGGATGTTTTTTGCATGAAAATAAATTCTGTATTAATTGCCGGAGCCGGTGCTGTCGGTCTTTCTACAGCCGAAACAATATACCGTTTTGATCCAACCTGTATTTCCATCCTCGCCAAAGGAGAACGCCTGGAACGTTATAGGAAAAACGGACTTTGGATAAACGGAGAAAAACTGGATTTTCGTTTTTCCCATGGAGAAGAGGCTGACCTTATTATTATTGCCTGTAAATCTTATCACCTAGATCAAGTCATAGAGGACATAAAAGGCTCTGTGGGCAGAGATACCATTATTCTTTCCCTTCTTAATGGAATTTCCAGCGAAGAAATTATAGGTGCTAAACTGGGACGGGAACGGATACCCCTTGCCATGATTATCCAAATTGATGCCCAGCGTAATGGATCGGAAACAAAATATTTAAGCAAGGGGATTATTCATTTTGGAGATGCACAAGGCAATAATGGAGAGCGCGAAGAAAGACTTGCCGAATTCTTTACCCGTTGCGGCATTGCATTTAAACTTGAACAGAACATGAAGCGTGCCCTATGGCATAAGTTTATGATCAATGTTGGCGCAAATCCGCTTACTGCTGTGCTTCGGCTTCCCTATGGAGCAATCCAAAACCAGGGAGGGGCCGACGAAATACCCGAAGCCCGGCTCCTCTTTGAAAAATCCATGCGTGAAGTAATTGCTGTTGGAAATGCCGAAGGGATCGATCTGAATGAAGAAGACATAAAAAGTATTTTTAAGACAATCAATTCCCTAAACCCGGAGGGTTATACCTCCATGTGCCAAGATGTACTTAAGGGCAGAAAAACAGAGTTGGAAATGTTCAGCCTGGCCCTTATGGAGCTGGCAAAGAAACACAATATACCGGTACCGGTAAATGAATTGCTTTATTTGCAAATGTGTGCCGTCGAGAAGCAGATGAAGAATTAGAAATATTTCGCGCGGAGGCGCAGGAGGCTGTAGGAAAACCTTTCTGTTTTTATTTCGCGCAGGGGCGCAGAGAGCGCAGAGGGGGATTTAGGGAGTGTCTGCTTGAACCTTTCGGGCCTATAACATTTTTTGTGTAAAACGCAAAATATCATAACGGGACTCGATTCCCGTAAAAAACAGAAAATTGGTGTAATGCTTCACCCCAATTCCTAATGGGCATTGTCCACTTTTTTGAGATTCTCCGCAAGATCATAAAAACCAATTTCATCGCAGCTTCATCATTGGGAAAAGATTGGCGGGTTTTTAAGTTTCGTTGAAGATTGTAATTAATGGACTCAATTGCGTTTGTCGTATAAATCGCTTTCCGAATATCAGGCGAAAATTTAAAAAAGGGTATCACCTCGTTCCACCTGCTCTGCCAGGATTTGGAAATGGCGGGGTATTTACGATCCCATTTTTCTGCAAACCGCTCCAGAGCGGAAGCGGCGGCATCCGCAGATGGGGCAAGATAGATTTCCTTCAAGTCAGTGGTTACCGATTTGCGATCTTTGTATGGGACATATTTAACCGAATTACGGACCATGTGGACCATGCACAACTGGACTTCTGTTTCGGGGAAAACGGCGTTGATTGCATCCGGGAACCCGGTCAATCCGTCTACAGCGGCTATCAGAACATCTTGAACGCCGCGATGTTTCAGCTCATTCAGTATCCCCATCCAAAATTTTGACCCCTCATTTCGCTCAATCCACATTCCTAACAGCTCTTTTTGGCCGTCTAGCCGTATCGCAAGGGCCAAATACACCGCTTTCTTGCTTATATGCCCTTCGTCGCGTATATTTACCCGCAGTGCGTCAAAGAACATCACCGGGTAGAACGATTCAAGGGGCCGGTTTCGCCATTCCTCTACCAATCCTTTCACTTCATCTGTGACGCGGCTTATCAATTCGGGGGATACATCAACATTGTAGATATCTTTTAGGTTTTCCTGGATCGCTTTGGTCGAAAGGCCCAAGCCGTACATCGAAAGGATTTTGTCGTCAAAGCCACGCCATTCCCTTTGGTGCTTTGGAATTATCTGCGGCTCAAATTCTCCGTCCCTATCGCGGGGAATTTCTACTTCCATCGGCCCTTGATCTGTCCTCAAGGTCTTTGTCGAATTCCCGTTCCTCCGATTGGCTGTTTCTTTTTCCCCGCTTGCACTTTTTTCATAACCGATTTCCTCAGTTAATTCCGCTTGCATTACCCTTTCTATGAGGGCTTTGCTCAACTGCTTTACAAGACCATCAGGACCAAAAAAATCATCCGGCCCTTTGTATTCCTTCAGCAGCTCGTCTAATATTTCCTTCCTAATTGCCATACTCCCCTCCTAAGGTAGTATAGCGTTTTACACAAAATTAATTATGGGCCCACAAATATATTTATTTACATACATTCGATATTATTAGTGTAATTCGATGATCTCTTCTTCATATGTTCATTTTTCTTTTTCCATTTGCTCCCCTTGCCTTATGCTGCCCTTTGCGTTATATTGAGCGTATGACCATTACACAAACCGTAGAAATCTCGGCTAATCACCGTACTGTTGAAGTTCCCAGCGAGATTCCTGCAGGAAAGGTAATTATTGCTTTTACTCCGGCTCCTGAGACAACCGAAATTTTGAATGATTGTCTCGTCTGCGCCCAAAATAAAAGAAAATACGACCCGGAAACCGGAAACCCGCTTTATAATACCAAGACTGTTGCTGCCATAGAGGAAGGCATGGCTATTTCGCGCGGAGAAATTCCCGCAAAGCGATTTAGCTCTCTTAAAGAGATGCTTGAAGACCTTGAAAGTGATGACGACGATTAACTTATGCTTGAACCGCTTTATACAAAATCTTTTACTGTTACTTTCCATCGCACCGGAATCCACTCCGATTTGGATCTTTAATTTCATCCTGTTTCTCCAAAAATTCCTATTTCTTCCCCCTCCGCGCTTCCGCGCCTCAGCCTCCCTTCGGTCGGCGAACCGAGAGGAAGGATTAAACGCTGCCAGTCGGCAGCTAACGGTTTGCGCGAGACCTTTTCCTACAAACTCCTGTGAGCTCCGTGTGAATAGAACCAATAAAAACTTCTGACCGGTGTCAGTCACCATTGCGCTCCCTGGTAAAAGATTACCTGCTTGCCTATTGCTTCTTTTCGTGGTATATTTACCGAATGGTGCCGGAAATAATGTACGTGTCTTCTGCGTTTAAACACAGGATGACAAAAGATGACATTGTTCGGGCTTTTGAAACATTCATATACGAAGATATGCTTGAGGATTTTTACAACAAGCATCTTTTGCTTGGCTTTAATACTCATGGCAATTTGATTGAAGTAATGTATAATAAGATTAGTGATGAAGCAATTAAAGTGTTTCACGCAATGCCATGTCGAAAGACTTTCCGAGAAATGATGGAACAGGGGTAATCGTCTCGGCTTTGCCGAGTCGTTCAATTTACGTCGCCGCTCACGCGGCTTAAACAAAGGTGATTTATGGAAGAATATACTGATATGACTGATGCTGAATACGATGCGCTGGATGAGCTTTTGACAAAAACCACGCCTAAAATCAAGAAAGGGACGGGCGGTGTTTTTACTGAAAACCGCACCCGCATGCTGCTGCTTGATGAGGCGACTATCCGTATTCTTGACGCACAGGCTAAAGCTGTCCACCAGACCCCTACCGAGTTTGTTACCCGGCTTATTCGGCAAGGCATATCGGCAGCAATTTAACCCACAGTGACTGTCACCACAGCGTGAACATGACAGCCGGCTATCTCTGCTATTATCCCTTCAATAAAATATCCAACCCGTATTTATAATGGGCATTATAGTCCATTTCTTTAAGATGATTTTTGTAAAAATTAAGGCTGACATCCTGCTTGTTTGTTTTGGAAACCAGACGGAAAAATTCCTCATCCCAGACAGAGAAAACAATATAATCAAATAGGATACATGCCAATGAAAATGATTTTTCTTCCTTAACTCCAAGAGCAATGAGAGCTTTCATGATATTTGGCTTTAGCTCTATATGCTTTGGAGTGCAGGGGATTGTTTCATAGAAAATGGCGGCACTGTTTCTGATTTTTAAGAGTTCATTCCTAAGACCATTGCATAAGCAAAATAGATAATCTTTTGGATTATTTTTAATATCCTCCTCATTAATTTTTTGATATACCAATTCACATATATGTTCGCATATTAGGGAATAAAGCCCCATTTTACCTTTTACATATTTATATATTGTAGTTGTGGAAAGTTTCATTTTCCTTCCTAAAATTCTTATCCCAAATTTAGTTACACCATATTTATTTAGAATTTCTATGGATGTATTAAGGATTTCTGTTAGATTTGTTTTCATATTTTCTGCCTGATAATTTTTGATACACTGTATCAGTTTTATTGATACACTGTATCAGCTTTATTGATACACTGTATCAGCTTTATTGATACACTGTATCAGCTTTATTGATACAGTGTATTTTCAAAATAGAAAATACAGCTAATTTTAGTGAAAGTCAAATTTTTTTTGATTTTTAACATAATTTTTAACATTAATGAATGGAAATTTTGCCTTATTTGTTCTATCATTTTGATAATTGGAGGCAGAATGGAAAAGCGTAAATTGGCAAATCTTGATGCAGAACTTTCATTATTGGGCTTTGGCTTGATGAGGCTGCCTATTCTGGATGGTGATGCCGGAAAGATAGATGTTAAAAAGGCAGAGGTAATGGTGGATCGTGCATATAGGGCAGGGGTAAACTACTTTGACACTTCATGGTTTTACCATAGCGGAAACAGCGAGGTTTTTGCCGGCGAAGTGCTTTCAAAATATCCAAGGGACAGTTATCATCTGGCGACCAAGATGCCTACATGGCAGGCCTTTAAGTCCGAGGCTGATATGGAAGCCATTTTCAATAAGCAGCTTGAAAAATGCAAGACCACATATTTTGATTTTTACATGGCTCATGGGGTAAACGAAGAAAGGCTGGATGTGGTACAGGACTGGATCTATGACTTCCTATGTAAAAAGAAAAAGGAAGGTTCAATAAAAAGAATCGGCTTTTCCTTTCACAGTGATCCGGTAACTTTGGATCATGTGGTCAATAAATATCAATGGGATTTTGTCATGATACAGCTCAACTATATTGATTGGGAAATTGCCGATGCCAAAGGTCTGTACGAAATACTCACAAAAAAGAATATTCCCGTTATCGTAATGGAACCTGTAAAGGGAGGCACTTTGACCGCTCTGCTTTACGACGATGTATTATCAACATTGAAAAAGGCAAATCCCTCTGCGACACCTGCTTCCTGGGCACTGCGTTTTGCAGCATCCCTTCCCAATGTAGCTACTGTTCTTTCCGGCATGAGTGAAATCGAACATGTGGAGGATAATTTGAATACCTTCCAAAACTACAAAGCCCTTACGGAAGAGGAGCATAAGGTTTTGGAAGAAGCGTCAAATGTCTATAAAAAATCCGGGAGCATTCCCTGCACTGACTGTCAATACTGTAATGAATGTCCTGCCGGTGTGGATATTCCAAGGATTCTCCAGCTTTACAATCACTTCTATATTAACAAGGTAAGGATAAACTTTGTAAACCAGTACAGAACCTTGAAGCCTTCGAGCAAGGCGCATAACTGTACTGGCTGCGGTCTATGCGAGAAGCTCTGTCCCCAGAAGATAGAGATCATCAAGTACATGAAGGAAGCAGCAGAATTTAAGGCATAGTATTTTTATTCATGTTTGTTCCTTCTTGCCTTTGAATTAATCGCAAGTGATTTTTGAAAGGCCTGTTTCTTTCGCAGATAGTCAGAGTGGTTTGTAACAAAGGCATTTTCCTTCATCTGGGTTTTATAACTTTCCCATTTCTCACTTTCAAGACTGCCGTCTTCCAAAGCAGCAAGTACAGCGCAGCCGGGTTCATTGGTATGACTGCAATCCTTAAAACGGCAGTTTGAAAAGAGCTCTTCTACATCACTGAATGCAAGGCTAATACCTTCCTTTGCATCCCATAAACCAAGTTCCCTCATTCCCGGTGTGTCGATAACAAGGGCACCGGAAGATAGCCGAAATAGCTGTCTATAAGTTGTTGTGTGGCGGCCCTTACTGTCATCCTCCCTTATCTCCTTTACTTCCATTAGGTTCTCTCCTGCAAGGACATTTAAGAGCGAAGATTTTCCAACACCCGAAGATCCAAGGAAAACAACGGTTTTTCCCTGCCCAAGAAAGGGATTTAATTCTTCCAGTCCATAGGCGTTTTTACTGCTGATGCATAAGACTGGCACATTAGTGGAAATTCCGCTTAACATCTTCCGGACATCAGCCGCTTTTGCTTCAGGGTCGTCAACTAAATCAGCCTTGGTCAGTACAAAGACCGGAAGGGCACCGCTTTGGAATGACGCAGTTAGGTATCTGGCGAGCCTGTTTAGATTGAGATCGTAATTAAGTGATGACATAATAAAAATAAAATCAAAATTCGCAGAGTTTACCTGTTCCTTTACATTTTTCACATAGCCTTCCGCATGACCCAGAAAATCAACCCTGGAAAACTGGGAACGTCTTGGAAGAACCTTCTCTATTAAGGAAGGACCTGTTGGATTATTTTTTATTACAACAAAGTCTCCGACCACCGGATAGAGTTCACCTTCTTCCAGCGAGTTGTAGAAACTCCCTTTTATTTTTGCACTTGCTTCTCCGCCTTCCCATACAACCCTGTATTGTTCCCTTCTTTCTTCAATTATTCGTGCAGGAAAATAATCATTCGGATTTTTAGTGCTGATATATTCATCTGCGGCAAACATTTCCTTGCCGCTGAAACCGTAATCAATCAAGTTATTCGAAACTGTGGACATGCATTTCTCCTGTTTATGCCGGATCTATCCGGACTATCAATCCGTGAATTTTTGGGAAACCGCATGTAAGAGGGATTTAATTTAGTTTAATTAATTGCCTTATTCCGGAGGCTTTCCGCTCTACTGCGGTTTATTTTGTGAACAATGACTGACATAGTATATACCTCCTGATTATGAATGATTTTTATATTGACTTTAATAATTTTGCCTAAAAAAATAATAAATGTCAAGCTGGAAATTATCAAAAAAAATTATCACAAAAGAAATTATTGCCAGCCGCTTTCTGTTAGAAAAGGCCAGTCGGCAATGCCTCCAAAGTCAAAGACATTTATATACCCTAGGCTGATTAAAATCCTTGCCGATGATTCACTTCTTATACCGGACTGGCAGTATACCAAAATTATCTGGTCTTTATTCGACAGCTCATTTTCTGCACGGTTCCTGATTTCGGTACTTGAAATATTTATTGACCCCGGAATTCTCCTCTGGGAAAATTCACCCGGGGTTCGTACATCAAGAAGGATGAAATCATCAGGATCCTGCATCATTTCATAAGCCTGCAAAGGAGAAATTCTGCGATACTCTGCAACCTGTTCCTGTGCAATCAATATGCTGCCCCCTTCAAGAAAAATGATGCATGTTAAAATTAAAAGAAATAAATTTCTCACTTGTTTAATAACCTGCATAAAAAAGTGACTGTCACCTAATGATGCTTTGTTTTGCCGGGCTTGCCCTTCCTTCGAGCCTGGGAAGCCTGCCTTCAAGTGCTGCAAGGGAGATTTCTACATCCTCATGGACTTCGTATTCGTTAATGCATCCAACCGTTACCATGTCCTTTTCTCTTAATACCTTCCAGTTAAATGTAAGACCGACATAGGGAGTTGTGCGGCCTGATGCCATGGGTTTAATCGTCATGACAGGTTTTTTAGCATTGTGAATGATCTTGATAACAGATTCAATTTCAATCTGCATTAGGAAACCAAGGCAGTTAAAAATCTGGATATAGGTTTCTACATCGTATTCGTTAAGGTCGGCGTATTGAATGATTTCCGGCATGTGGGCGGAGAGTCCGGGAATTAGTCCTGCCGAACGGATCATGTCAAGATAATCGGGCAGGCGATCCATTGTTTTTTTGTTTTTGTTGACAAGCTGTTCGCAGGAGGCATGATGAATCATACAAAAGGTTGAACCAATTTCGGCACTGGTTTTTATTATGCTTTCAGCTTCTTTTCGAGCTGCAGGGGTATCATCCATGTTCAGGACGGGAGTATCAATTAGCATAATTTTTCTGCCAATTTTTTCCTGAATATCTTTTATTTTTTCCAGAGCAGCCGGATGGGAAGAGAAGGGCGCCATCCATGCATCAATACCATAATCCAAAAAAGCGTTTAACAGCTTAAGTGTGGCTTCTGTCTCTGAATGCTGTTGTTTTATATAAGTATCAGCCGCATTTCCCCTATGGCTCCAGCCGAAAATCCAGTTGGATCCGATCAACATTCTGGGAAGGGAAATGCCCCCGATCATTGTTCTTGGAAAATTCATTAGCGGCCTCCAGAGCCTGATATAATTTTTATTAAATATTACAATGCATTGGGGAACTTATCCAGTCATGGAAAAGCGGAAGGCAGAAGCCACATCTTGAAAGGTAGATATTTTGATAAAAATATGATAAAAATACATATGGAATCAGCATTTATACCGAAACAACTGGAATTTGCAGTTTTTTGCATCGAAAATATTGCCGAATTCCTTGATTTAAATAGTGATGAAGTATATAAACTTTTGACAGAAAAAAGTGATATTCTCGATAATTATATTATCCCATGTTATGATGCTCTGCATACTCAGGGGAAGGAATATATTGTTAATGATATAATTGAAATTGTCCGTGAAAAGGGTTTAATTTAGTGATTCTGTATCATGGCTCTCTTGAAGTTATAGAAAAACCAGACCTTTTATTTTCAAGAGATAACACAGATTTTGGTAAGGGGTTTTATACTACAACCATTAAATCACAGGCAGAAAGCTGGACAGGCCGTTTTAAACACCGATATGGTTACGGGACAATATCAATTTACGAGATTGATGAAATGGATTTACGAAAAAACTCTACTGTTCTTGAGTTTGAAACATATTCAGTTCAATGGCTGGAATATATTACCAAATGCAGACTTGGGGAATCGGCAAATGATTATGATCTTGTGATAGGCGGAATTGCAAATGATGATGTTTATAATACTTTAACACTATATTTCAGAGGTTTCATTGAAAAAGATGAAGCAATTAAAAGGCTGCGTTATGATAAGCCAAATATCCAATATTGTTTTAAAAATCAAGTAACGATTGAAAAATATCTGAAATATACTGGGATGGAAAATATATGAAAGCTGATAAAGCCATTTTACAACTTACATATAGCAGTGTAATAGAAACATTTGCCGAGCATGGAAACATTCCGCTTAGAAAAGCCCTGGATTTATTTTACAAATCTCGAATATATATTGAAATGCGCGATGGAATATCAGATATGCATTGCAGAAGCGAAAAATATCTTGCAGAAGAATTGGTAAAAGAATTTTTCAGCGAAAATGTATGAATATTAACAAGATATAAAACTAACGGAAGGTATTACCTGTATAGCAGCCAGCTCCGGTACAATACTTTGCCCATGGAATATTACTGCATAGCATCAATCAAAAGGGTGTACGGGAGCAGTCAAAAATGCTAAAGCAAATTTTTGCTAAGAGAAACGAAGTTTCTCAGTACCCACCCCACCTTTCCATATGATACCTGTTATGCATTACTGTCCATGGGCAAAGTGCACACTATCATGGGCAGCCTGCGATTAACCAAAGCAGTACCTTCCGCTGTATATGCCATAGCAGAAAAACAGTGACTGTCACCTCTGCGTGCCCAGTTTTTAACGTGTGTTATGCAACATAACTTCACGCAGGACAGAGTTTATTTTACTTTGATATCCTTTTCCATAACCTTTAAACCAAGCCAAAACATCGGCGTCAAGGCGAATTTGAACGGCTTGTTTTTTGGGCTTAAAATATTCTGGGTATCGAGGTTGCATTTTTTTTAATTCATCTTCAGTTAAAATTGGGCAATCGATAAAGTTGGTGTTTTTGAATGCCTTTATTTCGACAATTCTTTCAGGAGCTATAGTTTTTACGCCTTTCATAATAATACCTCTCTTCAATAGGTTCGGCAGGACGGGCAGAAATAATTCTTGTTCGGCCATTTTCCAGTTCAGTATAAGATAAATACAGAATTATAAAATTCTGTAACTCCGCTAACCCCCTATATCGGGTTTCTTCAAGAGATGAGTGAGCTTCGTCGTACAACTCAATAAAATATGGATCGTCAAAAGCAGGTAGAATCTCGTCAAAGATAAGCCCATGATCATCATTGTTTGATAAGCTTTTCGATTCGTCCCATTCAAAACGACCATCAGGACTTACTATCGTTTTACCCACTTTATACCCTACAATAATGTATATACAATATTTAATGAAAAGTCAAGTCTTTTTTTCAATTTTAGTTGAAGTGACTGAAAGACCGAAGGCTCGACTGAAAGCCCGAAGGGAAGAGATTGACACCTCAGCGTGTCCAAGCGGAAGGTATATCTCTAATTCGCAGCCAGCTCCGGTACAATACTTTGCCCATGGAATATTACTACATGACATCAATCAAATTAGCAGAAGGTATCTCATGTAAAGTAGCCTGCTCCGAGGCAATCACCCATTCTTCGAATGGATGATTCCTCTCACTGCAGGCTACAATTAACCAAAGCAGAACCTTCTGCAATGCCATACTGTACATTCATGTCCATGGGCAAAGAAAAATCCGTCAAGGGCAGCATACAATTCCAGAAAGGATAACCTTCCACTGACAAACCCATTGACAGGAAAATTCAGTGACTGACACCTCAACGTGACCAAGCGGAAGGCATAGCCAGTAATGTAGGCTACTCCGGGGGCTTCACCCAATCGAAGATTGGGCGAACTCCCTCACGGTAGCCTACGATTTTAGAGAGCATGCCTTCCGCATAAC
>Ga0099364_10009752_pt1 | contig 13295 bp, 6 predicted proteins | sample TergutTh196P3_FD_73070 | JGI IMG/M metagenome (GOLD analysis project Ga0099364, IMG submission 73070) | Microcerotermes parvus P3 segment gut microbial communities from Pointe-Noire, Republic of the Congo - Th196 P3 | ecosystem: Host-associated > Arthropoda: Insects > Digestive system > Gut ...
AACGGAACGTGATATTCGCTGACGGGACGTAGCGGCACAAGCTGGTCAGCTGCGACTTTACCCGAACATGCGGTTAGCAATCCGCCGGCGCCCAATGCGCCCGTTGCTCCTACGCCTGCTACTGCAGCGCTCGATAAAAACGCGCGTCTGCTTACTGTTGATTTTTCTTTGGTCATGATTTTTTACTTTATATTATTAATTTAATTAAGTTTTTTAAAATTAAGTTTTTATAAAACCCTGCCGTGAAAATTTCCTCACGGCAGGGAAAAAATTAATTAGTTTATTTTCTTACTTTCCTTACGGAACAAACACCGATTCGATGGTTGTGCTGTTCCATGCGCCTATGCCCGGATAGTTTGTTGATGTATTGCCGGGAACTGCCCTGCAATTCATAATAATCTGGACATAATAACTTATACCTGTCCACTTTACCGGAATTATTGTACGGAGTCTTATATCCGTTCCTTCCATGTCGTTGGTCAGGGTCAATTGCTGGGGCTCAAACTCGGCAAGTCGCGACCTGGTGGGGTAGATTGTGCGTCCTATTCGCATATTTGCAAACTGCACATCAGGCTTATCAAAACCTGCTTTCTCGTTACGCGTAAAGCGAACTACACATTCTACGTGGTTGTCGGCTGTAACAAACGGTTTCTCTACCCATTCTATTGTTAAATAGGGCGTAACGGTGAAGTTTTGGGTGGTAACTCCCGAGATTTTCACCAATACTCCGGCTTCTTCTGCGTCTCTTACTTCACTGCCGGCATCCCAATACGGGAAAAAGTTGCCTGCATCGGGAAACATCAGGTATTCGCCGGCAAACTGCTTGTTGTGGTGGTATGTGCCGTCGTGCATCAAACTTATGCGTCTGTATCCGATGAATGCGTCCGGGTCGCCTTTTGCCCAGCTGACTTCGCGCATCCGAAGATATTCAGAGCCAATTTCCGCTAACAATGGCTGTCCGTTGTGGTCGAAAAAGGCGCCTTGAATAGTGGCGTTGGGCGCTTCGTAATTGTCTATTTCGCACGAAGCGGCTAACAATAAGCAAATAAAAATTGCTATATAACTACTAATTACTGATAATCTTTTCATATCGTTTTGATTTTACAGGTTATTGATTTCTATTTCTTTGCAACAAAGGGTTATTTATTAGTTCGCCGGACGGTATCGTTTCGTAATACCCATTCACGCTGCCAAAATTATGTCTTCCGTGATGCTGTTCTGACGATTTGGCGTCGTAAATAACTTTTCCGTCGGGAATGCCATCGGCTCCTGCTGTGGCTCCCTTGGCAAAAATGAATGAAAACAGACCTCTTCTGCGCCAGTTCTGAATTTGCGTATCGAAAGTAAACCAACGCATCAGGTCCCAGTATATTTTATTCTCTGCAAATAACTCTTTATACCTTTCAACGCGAAGAATCTGCAATGCACGGTTTGGGGCTTCTACAAAGCTGCCTTGTCCTCTGGGTCCCGGTCCGCGCCAATGCGCTATGTATGCAGGGTCGGTTGACAGTTCCGCCACTCCGGTAAGCAGTGTAGCTCCGGCGCGCTCGCGCACGTCGTTGATACATTCAAATGCGTCCTGCAACATGTTTACGCCCTGGTATGTGGTTTCGCCGCTTTGCGCGAGTTCTATCGCAGCCTCGGCGCGGTTGAGCAATACTTCGGCATAGCGGGTCTCAATCCACGGCGTGGTTGAAATATGCAGACCTCTTGGAATTCCGCCAATATCAAGGAACTTGCGTCCGGAAAATCCGGTGCCTGTATTGTCGCTGCCAGCCCACCCCATTCTTGGTCCATCAAGTCCGTTCAAATAGAAACGCACGCCCTCCGCATTTGTATAAATGTCGGCGTTTGCCTGGTCTCTTGCAACAGTCCTTGTGTAATAAATGAACGCTTGTGGATTGGGAGTCGCTGCGCCAGCGCTTCCTTCGGCAAAGGGGCTTGCCGTATAATTTCCGGGGGGCCATCCAAGGTCTCTATCTATTTCGCTGTATGTTCTACCCAATACACCATCATCGATGCTGAACTTTTTTATTTTGTCTACATCGGGGTCTATTCTATCAATAATTACCCCTCCATACAAAGAAAACTTGATGCCTCTATATGTTTCTCCCGGTATCAAGAGATTGGCAATCAGTCTCGGTTCGGCGCCATACCACAACTGTTGCATGTCGTCGTAAACGATATAATTTCCGTCGTCGTCTACATCTTTGAATCTTCCTAATTCATCAATAGGCAGTCCGTCGAAAAGTTCTACCCAATCGAGCCCCGGCTGGAAACGGCTTCCGTAAGTGGTTGCCATGCGCGGCGGCGACATTATTGCGTCATAGGAGTGTACCCAATTTCCAATGCTGTATTTGCGCAGCCACATATTTTCGTTGTTTGCTTCGGGTCTTTCCCATATTTCGGCGTAATTCGCTGTTTTGTCGGCATTTCCTCTGTGGAGTTCAAAACCGCCTTCTTCCACCATCCTTGCAGCATCCCAGGCTTGCCTGAAATAGTCGTTGGCGCGGTTTTGCGGGATACCTTGTAGCAATACTCCGTCAACTTCCCAGTCGGGAAATTTTGCCGAGCCGTAGCGCGCCGTGGTAGCTGCGTGTAGCGCCACGCGGCTCTTAATGGCGGCAGCCACATAACGATTGACCCTGCCTACATCGTTCGTTGGCGGCAAACCTGCTATTGCATCATCTAAATCTTTCAGAATGAAATCGTAGGTGTCGGCATGGCTTTCGCGTGCAACCCATAATTTTGTTTCATCATTGGGGTCTAAAACCTGCACTTCAAATATTTTGGGCAAACCGCCAAAACGTTTCGCCATCGCAAAATACGTATAAGCTCGAATAAACTTTGCTTCGGCTATCCATGCGTCCGCATAAGCGCTTAAATCGGGATAATTCGGCAACTCGGCAATAAGTGTATTTGCCTGACGGATAAGCCTGAAGCCTTCGCCCCAGTATCCGCCCGCATGACGTTGCATGCCTCCACTGTTATTACCCGCAAATTCGCCCGTGCCGGCGGCTAAATGTCTGATGGTTATGGTTGCATAAAAACCCTGTTGAGAGCCCTGGTCGCCGCCCGGCTCATATTTCAAACATTCCATTGGCAGTCGTCCATAAAGCGCTGCAAAATATGCTTTTACGCCGGTTTCATTATATACGAGCTCGCCCGATAAAACACTTGTCGGAGCAATATCCAAGTCAACGCACGACGCCAAAAAAACTATTAATGAAATTGCTATTACTTTTATTTTTATTATTTTCATTTCGATTAATTTTTATTGTTATTATTATTAAAATGATATGGAACCGCCAAAGTTAAAAGTACGGTTGATAGGATACAACTGACCGTTGCTTTCTGATGGTCTTTCCGGGTCTAACCCCATCACATTGGTAAATGTAAGCAGGTTATATGCATTTACGTATACGCGTATGTTTTTGATACCTATTCTATTAAGGAACTCGTATTTAGGCACTGTAAAACCTATTTCGGCGCTTTTGAGTCGCAGATAATTAGCCTTTTGCATAATAAATTCGGAATGTTCGGCAGCGCGTGTTTGTCCGTATGGGAAAAACCCTGAAATCCATTGTGTGTTTGGGTTCCATGGGTCAGCATCTGGGTCTGCCGGATGCCATCTGTCTAAATGCAGGTCTAACGCATTACCTGTCCACATCAACGGAGTTCGTATCTGTTCGCCAAATCCAACATACGCCATTGCTGCTCCCTGAAAAAGCAAGTTGAAATCTAACGATTTCCATTGTCCGGCAATAGTGAAGCCGTAGTTCATCAGCGGGAAGTTGCGAGCCGCGCTCAAATCGCCGCTGGTAGGAAGACGATTGGCGTCGTTGCTGGTGATAGTGGCGATAGGATGTCTATCTTCGTCGTTAATTCTGCCGTCGCCGTTCCAGTCTATGTACCGTGGGTCGCCCGGAAGCGTATTCCCGTCGGCAAACGGACAATTAATGATGTCGTCCCACGTTTCGTATATTCCGTTGGCGGCATAACCGAACCAGATGTCATTATAGCGGTCTACAATATTATTACGCCAATAATCGTATGAGTTTTGACGGTCGGGCTGATGTATATTCGTCCACATGTTCCTTGTCATCTGCACAAATCCCGATACATTATATTGAAAATTGTTATATCTGTTGCGATGCCTCAATTCGATTTCAAAACCTCTAACGCGGTCAGCGTTGAGGTTTGCCTGCGAAATTCCCGAGCCGAACGTTCCGGGTACCGTCGAAGCCGGCGTAGCCATCAATCCGTCTCTATCGCGTTGAAAAAAGTCTACCGAAAATCCTAACAGACCGTTCCACATATCAGCATCAACACCAACATTTTGCATTGTGGCTGTAATCCAAGTCAGATACGGATTGGGCGCATTTCGAAAGCCCATGCCATTTACAAATGTATTGCCAAAAATATAACCTACTGGGGTATTTTCTACACTGTATCTACCTGTTCTTGCTATTGGATAATCGAATCCTTCAATAAATTGAAAATTTGCATTTCCGCTGTCGCCGAGTTGTCCCCATGTATATCTTAATTTCAGGTTGTTGAGAAAGAATATGTTATCTCTGATAAAAGATTCTTCTGAAATACGGTAAGCAACCTGTACGCTTGGGAAAAATCCCCATTGTTCGCCCTTTGGAAACCTTGACGACCCGTCGTAGCGGAACGAAAACTCGGCGATGTATTTGCCTGCGTAATCGTAATTTACCCTTCCCACAACGGCTCTCATCGCGTTCTCTGACGGACCGCCGCCATCAGCCCGCGCCGTTTCGCTTATCCCGGCAAACAGGTAGGGAATAGGCATCTCAAACTGGCGAAATCCATTGAAACCGTAACTTTGACTGTAACTTTCTTCGTACAGCAACAAGGCGCCTACGTTATGAACATCGAAAAAACGATTGTTGTAGTTCAGTCGAATATTCCATAAATACGTTTGACCGTTGTTGTACGCTCGGCTCAATTCCGTTGGATTGGCGCGAACCCTTGCAGCGTACGTTTGTGTCACGGCATTGTAAAGATATTCCGAATATTCTTGCCTGTAATTGGTATTGTCGTCCATAGACCTGTCGAAACTGAACATAAATGCCGTTGTTAATCCATGAATGGGAATATCATAGTCTAACTGAAAATTAGACTGGAAAATGCTCCTTTTGTTTTTGATAAAGCCCGTCACTTCGGGATGTATTAACGGCAAAACATTTTCTACCATTGCCGGCTGATAATAATAAGGCGCGGTATCGTTGGCATACACGGGGTCGGTGGGTAGCGAACGCCACAAAGTACCAAGAATTTGTGTGGCTGATGCATGTTGCCGGTTTGTTTCGTCCATTATCATATTTAGCCTGACGCCCGCTTTCAGCCGGTCGGTTATATGAGCATTGACGTTGGTACGCACATTATATCGCTTATAATTGCTCGAATTGGTAGTCCAAAAACTGCCCTGGTCTGTATATCCCAAATTGACGAAATAATCGACCTTATCAGCTCCGCCGCTTACCGATATATTGTGCTGCTGCTGTGGCGCCGTATCACGCATCACTAACGAATACCAGTCGGAATCGGGCATTTCGCCGCTTTTAATTTGCTCGAAGTACGCATCTCCGTATGGTCTGGTCGGATTTGAGCGGTCGCGCATTCTGGTTTCGTTAATTAACGTGGTTCTGTTCCACGCATTTACCGGCTGCAATCTGTCTATCTGGGCTTGAATACCATAATAGCCCGAATACTCGATTTTTGCTTTCCCCCGCTCACCTGTTTTGGTGGTTATCAGTATTACGCCGTTTGCCGCCTGCATACCGTAGATTGACGCCGAGGCGTCCTTCAAAATCGTAATACTTTCGATTTCGTTAGGGTCCATACGCGCAAAATCGCCGCGCGGCACTCCGTCGACTATCAACAAAGGCGACCCCAAACCGCGAATATCGAAATGGTTGTTAAAATTACCCGGCTCGGAAGTTCGTTGTATCATCCTCACTCCGGGCAACTTGCCGGTCAGCATGTTCTGGATATTGGGGCTTTTTGTAGCCACCAATTCCGCGCTTTGAATTGTAGCCACCGAGCCGGTCAGTGTTTCCCTTCTTTGAGAACCATAACCTACCACCACCAATTCCTCAAGCTGGCTTGCGTCTGTAATCATCGTGACGTCGATTATACGCCTGTCTCCCACTTCTATTTCCTGGGATTGAAGTCCGATGAAAGAAAATACAAGCACAGCGTCTACTCCGGGCACGGAGATGCTGTATCGCCCGTCGTTGTTGCTAATAGTGGCTATCAATGTTCCTTTGACCACAACATTAGCTCCGGGTAGCGTTTCGCCCTGTTCGTCGGTAACAGTACCGGTAATGGTAATCTGTTGTAGAACAGAGCTCGTCGCAGGTAGATTGTCGGCTGCCGCTATCTTTGGCGGCGCTGCCAACACCATTGTGATTACAAGCAAGTAACCACATTTTTCACGAATTTGGGAAAGAAATTTCCCGATTAAAAAAATTTTAGTATACATTATTACAATAATAAAATTTGGTTAAAAAAATTAAAAAATATTTTTACATTATAAAATTTGCGCAAAGTAAATATGCAGGTATTAGCAAAACGCTTAATTTTTTCTTAATTCGCAAAAAAATATCAATTTTTTTTCAATTTTTTTTTCGTTAATGTTTTATTAATGTTTTATTAATTGTTGTTTGGGGGATACACTGATTAGACGGATATGTTTCTCGAGCGTCATTGCGGGCTTGACCCGCAATCTCCTTATATAGCGCGTCATTGCGGGCTTGACCCCGCAATCTCCTTATATAGCGCGTCATTGCGAGCTTGACCCGCAATCTCTTTATATTTAGTGGATTGCGGGTCAAGCCCGCAATGACGCAGAGAAGCAATTTTTTTGTGAATAATGCAGGCTATAAAATGACGCTAAATAAGTGCTGTCATCCCGATAGGGATGTAATATCGGTAGAAAATGGATGCACACATGCGCCACGGCGTGCCGTTAGGTACGCAATATTTTTCAATCCATATTCCGTCCCTCTGGGACGGCGCAGAGAGGATTGTTCTACCCTTTCTACCGATATTTTGTCCCTAAAGGGACACCACTTCAAATATTTACGCCATTTTATCATTAACTTAACATTAGTGGCTATTAAGATAAATCCGTTCAATCCGTCCAATCAGTGTATCCCCTAACCCGACTTCACCAACTCCTCAAAAACCAGATTATGCCTTTCAGCCAGCAAGTTAACCGCTTTTTTTAAATCATGTTCAAATTCTCTGAATGCCGACAATTCTCTTAACGGGCTGAAGTCGTTAATGTTTTCAGCAATAAGATGCACTGCTTGGCGTTCGTTAAACATTTTTAGCTGTCTGCCTTTCAAGCCGCTTGTCGTTCTTAATGTTTGATACAGCTCTTTTTTCGGGTCTTTTATTGATTCCAGTCTGGATGTTGCAGGCAAATTTATGATACCGGAATAATTCCTGTTTCCCGCCGCCTTTTTTATTGCCTCCTGATTTATTAGCAGCCAGGTTTCCATCATAGTAACGGGAACTATACACACAATTTTTGATTTATACTGCTCATCAATTTTAGAAAATATCTCGTCTTTACGTTTTTTTATAATGTTTTTGTCAAATTTTTCGGCATCCCTGTGGTAAAACAGGATATCGAAAGGATAAAATTTTTCGGCAATTTTTATTCGTTTGTCAACATCGCCAGCTGGCAAGGAATTTTTCAGATACAACCCTAAATCTGCGTAACTTCCATTAGTTGACAACCTTGGATAAAGATTATCAAACGACCACTTAATGATATTCATTAAAGTTTTATCCGACCTTCCGTCTGTAAGCAGCGTATATTTTATTCCGTCCATAGTGGTAATTTAGGGTAATGCTCTGCGATTGTTGCTTTTTCTCCTTTTTCTTCGACTTTGGGGGGAATTTCAAGATAACCGTGTATATCGCCGTATGCAATGGTATTTGTCAATGCCTTGTTTGCCTTCCATGTTTTTTTTGCAACTAAAAAAACAGTATGCCTTACCTTTTTATTGAACTGCTCGAAAAACATTTCCTTTTCGACTGCCAAATATAAACTTTCAGCAGATACAAAATTAAGCGCTACCTGCGACTGTGTATTAACTATTACTTGTCGTAATGGATTGTCTTCATCCACAGCAAGTTCTGTATCTGTAGCCATATCTTTTAATAATTGCAGCATTTTTTCAATTTTTTCGGGGTGAATACCATTTTCCGGTTCTTCCATACAAATTAATCCGCTATTTTCTCTGTCTTCTTTGATAATAGCCAGCCCCAAAAAGCGTAATGTACCGTCTGACAAGGATTGTGCCGGCAGTATCAATCCGTCCTTAAAACGAATTTGAAGTGTCAGCAGACCTCTGATTTCATCTTTTTCAACTGATATTTCATCTACTGCGCAAACTAATTCTTTAACCTTGTTAGTTAGCGACTGAAAAAAATCTCTGTCTTTTTTTTCATTTTGCAGCCTGTATAGAGTGGCTGGAATATGTAGCCCGTTAGCAGAAATTTTTGCGTTCTTCGTTTCAAAAATCGAATTTGGCTGTCGCAATGCGCTGGGCTCAAACTGCAACCTTATCCAATTGCGCATCTCGTGGCGTACAAGAAATGCCGTGGGCGATTCGGCAGTAACAGTCGAAAGTAGGGTACGCGGCATTTTTCCAGCTATAAACTCTGTACTTCTGCCTTTTCCATTTTTGTTTTTGGCTCCAACGTCCTGATGCAATTTTATTTTTCCGCCATTAGTTGAAATAAACGGTATATTGCTTCCGCGTCGTCCTTTTAGGATTGAACTAATCCATTCTTGTTTGCCACTGAAACTTAATTTTTTTCGCGCGTCGGTTTGTGCGATTGGTATGAGGCTTTCTTCGATTATTTCGACAGGCTCCTTGTTTTCACAGTTCTCATTTAATTTTAGTTCCAGTTTATATTGAAGACTTGTTATTGTAGCCTCTGCCTGTTGTCCAAGGTCGTCTTCCGCATTTTCAGATACAACCATATCTATTTCAAATGACATTTTGTCAAGGTAGTTCGAACCGCTCCTAAAAAAAATATCCTTAAAGTTCGAATGTTTCTGGTTTTCACTGCGAACGGATTTTGCTGACTGTATTATCGTATTGTCTGCAAGGTTTGAAAGAAATGTAATGGCATCAAAAAGATTCGACTTCCCGACAGCATTTACTCCCGCAATACAGGTGAAAGAGTTGAAAAATAATTCTGTTTCTAACAAACTTTTGAACCCATTGATTTTGATTCGTGTTATCATCTCTTGCTTTTTTTTATTGTTTTAAATTAAAAATTTCCCCTAACCCGACTTCACCAACTCCTCAAAAACCAGATTATGCCTTTCAGCCAGCAGGTTTTGGTAATCGGCTGTAAACTTGTTGAACGTCTGTAATGCTTGTTTTCTGCGTCCTAAATGAAACAGTGCGTAGCATTTAAACTTTATTGCCTCTTCGTCTATGTTGTCGTGCAACAGTATCACGTCGGCTAATTTGAGCAGTAACAACAGGTCTGTTTTTACTTTTTCGTGGGCGCTGTATTTCATCAAACAGTCAATCAACATATTTGCATACTCCGTTTGGTAGGGCTCGATCCATTCTGTTTCCTGTGAATACTGCAAAAGCGTACCTTTTAAAGCTATTTCAACTAATTCGGCAAGCATTTTTTTGTTGAACTTATCGCTCTCTTTGAGCATTTTTATCAACACCAACGCCCTTTCATAGTCGCAAAAAACGCTCTTTTCGTATTCTATGGTCCAATACTCATTATTGTTTACTATCTTTACGTCTTCCATGGATTTCAATATATTACGCAACTTGTTTGTAGACACGCACCTGTTGTTTCGCGCACTTTCACTGTCCTTATCAAACCACAGTATTTTTTTCAACTCCTGCGATGTTATTCCTTGCCCGTTGTTGATAGTTGAAACCAAAAGCAGCAAAAATAGTTGTGTTGTGGTTGGCGTAAATTTTTTTGTTATATCGCTGCAATCTCTGTCCACAATTTGAAAGTTCCCCAGCAAATTGATTGACGATGGCTTCTTTTCCGCAAAAATGACGTCATATTCTAATGGTTCTTCGTCGCTTACGTCGCTTTGCATATCGGTGACATCGGTAACATCGGTGACATCGGCGACTGTTCGCATATTCTCTTTTGCAACTTTTTCGGCTACATCGGTAACGTTTCGCATATTTTTTCGTTTTTTGTAAAACAGTAAACTACCCGCCACTAAACCTGCCGGCAATACCAGCGCCATTAATAATAAGGCATACCGGCTCGCACGCGGCGGCGGACGCTGCATGACTTCCTCCGGACTCAACGGCGGAAAGGCAATAGAGTAAATATTTATGTCAGTAGCGTTATTCCTGAAATGAGCTGTAATAGCATATAGTTCGGTACTGTCAGCGCTTAAGAACAGGTCGCAAAACGATTCTATATCGTTGAAAAAATAGGGAATCGTATCGCCCCGAACAAGATATTCAGGCTTGTCTAAACTATACTTGTGTAGTTCTATAAATGACACATAACGCCTGTTTGGATAAGCAAGCGCATAAAATTTTCCATTGTCCTTATCGACCACCAACGAATTTGAATTTGTAAAATCTTCTTTGGGATTGGGCAGCTCCCATAATTTTTTCACTTCAAAGTTGTCAATATTAATCGTATACAGGTCGTAAAAATTTCGTGGGAATTGCTCCTGAAATCCCGACCTGTTTCCAACTCCGCCAAAATATAACAGATTTTTTCCGTCCAATCTACCCATTGCTCCTAAATAGCGCGGCGAAATATAATTCGACAAGTCGACCATTTCCCATACATTTTCTGCTACCCTGCATTTGAAGAACCGGCTATTGTAGCGATGAAACCCGTATCCGCCAAATGTGGCTAACAAGCTGTCTTCGGCAATGAATAAGCGCCCATGATGTATGTGTTGCGGATTTTTTATCGAATTGTCATCGTTGTCCCACCGGCGCGTTGAAAAATCGAAAGTGGCTAATTGGCTGTTTTCAAGGTCGTAAGACAACAATACGCCACGATTGGCATCGTAAATAACTTGGTTAGAAAGGTCGAAGTTGAAAGGCGTTCCAGCCTGAACTTCAATAATATCAACCTCATCAGTGTTTATATTGTATACATTTATATTACTGTCGCAAACAAAATAAAACAGTCCCTTTTCTCTGCAAAATGCTAATCTGTTGATACGTTGGTACAAAAACATTTCTTTTTTCTTATTCCACTTAACGTGACTGTCAATTTTCCAAACCGGATTCAGCGCCGTCGCCTTGTCGCCAATACATTCGTCGTACACGTAATTCGACGCGTGTTTAGCTAATTCCCAGTGTCGCACCAACTTATTGTTTTCGTCAAAAAACCGTATGTCCTTCACTATCACCGGCAGTATGTCGGTAGTAGAATAAATTCCCTGCATGTTTCTGCCGAAATTCACATTGAAGCGATTCAAGCCTTTCAGCGACGGATGTGTTGCCTCTTGTTTGGCGCCGTTCAGGGAAAGCGAAATGCTTCCCGTGACCGGGTCGAGCGTGAACAACACTTTTATCCATACATTTTCTATATTTTCTATATCATTTTCTATTATATCGAAATTTCGGAATTGAAACGCTGTCAGGTCTTTAATAACTACTGAAAAATTTTCAATCGGTATGGCAAGCAGGTCGATGTTTACGGTATCGTTGCCGATAATGCGAAAAATGTATCCAAAATTTCGTTCGCGCCTGATTTTGATGTCGAACTCCATCGAAAACCCCTTGTCGAAAACCAAAGGACGTTCGGGGGTTAAGTTCAGAGCCGTACGACTGTCCTTATCCACCTCAAACGACTGAAAATAAAGCCCACGGTTAATATGTTCATTGCAGAGCGCCGGCAACGAACACACAAAGACCAATATGAAAAGAATACGTATCATATTGATAATCTTCTTTTCTAGCGTATTAATTATATCCATATATCAATATCACATATTTTTTTTGTGATACAAAGATATACATTTTTTTCTTAATTTGCAAAAAAAAAATGAAAAAAAGTAGAAGTAATATTTTTCGTTTCAAAAAAAATGTATCTTTGCGGTTAATTTTGTAATGTGTAATAACCATAAAATCGTATAATCAAAAATCAAAATCAAGATGACTTATCAATTTAAAATTCAATTGATTGACGTAGACAATCCCAGGGTTTGGCGGCGAATTACTGTCCCCGGACAATATGATTTTTTCAGTTTTCACGCAGCTATAAAGGCTGCTTTTGGCTGGGAGAACGAAATGTGGATTAGATTTTCGCCCGAAGGAAACAGTTCACAACCCGTAATAATCGAGGGTCTATTTAATGAAGAAGCTGGCGCTTTAAAAGCTGGCGTGACGTTGCTTTCAGACGTATTTACCAGTGCGAAGCAAACGTATCTGTATCAAAATAGTCGCGGTATTAAGTGGCTGCATCACATAGAATTAGAAGAAATCCTTGACCATGACGCGCAAAAATCCGATTGCCTTGACGGCGAGGGCTACTGCCCTCCGGCACACTGTCTGGGCGCCGACGAATACAGAAAAGTAAAGGAAATCATGGAAGATGAAAACCATCCCGAACGAGCCGAAACAATAGACTGGATGGAGCTGGACGAAATGTGGAGCCCATGCAATTTTAGCCTGATGGCAGCAAAGGAGCGTGTATTACGCGTGTACGCCGGACCAGAATATTTTAGAAATTACCGCGTAGAAGATTATAGCGTTTCAGATGAAAAATACGGTTTGACGCCGGAAATATGGGACATGATTGATAAAAAAAATAAAGAGGTGAGTACCGGCAAGGTTAATGTTAGCGAGTTGAAATATTTAGCCGAAAAATACTGTAATATACCTCACTTCAGGAACATGCTGGCAGTCTATTATTTTCATCAAAAACGTGATTTCAAGCGTTTTATGAAAATATCGTTGCAAGTTTTTAAAGATTTTCCTGATTATGTACTGGCGCGTTGCAATATTGTTTCTTATTATGTCTTTACCAGACAGTTAGATAAAGTTCCGGACTATTTTGGCTACGAGCTTGACCTTTGCGAACTGTATCCCGAACGGAAGGGAAGTTTTACCGATACCGAAATTTTTAATTTTCATCAGCACGCCTGTCTATACCTTATAGCAAAGGAAGATGCGCTTGAGGCGCAAAGGCATCTAAGTTATATTGAACATTTTTATCCTGATTCGCCCGCAATAAATGATATGGAAATAAGGTTGAAAAGTTTACGGCTTTTC
>Ga0099364_10009753_pt1 | contig 13295 bp, 11 predicted proteins | sample TergutTh196P3_FD_73070 | JGI IMG/M metagenome (GOLD analysis project Ga0099364, IMG submission 73070) | Microcerotermes parvus P3 segment gut microbial communities from Pointe-Noire, Republic of the Congo - Th196 P3 | ecosystem: Host-associated > Arthropoda: Insects > Digestive system > Gut ...
CAACTGGCGTTGAAAAATATGGGGAACCTCTAAAAATAGCTTTTTTGAGAAAAACGGCTTAGTAAAATCAAGGCTTTACCGTCACAGCAATAGCGAAAATTTGAATTTTTAGAGGTTCCCTATGATGTATAATTATTGCGAAATGATTTTGCGCTTTTTTTTTATAAATTAAATATTTTTCATTAGGGGAGCTTGTGTACGCAGGCTGAGAGGAAGCGCTAAAGGACTTCGACCCTCCTTACCTGATTTGGATAATGCCAACGTAGGGAAACACTCTATCTGTAATTAGTGGGACGTGCCTTGCGGGTATGTCCCATATTTTTTTGGAAAGGAGAATCATAATGTTTGTAAACGGACGGCAAATAACCATACAAAAAGAAATTTCCGTGAACGAGTTTCTTAAAAGGGAAGGATATGACATACAAAAGGTAGTCGTCGAAAAAAACGGGAGAGTTATCCCCAGAAAATCCTTTGATACCGAAATGCTTTCCGATAGCGACAGGCTTGAAATAGTTCATTTCGTGGGCGGAGGCTAATACCAATATTAGGAGGAGTAAAGCGCAATGAAAGACACTTTGGTTATTGGCAGCAAAGAATTCAATTCCCGGTTTATTTTAGGATCGGGTAAATTTTCGCTTGAGATGACAAAGATCGTCATAGAGAATGGTGGCGTGGAAATGGCGACGCTTGCCCTCAGAAGGGCGAACGCGGGCGGGAAGGAGAATATTTTGGATTATATCCCGGAGGGCATTACGCTTTTGCCGAACACTTCGGGCGCAAGGAACGCGCAGGAAGCGGCGCGTATAGCAAGGCTCGCGAGGGAGCTTGGATGCGGGGATTTCATAAAGATCGAGGTAATCAACGACTCAAAATATCTTTTCCCCGATAATCACGAAACGATAAAGGCGACTGAAATTTTGGCAAAAGAGGGGTTTATCGTGATGCCGTATATGTATCCCGATTTAATCGCGGCAAGGCGTATGGCCGACGCCGGGGCGGCTGCGGTCATGCCGCTCGGCGCTCCTATCGGCAGCAATAAAGGGCTTCTGACAAAGGATTTTATTAAAATCCTCGTGGATGAAATAGATTTGCCCATTATCGTTGACGCCGGCATAGGCAGGCCGTCTCAGGCGTGCGAGGCTATGGAGCTTGGAGTTGCGGCCGTCATGGCAAATACCGCGATCGCGACGGCAAATGATGTGGGAATGATGGCAAGCGCGTTCAAGCTCGCCGTGGAATCGGGAAGAAAAGCTTGGCTCGCGGGGCTGGGCAGGGTTTTGGAATATGAGGCGGAAGCGTCAAGCCCACTGACGGGATTTCTGGAGGACTGATATGACAGCTTCAAAAACCGATCACATGCGGTATTTTGACCGCATGGAGGTCATTGAGCCCGACATTATGGAAAAGGTGTTAAAGCGGACCAAAGAATATAATTACGGCAAATATAACGCAAACGATGTTAGAAACGCTATTAATAAAGATGTCTTAACGTTTTATGACTACGGCGCGATTTTGTCCCCCGCGGCGGAAAACCTTCTGGAGGAGATCGCGAGACGCGCAAAGGCTGAAACGAGGAAATACTTTGGCAATTCCGTCAGCCTGTATACACCGTTATATATTTCAAATTACTGCGATAATCAATGTACATACTGTGGATTTAACAGCAAAAATAAAATAAACAGAGGGAAGTTATCCGGTGAAGAAATTGACAGGGAGCTAAAGGCAATCTCTAAAACCGGGCTGGAGGAAATTTTATTACTGACAGGCGAATCACGAACGCAGTCCAATGTTGAATATATCGGGGAAGCTGTGAAGCGGGCAAGTAAATATTTTTCAACGATCGGGATCGAGATTTATCCGTTAAATACTGACGAATACGCATACCTGCATCAATGCGGCGCTGATTTTGTGAGTATCTATCAGGAAACATATGATACGGATACATATGAAAAACATCATGGTAGCGGGCCGAAAAGGGTATATCCCTACCGCTTCAACGCGCAGGAACGAGCTGTCAGAGGGGGCATGAGAGGCGTAAGCTTCGGGTCGCTTCTTGGTTTGGGAGATTTCCGCAAGGACGCTTACTCAACGGGCATGCACGCGCGTTACATACAGCAAAAATATCCCCATGCGGAGGTATCTTTTTCTGCCCCGAGAATACGGGCGTATATAAACAGTCCTGATATTCCTGAAATCAGCCCGCATAAGGTCGGAGAAAAACAGCTCCTGCAAGTATTAATGGCTTACAGGATTTTTATGCCGTTTGCGTCGATTGCTATTTCAACGAGAGAGCGGGCGGGTTTCAGGGACAATATAATAGGGTTGGCGGCGGATAAGATTTCAGCGGGAGTAAAGGTTGGCGTCGGCGGGCATGACGCGGAGAAAAAGGGGGACGAGCAGTTTGAAATATCCGATTCGAGAGATGTCTCACAAGTACACGCAATGATGCTCAATAAGGGGCTTCAGCCTGTGTATACGAATTACATCAGAATGATATAGCTTTCAGGGGAGGAAGCCATGAAGAAACTGGACTTAACATTATATTTTGTCACCGACAGCACGGATAGGACTGAAGAAGATTTTTTGAGAATCGTGGAGCAGGCGTGCGAAGGAGGCGTAACCCTCGTTCAGTTGCGTGAAAAAGACAAAAGCGGTTTGGAATATTTGAGCCTTGCGGAAAAAGTTAAGCAAATAACCGACCGATATGAAATCCCGCTGATCATAAACGACAGGGTCGATATAGCGATGGCGGTGGACGCCGCGGGGGTGCATGTGGGGCAAAGGGATATACCTGTCCATGCCGTCCGCAAATTACTCGGCGAAAACAAGATAATCGGCGCGACGACAAAAACGGCCGCTCAAGCGAAAACGGCAAAGGAAGAGGGCGCGGATTACCTTGGAGTCGGAGCGATCTACCCGACTACCACCAAAGTTATCACGGTCATTACCGAGGTATCAGCGTTAAATGAAATTGCCGCTCAAACAAATGTGCCGGTTGTCGCCATAGGCGGGCTGAATGCTGCAAATATGCATGTGCTGTATGACAGCATGGCTGACGGGATAGCGGTAGTATCGGCGATCATGAAAAGCGACCGCCCGCGCGATACGGCGAGAGAATTAAAAAAACAGGTCTTGGAGAATTTTAAAAAGAAACAAGGAGGAATCATATAATGTCATTTTCCGGAAATTTGAAATCCAAAGCGGCGAAAGTTTGGGAGGAAGGGTATAATCACCCCTTTGTGCAGGAGCTTGGAATGGGTGCGCTGGACAAGGAAAAATTCAAGTTCTATTTATTGCAGGACTACCTGTACCTGTTGCAGTACGCTAAAGTTTTCGCTGTCGCCGCCGTCAAGTCCGACACGGAAGAGCTGATGACGCGCTTTACGGTGAGCCAGCACTATATCCTCGCAAATGAAATGAATGTGCACCGCGAATATATGGCGGGCTTCGGCGTGACGCAGGAGGATATGCGCTCAGTCAAGCCCTCGCTTTTCAACAGGACGTACACGGCTAATATGCTTTCCTTCGGGCTGACGGGCAATTTGGCGGAAGTCCTCGCCTCCGTTTTTCCCTGCGCGTGGACGTATTCCGATTATGGCAAACGCCTGAAGGAACAATACGCTGACAGGCTGGAGCAAAATTTTTACAAATCATGGATAGAGAATTACGCCAGCGACGATTTTGCGGACTCTTTCGAGTGGTTCTACGACGCGCTTGACGACCTCGTTTCAAACATGACGGACAAGCAGCGCGGGAAGATAGAGGAAATTTTTATTTCAAGCGTGGAGTTTGAATATCTGTTTTGGGATATGGCATATAAGCAGCAAATGTCTTATTAGCCGCGCTTGCTTGCGATAAGAAAGCAAAACCGCTATATATTAATGCCGTGGCAGCTCAGCGAAAAAAACGCGAAAATTCCGCCGAGCAGCACAAGCCAGCGAAAGACCATGTTCTGACGTTCCAGAGTTTCTCTGATGGATATGCCCTTTTCCTGCATAATATCCACAACCAGAAGCAGCGATGCGGAAAAAATTATTATCCTTGCGTCCCGGTTTGACCAGTCCTAAACGTTGGGGGAATATATGGAGCAATTGTCCTCTTGTTCTTTCTCGAAGGCTGCCGGGTATGTGTATTTAGCCATGATATCCTTTCCTTACTTTAACCCCGCGTTTTTTAGTATTTTGTTCATCCTCCTTATTTAGGCTCCTTGCCAACCATGTCAAACGAAATAAACACATTAATGCTAAAATAAACCTTGCCGGTTCGATCTATAATCATCATTAAATATTTAGAAAGTGAGTGTTAAAAATGGTAAGCAAGGTGTACGGTTTGGACGCAGATTTAACGACAGGAGCATTCGTGAGATTGGCCGACGCCGCAGGCAAAAAACCGGGGGCTGATTTTGACGAGGGCAGGATGTATGCGGGCAGAAGAAGGTGCAACTTGACTAACGACGGCGTTGTGCTCGCGTACTATGGCGATCAGGCTTACTCCGAAACAGGCGCGCTGGCCGCTGCGGTTTCGAAGGACGGCAAGGACTATCCTGTCGGGACGCCGGTGCAGGTCATGGTGGAGCAGCCCAAGTTCTATTACAAAGTAGAACCGGTCGTCCTTGAGGACATCAATGACGGCATCGGCCAGCACTTGAGACGGGCGAAATGGTACGTCAGCGACGAGAAGCTGGAAGGCTTTAAAATTCATCCCAACTTTATGCGCAACGGCAAGGAGTACGATTTTATATACTCCGCGGCATACGAAAGCTGCCTGTTTGACGCGAGCGCGGGTACTTACTGCCTGGAGGACGAGCAAATTTTTGAAACCACTGTTGAGTCTGGCGATATGCTTTCCGCCATTGCCGGCGCAAAACCTGCCTGCGGAATCAAGCAGTTCTTAACAAGGGCCAACGGCCGGATCCTGACGGCAAACCGCGGACCGGGCTGGCAGATTATAGACTTTTTGTCTTTAAACGCGACCGAGCTCCTTATGATTATCGAGTTTGCGGATTTCAATATGCAAAAACAAATCGGCAAGGGCGTCGTGGGCAAGGAACCCGGGGAGGTAAACTCATCGGACAAAACCGGACAGACCTCTTCGTTTGGCAACACGACGGGGCAGGCTCCCGGCAAGGAGGGCTTCTCCAGCGTCACCTACAGGGGAGAGGAAAATCTGTGGGGCAATATCTGGAGCATCGTGGAGGGGCTAAACTTCGAGTGCGGCGGCATCAATCATATCTATTATACCGATCACGACTACAAGGACGACTGCGTGGACGCCCCCTACAAAAACGCCGGATTTACATTGTGCAAGCAGGACGGCTATAATTCCGCGTTTGGCTATACCCCCGAATGCGATTTTATGTTCCTTGCCTCCGAGGCAAACGGTACCGAGGAAGGGCCGGTCGGAGACTATTATATGCAAAAAAACGCGTTTGAGGGGTTTACAATATCCATGTTGGGCGGTCGCTGGAGTCAAGACTCGAAGGCCGGCCCGTTTTTCTGGTACGCCGACTGCCTGACCGGCAACCACTCTCAAAACGTCAGCATGAGAATTATGTACGTTCCGCAAAAATAATAAAAAGATACGAACTTGTTATTGATGGATTCTGAGCCCAACAAATAAACATGAAATAGAGTTTTCTCATTCATTGTAACAAGTCACAAAAAAGTCCGAAAAGACGGGTTCCTTTGTAAAAGCCTGATTGGTGGAGGTAATCATAACAGATGGACGAGAACACGGGGGAAAAAACAGAATACAGGGATACAACCGGGTTATTGAGTGAGCTAAAAAAGCTTGCCGCAGCCGGTAAGGCAGGTAATTTTAACATTAACCTTAATTACGGCGGATTATCCCGCGAAGACGCGGAGATCATCCGCATCCTGAACGAAACTGTAGACAGTTACCGGAACGCCATGGAATATGATTTGATGAAATATAAGCTCACAAGCGACGCATTGGATATCGCGCTGTGGGATATGGACGTTGTGAGTCTGGACCCGCTGGCTCCGAATAATAAGTTCACATGGTCTCAGGAGTTTCGCCATAAACTGGGGTTTCAGGATGAACACGATTTCCCCGATGTGCTTCAAAGCTGGAGCAACCGGCTGCATCCCGAGGATAAAGAAATGACGCTTAACGCTCTTGTTGCGCATTTGAACGACCGGAGCGGCGGAACTCCTTATGATGTCGAATACCGTCTCATGATGAAAAACGGAGATTACCGGAACTTTCAAGCCTTTGGAACGACTCAGCGGGATAATACAGGGACCCCTCTCCGGGTAGCCGGCGCGCTGATGGATATAACCGAAAAAAAACAGATGGCTGAGGCAAGTAACCAAAGCGAACGGTTGATGAGTATGGGAAATTGCGCCGCCAAAATACTTCTGGAAAAGGAAAGCGAGGAAAACATCGAAGCCGCGTTAATGGAAATTATGGAGCTTATAGGGCGTTCGGCGGACATTCACTGCACCCATATATGGCGGAATGAAATGATAGACGGCGAGCTTTGCTTTGTGCATACTTATCAATGGCATAGCGACGCCGGGCGCGTCAATATACCTGCCAGGTTAAAAATTCCGTGTAAAAATATGCCCGAATGGGAAAGTGTGTTTTTGCGCGGCGAGTGCATAAACGCCCCGCTTTCGGAAATGAATGAAAACGAACAAAAATTCTTGAATACTTTTGGTATGAAAGCGGTTGCTGTAATCCCGTTATTTTTGCATGAGAAGTTTTGGGGGCTGTTCAGCATTGACGATTACAAACGCGAGCGTAAATTCACCGAGGATGAAATCAATATCCTGCGCTCAATAAGCCTGATTGTGGCGAGCGCAATAAACCGCAGCGAGCAGGTTGCCGAAATCCGCGACGCGCACGTACGCGCAAAACTTATGCTGGACGCGACCCCTCTCGCCTGCCGCCTGTGGGATAAGGATTTCAAAGTTTTTGAATTGAATGAGGAAACGGTCAAACTGTTCAAAGCGAAAGACAAGCGGGAGGTCATAGACGATTATTTTGCCTTTTCGCCGGAATACCAGCCGGACGGACAAAACTCCCGGGAGAAGGGCCTTGCCACACTGCAAAAAACTTTTGAGGAAGGAAGACATATCCTTGAGTGGACGCACAAGGCGTCAGACGGCGCGCTGATCCCGACGGAAATCACCCTTGTCCGTGTAAAGTTCGGAAACGAGGATGTAATAGCGGGCTACACGCGTGATTTACGTGTGCATAAAAAAATGATAGCCGAGATTAAAAAACAAAATGAAATTATCATCACGGAAAAGAAAAAAACTGAAGAACTGGCGCATTGGTATAAGTCGATCCTTGACGCGACGCCCTTCCCAATATCAGTAACCGATCGGGACATGAACTGGACGTTTGTCAATAAAGCCGTTGAAGATTTTCTGGGGACCAGGCTGGAAAACATACGGGGCAAGCCTTGCAGTAACTGGAAAACTCATATATGCGATACGCCGGACTGCGGCATAGCCTGCGCGAAACGCGGCCTGAAACGCGCGTATTTTAATCAAAAAGGACGTTATCATCAGGTTGATGTGGAAATACTTACGGACATTGCCGGTGAAGTTTCAGGTTTTATAGAAGTTGTTCAGGATATAACGGAACTTCAGGCGGCTGCGGAAAAAATAGAAGCGGCATTAGATGAAGCCCAAAAGGCAAACAGCGCCAAAACCACCTTTTTGGCAAATATGAGCCATGAAATGCGAACGCCGTTAAATGCCGTTATCGGCCTGTCCGCATTAAGCCTGGAGGCAGGCAGGCTGCATGACGAGGATCGCGCGCATATTGAAACGATATACAATGCCGGTTTGACATTGCTGAGCACAGTCAACGATATACTGGATATATCCAAAATAGAGGCGGGCAAGCTGGAGCTTGTGCCGGTTGAATACGAGGTGCCGAGCCTGATCAACGACGCCGTTACCCAAAACATCATGCGTATCGGTGATAAGCCCATTAAACTGATTCTCGACATAAACAGTGATTTATTTGCCCATTTATATGGGGATGAACTGAGGGTAAAACAGATAATAAACAACCTGCTGTCCAACGCTATTAAATATACCCGGGAGGGTACGGTAAAATTAATTATCCGAAACGAACGCGAAAACGACTCGATCTGGCTTACAGTTCAGGTACGGGACAGCGGTATGGGCATCCGTCCGGAGGATATGGAAAAATTGTTTGCCGAATATACGCAGATCGACATGGAATCCAACCGAAAAATCGAAGGTACCGGATTGGGGCTTCCCTTAACCAAAAATTTAGTCGCGTTAATGGACGGCACAATTAACGCGGAGAGCGAATATGGAGAGGGCAGTACATTTACGATAAAGGTACGGCAAAGGTTTGTCACTGATGTCCGTATAGGCGGGCAGGTCGTGGAAAGCCTGAAAAATTTCCGGTATTCCAACAATAAGCACAACCGTGATACACAGATCAAGCGCGTGCATTTGCCATACGCGCGGGTGCTTGTTGTGGATGACAACCTGACAAATCTGGCCGTGGCCAAAGGTTTGATGAAGCCTTACGGAATGAAGATAGACTGTGCTGACAGAGGGCAAAAGGCCGTGGATGCTGTAATCGCCGGAGAAGTCCGTTACAATGCTATCTTTATGGATCATATGATGCCCGGCATGGATGGAATAGAAACAGCGCAGGCAATACGGAACATCGGCACGGATTACGCTTTAAACGTGCCAATTATCGCTCTGACCGCCAACGCGATCGTCGGTAATGAAGAAATATTTTTAAACAGCGGCTTCCAGGCGTTTCTGACGAAGCCCATAAATATACCGCGCCTTGACGAAGTGATTAAACATTGGGTGCGGGATAAGGAATTAGAAAAAACGCTGACTGAACAGCAACTTACCCCAGATAGCTTTTCAGCCGGAGCGGGAAAGCTTGAGGGCAGACAAATCGCTGGATTGGATATAGGCAAGGGTATTGAGCGGTTCGGCGGCGACGAGGAAATTTATCTTGACGTTTTACGTTCGTTTGCCGCAAACACCCGTAATCTCCTTGAATCGATGGAAAATGTTGGCAAGGGCACGTTGGCCGAGTACGCGATCGCCGTTCACGGAATTAAAGGTTCAAGCTGGGGTATATTCGCGGACGCAGTCGGCAATGCGGCGGAAGGGCTTGAAAACGCGTCCAAAGCCGGTGATTTTGAGTATGTATCCGCGCACAACCGCAAATTCATTGACGACGCCCGGGATCTTATCCGCGAACTTGAGGACATGATTGCCGTCATAAGCGGAGATGACCAAAAACAAATCAAGGACAAGCCGGCTGCTGAAACCTTGTCCAATCTTCTTGCCGCCTGTGAGGCTTTCGCTATGGAAGGGGTCTACGAGGCAATGAAAGAATTGGAAAATTTCGAATACAAATCCGGAAATGAACTTGTTTTATGGCTTCGCGAAAATGTGGATATGATGAACTATATGGAAATAGCTGAGAGACTTTCAGAGTACCGTTAATTGAGGGAGGTAATATATATGGACAGCATCCGTGGTAAAATCATTTTAGTTGACGGCAATAATGAGGATTTGGCGGCAAATACGGACACACTCAAGCCTTTTTATGAAGTTTTTCCCGCATCGTCCATCCATCGGCTTTTTGAAATCCTTGAAACAACAATAATCCCTGATTTGATATTGTTGGACGCCGATATGATGAGGCTAAATAATTATGAGGCCATAAAAAAGATAAAATCCGAAGTTTATTTCGCCGATATACCAATCATTATTATAGCGGATAAAGGTGATAATAACGGAGAGGATGAGGGGCTCAGCCTCGGCGCGACCGATTATATGACGAAGCCCTTTTCTGCTCAGCTACTGCTTAAACGTGTTGAGAACTATCTGAATATTGCCGGGAAAAATAAAGCTCCGGCTGAAAAAGGCGGCCCCAAACCATGCATCCTTGCCGTCGATGACGCCCCCGATGTACTTAAATCCATTTTCTTTGAACTGCGCAACGATTACGCGGTGTTTACCCTGCCAAAGCCGGAAATGCTGGAGGGTTTATTACAGAAAACAACGCCCGATTTATTCCTGTTGGATTATAATATGCCCGTATTAAGCGGGTTCGATCTTATCCCTATAATACGGAGATTTCAAAAACACAAACATACGCCGATTATTTTTTTGACATCCGAGGGGACCATCGACCATTTGTCGGTCGCCATTGCGTTAGGGGCTTGCGACTTTATCGTAAAGCCATTTAATCCGGACATATTACGCAAAAAAATAGCAAAGCATATTACCGGGAGATAAATCTCCCGGTAATTAAACGATTTTTGAAATGTTGCCCGTCATGCAGGGCGTTTTCAAAAATCATATGGACACGCTCATTTTGCTATACAAGATGATAAAACATACGTTGCGAATTAGTTTAGAGCCGTTGGCTCTTCTCTGTATAAACTTTTCGATATTAAATTTAGTTTTTACAGTATTTTATGTGCCTGAACTTTGTGCATGATTTTGAGAGGCGCTATAAACACGCCAGCTTTAAATATTCAGCATATACTTGCGTACGAGCCCTACCATTTTGTCGTAGCCGCCTAAAAACTGCGTCAGGGTTCTCACTGTGCTGCCATATCCGACGAACTCCTCCGGTTTCATCCCATCCGGCTCGTAAGCGCGATTGAAGTCCGGCAAGTGCTTTTGAAGCTGCGAGAGCAGCTTGGGATCGACAGGGGTATCCATGTGGTTTTCGATTTTAATGTCGCTTTTGACGAATTTTCTGATCCAGTTTGGAGGGATGGTCATGGATACGTCGCCGCCGACGAGCTCCGTCCAGTGCAGTTGGCTTCGGAAGGCTGCGGCGAGCAGGCGCGTGTGATAGCCGCGTTCTTTGTAGATCGAATAGGCCCGTTTGAAAACGGCCACCCCGGCCATATCATGCGCCAAAGGGTTAAGAACCGCGTCGGTCGCGTCGGCGTATTCTTTGAGCCAGTCATCGGTGCGTCCGACCATGATCGTGCAGACAGGGTTCAGGGACGAGTTGTCCTTGTTCTCAGCCTCGCGGCGTTTCATCCCCCGGGCGACGGCCTCCGCGACCGCGATGGCCTGCGGGACGGTGAAGCTCACAGTCGCGTTCACGTTAACACCCTGATAGGTGGTTTCCTCAATCGCCTCAACTCCGGCCGAAGTTACCGGCATCTTGACCATGATGTTCGGGGCCAGGGACTTGAAATGCAGGGCTTGAGCGACTATTTTCTCCGCGTTGCGGTAGTATTTCGCGTTGACCTGGATCGAAATATATCCGGCCTTGCCGCCTGTTTCTTTGAAGACGGGCTCAAGCAGGCGCGCGCCTGCGGCCGCCATATGCTCGTTCAGCTTCCAGGCGATGTCGTCTTCGGTATCTGTCGGATTATTGGCGACCAATTCCCGGATCAGGGGAAGGTAGGTTTCCAGTTCGGCCTCCAGTACCTGGCCAACGATAACAGGGTTGGTCGTAGCTCCTACGGCGCCGTGTTCCAGCGCAAACGATAAATCCTTGATGGAACAGTTGTCGTTCCAGAAATGAGTCGGGGTCGTCCTGCTCATTTCTTCAAGCGGGCTTTTGTAGTTCATCGTGATCATCTCCTTCATTTTGAATAAAGATCCAACGGCAATGCTTTTTATAGTTTAACATTTATTTTATGAAAAACATTTTTCCATTATGAACTTTCAGCAGCGGGCGCTACTGTACCGCCAGATATACCAGAGTTTGATTCACAAGCTGGTAGGCGATCTCGCCAAAGGTAATAGGCCCCGCGAACGCATCAATGCTCTTGCCTTCAAGTTTCCCGTACAGGAAATTTAAAATACAGTTGCACGAGAACACGGCGCTCGCGTCGCTGATCCCTCCAATACGGTTCTGGAACGCCTCCGCGTAGTCCGGTATGTTTTTCGCAAGTCTGTACTCAATGCTGTCAAACACAGGCGCGTAGAAATTTACAACGCCGTTTTCGACGGACCTGAATGAGATATTTATCCCTGAGCCCGAATAATTCCCGATAAGCGGCAGTTTTGTATCTATACCGTTTTCAGCGATATAATCGGCAAATACCGTTTCCTTGCCGTCAATAAAGCATTTTTTGGCCGAAAAGCCTTCCTCCGCGAATTTTATAACCGGCGAGTTTTCGTCCTGCTCAAATATGTTGACTATGTTTACGCTGACCGTTTTTCCTCCCGGCACGCCGATATGCAAGGCTACCGCCTTGTCGGAAAACGCCTCTCCCGTCATGCCGTTTACGGTGATCGGCGTTTGCCCGGGTATCCTGATGTTTACGCCCGAAACCCATCCGGCTATTCCCTTCATGAACAAATCTTTAAACTCAGCCGCATTTTCGGCGTATTCCCTGTGCACCGCGCTGTCAAATGGAACGATTATAATGGAAAATCCGCCATCAAAAGCGTCGGCGCCCACATTGCCTATACTCGAAGTGTCGTATGAGGCGACGGAAAATTTTTCATACGGGAACTCCGTCACAAACAACAACTCGCCCGATATTCTGCCGCCATCCTTTGTCATGAAGTATTCGGTTGAGCCGCCGACCCATTTGCCCTTTGGCAATTTACGCAGCAATTCTTCCGTTCCGGCGATATGGAGCAGCGACCCGTTCTCAATCCGTTTTGACGCTTCATCAAATTTCATTAGCATTGATTTTTCCTCCATTTACATTTTTGCGATGATTGCGTAGTCAGCGTTCATAATCACCGGGTATTTCTCAAGGTACATGTTGATCTCACCCATGCAGGATTTCAGCGTGGATTCTGAAGGCTGTTTGACATACAGTGTTCTTAACCGCGTAAGCATCAGGGCAAAACCCAATTGTGAAAAAGACTGGTCCCCCTTTAGAAGTTTTTCTGTTTGCTCAATCGTGACCTTCATTATGTATACTGCCTCCTTCTGTTTTTGAATATTAAATAAGGCAACCAGCAACTCGTCCAATTTAAAGTGTACGGAATTACATCGTACATGTCAAGGATACGGGTTTTTTATATTTTTTCCTCAATGAGAGGAGCGCTTTCCTGTTCCTCTTCCATATTGACCAGAGCGGACGACCTCCACGTTTCTCCGTTTATAGCAGTTTGATAAAACATATACTTCGGTATAAAATACTGTAACGACCATCATATTAAGTCTGGAGGATTACAGTATGCCTTGGCCATTGTCATTAGACTTACGTAAACGCATAATAGAGGCTAAGTTAAGAGGAGACACTGAGGATAAAATATCGGCGGAAAAAGAAGTAAGTAAAAGTACAGTAACAAAATTATGGGCGCTTTATA
>Ga0099364_10009754_pt1 | contig 13295 bp, 17 predicted proteins | sample TergutTh196P3_FD_73070 | JGI IMG/M metagenome (GOLD analysis project Ga0099364, IMG submission 73070) | Microcerotermes parvus P3 segment gut microbial communities from Pointe-Noire, Republic of the Congo - Th196 P3 | ecosystem: Host-associated > Arthropoda: Insects > Digestive system > Gut ...
AGAAGCCAACCCCGAAATGGGCGGATACTATCTATTCCTTGGTTTATTTGCCGCTTTGGCCATAGCCGCTTCTGCCATTACCCAGGGTATAGTAGGGGCAAGAGGTGCAGATGCAACAGGCGAAACAGGTCAGGGCTTTGTTAACTATATGATGCTTGCAGGTGTTTGTGAAACCGTAGCAATTTTTGCCATGGTTTTATCAATGATAAGCCTTTAAGCGATTACAAGAAAAATAGATATAGGCGGCTTCCCAAATCCTAAAGGCTTTGTGGAAGCTGTAAGCCTTGGCAGCAATCTTCCCATTCTTATCCAGACTATGTGGAAGGAGGGTCTGTCCTATTCCGATCTGGAAAAACCAGAAGCAATTATTTCCCGCATAGAGGGTTTAAAAGAGATAGGCTGCTCTCTTCTTCGCTTTGCTGTTCCCAACATGGAAGCTGCCGAAATTGTGGGTAATTTGGCTTCCATGCTTACTATGCCCCTTGTGGCAGACATACACTTCGATCATAAAATAGCCCTTCGTTGTATGGATTTTCCCATAGCAAAGATACGTATAAATCCCGGTAATATAGGCGGCAAAGAGAAAGTAAGGGCTGTTCTTTCCAGGGCAGAAGAGCGTAATATTCCCATCAGAATAGGTATAAATGCCGGCAGCCTGCCCAAAGACCTCCAAAAGGAGGTGGATAATGATGAACTAAAGCTACCTATGGCCATGGTAAAAGCTGCAGAAAGGGAATTGGATATTTTTAAAGAGCATGATTTCTCCAATGTTTTGGTGTCAATGAAAGCCTCCTCTGTTGCCGATACTATAAGTGCAAACGAAATTTTTTCCAAAAGGAGCGATGTTCCCCTGCATATAGGGGTAACAGAGGCCGGCCCTTTAATTGCCGGAGTTGTGCGCAGTACAGCAGCGCTTCTTGAATTGTTATCAAAGGGGATAGGGGACACTATTAGGGTCTCCCTTTCTGATACCATGGAAAGAGAAGTCATAGCAGGGAGGGAAATCCTGACTCTGCTGGATGAGCTAAAAGGGGATACGATTCGGAGGGCAGCTCCTCCCGGTCTAAGGATAATTTCCTGCCCGCGCTGCGGCCGTGCAGCCTTTGATACCCATGGCTTTACAGAACGCCATTTTAAGAAGCTATATGCTTATAAAAAAAATATGAGCGTGGCAATAATGGGCTGTGAGGTAAATGGTCCCGGAGAAGCCAGAGATGCAGATATTGGAATTACAGGGGCAGGGAACAGGGTGTTAATTTTTTGTAAGGGAAAAATAGTTAAGACTATAAATGCTGAGGAAGCTGATGATGTATTTTGGCAGGAGCTTGATGAGTATAGTTCTTAGGAGATTGGATGTATAAAAAGTTATTATTGGGATTAATACTTTTTACTCTGGGTGCCGGCTTTGTTTATACCCAAGAGCCGCTTTATCAACCATGGTGGTTTACTTTGGAGACGGGAATTCGGCATTTCCGTGACGGCTCTTATGGGCAGGCTCTTATGTCTTTTGAAGCCGCCCGCAGAGACAGACATTCACATTTTTCCCTTATGGAAGAGGATTTAATACGCTTTCTTTCTATAGCGGAAGTAAGATGGCTGGGAGACAACCTGGACTTCGTCGAATGGTATATAGAAGAATTTAACGAAACAAGGGCAAATGCTATTTTAAATGAAATATATCACTTTTTTCCAAAGGAAAGTTTTAATAATTCTGTTGATCAGGTACTAATTCAGCTTGATAATCTTAAAAGATACCCTGAAGCCGAGTATTGGCTGGGTGAGATTTTTAGGGTAGAAGGTGAATTATCACTTGCACAGCGTCAGTATGAGAGGGCCTTAAGAGACAGGGATCTCTTTACAAGGCCGGATTTAGATATGCAAATTCTGTATCAGATTGTTAATATTCACCGAACCAGAGGCGAATATGTGGAAATGGAAGACAGGTACAACGAAATAATCAGCACAGACAGCTTATGGACAAGCGGAAATCAAAACGAGCCTCAAACAATGATGAGGGCAGCAATGCTGCGTATGCTGGAAACGAGCAGCAGTATAAATGTGAGGGAAGTGACCGGAGGCATTAATCATTTTCTTTCATTTTATAGGCACAATAATATGAGTACAGAAAGGGCACATAGGGAGCTTGGTTTGTATCTTTACTCCAGGGGACGTTACAATACAGCAGTAAGTCATTTGATGTTTGCATTTTTAATACAAAATACTGTATTAATCGAAGATGCAATGCGCCGGGAGTTTGACTTTATTTTTACCAGCCTTGATGATCTAATGATGATGATTGGTTCAAGACGGGAACTGCTTGATTTCCTTGAAGAAAGCGAATATTTCAGGGTAATTTACTATTTTTCTTCCGCCCTTTATGCAACAAACAGACAGTTCCCTGCCATGCAGCTTTGGGAATTTCTGGCGGGGAGTGATAGAGCCGGAATATGGGGTGAACGTGCCAGAATGTCTTCTGTTCCCATTGTAGAAAGTGTAATTGTTTTACCCTGATTGACATTGATAAGCTATTTATTGTACCCTTTTTATAGAAAACTTCGTTTTCTTTTCGATTTAAGTGCGCTGCCATTCAGCAGCGCTACAAAGGAGTTATAATTAACACTTCGTGTTAATTTTCGATTTAAATGCGCCGCCATTCGGCAGCGCTACAAAGGAGTTATATTATGGGACAGGCCAGTAAAAACTCACGCACTGCCAGTGCGACTCAGAAATTCTTCTGTCAATGCGGCGGAGAAGTTAAAATGAAAACTCTTTTCGAAAATGGAAAGGTTAAAAACCTGGCAGAATGTGAAAAATGCAAACGGATGGAAAGACGTCCGTCAGATTTCAAGTAGTGGAGGATCCTTTTGGCTAAGAAACAGTCATCTGCCCAGAAGCGGCACAGACAGAGTGAAGAGCGCAGGCTAAAGAATAAATCGGTAAAGTCTTCTGTAAGAACCAGTGCAAAAAAGTTTTTGCTTTTGGCTCAAAAATCAGGACGCGATTCTTCAGAAATTACCAATGCAGAAATTGCTCTTAAGGATATGATCAAGAAAATTGATACAGCTGCTCAAAAGGGAATAATTAAAAAGAACACGGCTGCAAGAAAAAAATCCAGAATGCAGCGCTTCTTTAATACTGTAAAAGCAGCACATTAAATTCTATATGACCAAGGTCACAAAAGCGGATATTGTTGATACCCTGTACGAAAAAACAGGGTTGGAGCGCAAGGATGTCCGCAGTTTTGTCGACCTTTTCCTTGATGAAATAAAAAATGCCTTAATTTCATACAGTACCATTGAACTTCGCAATTTTGGAACTTTCGAGATACGTATACGCAAAGGACGTAAAAAAGCCAGAAACCCCAAAACCGGGGAAGAGCTTTCTGTTAGTCCTCATGGGATTGTTGCTTTTAGATCCGGTAAGGATCTAAGGCAAAAGGTCTGGACAATAAAATCAGGTAATGTAAAAAACAATGAACAGGGTAATTAGAACTGCACTTGAAAATTTTGGTGCATTGATACTGGCTGCACTGCTTTTTGCAGCCTCACATCCCAATATTCCATTCCAAAACGGACTGCCTTTATTGGCATGGATTTCCTTTATTCCTCTTTTTTGGGTAATTAGAAGAGCCGCATTATTTGCATCTATTTTCTATGGCGCTTTTTTTGGTTATATATCTTACTGGATTTTTAACTATTGGCTTAGTGTTTTTCACCCCCTTGCCGGTCTTATTGTCTATTCAATTTACCTTGGTTACTGTGCCTTGCTTTTTTTCGTGCTCAATTTATCCCATAAATTTTTCCCCCGGCGTTCTTATATAATTATGTGGATAATCTGGATAGCATATGAATATCTGACGGCACAGGGCTTTTTGGCATACTCCTATGGCATAACAGGATATACCCAATGGAGGATGATACCCATAATTCAAATTGCAGATATTGCAGGTGTATGGGCAGTCTCTGCATTGGTTGTTTTTCCCTCTGCCTATCTTGCTGCTGCTCTATGGGAGAGCGGCTTTTTATCCAAAAAGCTTTCCAAAAATGAATTTTTTGCTTCAATAAAATCATTTATTTTAAGGGAACGCCTTCCTGCCATTATATGGCTGGTATTTTTGGCTTTTACCCTTGTTTACGGTTTTGCTTCACAGTTAAATTATTCCGATGCAAGGACAGTCAGAATTGCGCTTATACAGCATAATACAGACCCCTGGGCGCCTTCGCGCTCGCCTACCTATGATCAGGCTATGGCGGAATATCGTAACGATTTTAACGTACTAAGGCGTCTTTCTGATGAAGCTCTCTCTGCATATCCTGATACTGATCTTGTAGTGTGGTCAGAAACTGCCTTTGTTCCAAGGATCTACTGGCATACAACTTTCAGGAATACCCGATGGTCAGATTATCTCTCCTGGGATTTAGTAAGGGATCTTTTAAATTACCTTTCAAATCAGGAAGTTCCCTTTGTAATAGGCAATGATGATGCACGCAGAGCCCCTGAAATTAATCCGGATCCCCAGGAAAACCATAGAATAGATTATAACGCTGTAATGCTATATGACAGGGGTGAACTTGCAGGTATTTACAGAAAACTTCACCTTGTTCCCTTTACCGAGCATTTTCCCTACGAGGAACAGTTGCCTTGGATGTATAAGGCTTTGCGTGATGCAGACACCCACTTTTGGGAGAAGGGCAGCGAGGTTACCGTAATGGAATCCCGCGGGCTTAGGTTCTCTACCCCCATCTGCTTTGAGGATACTTTTGGATATATTACAAGGGATTTTGTTTTAAACGGTGCAGAAATAATAGTTAACCTGTCCAACGATGCCTGGTCCAACAGTTTATCCGCTCAAATGCAGCATCTTTCCATGGCAATATTCCGTGCTGTGGAAAACAGAAGATCTATGGTAAGGTCTACCTCCTCAGGGCAGACTTCTGCTATTGACCCCAATGGCAGAGTATTTGCAATGGCGGAACCTTTTACGGCCAGCTTTTTAAGTGTGGAGCTTCCCATAGTTACCCCTCCTTTTACCCTATATACAAGGTATGGAGATTATTTGGGTCTTACTTTTCTCTGTTTGGCAATTTTTATGTTGATAATTGGCTTTATATTATATATACTAAAGAAAATCCGTCCCCTTGGAAGGTATAAATGACAAAACAAAAAAAAATACTCATTGCAGATGATGAACCTGTAAACCTTGACTTTTTTGATCTTATGTTTACAAAACTGGGCTTTGATGTGGAAAAGGCTAAAGACGGGCAGGAAGCTCTGGAAAAAATAAGAAAGTTTCATCCTGATCTTATTCTTCTGGATAACGTTATGCCAAAGATGACAGGTTTTGAATTAACCAAGATACTTAAAAGCGAGGGGAAGTATAAGGATATCCCCATAGTAATGCTTTCTGCTCTTGATGATGTTAGGGACAAGGTAGAAGGTTTTGAACTTGGTGTAGAAGATTATATTACTAAACCCTTCAATTTTTATGAAGTATTAGCGCGTATAAAGGCTGTTCTTAGAAACAGGGAAATTTATACCCAGCTTTTAATGGCAGAAGAATTAAACAGCAGTTTAAAGCTGCTCTTAAAAAGTGCGGTAAAAACAATTGATGAGCTTGATGGAGAACATGGAAGCAGTGATAAAACAAAGGAGCTTCGCTCCTATATTACAGAGATGGAACAAAAGATAGATAAAACAACTGTCCAGTGGGAAGACATAAAAAAGAATGATATAGGTCTTGATTCTATAGGTACTGAAATCCGTAATAAAATGAATGAGGAGTAGCTGATGGCCAAGACCGATGCAAGAAGAAAAAACCCGCGTGTGGTGGTTTTTGGCAATGCTACAAGCTTTGACGGGCATTTACGTTTTAGGGAATCTCTTTGCATACAGGGTAAATTCAGGGGGACCATAGAATCCACAGGAGACCTTGTGGTAGATAAAGGTGCTGTAGTTGAAGCTGATTCTATTACTGTTGGTTCATTAATTGTTTATGGAAAAGTCAGTGCTGCAGTTAACGCCAGGGATAAAATTGATATGCTGCCCGGTGCAGAGGTGCATGGTAATTTATCAGCGTCCAGGCTGCGCATTGCTGACGGCGTGTTATTTGAAGGCACCTGCAGCATGACAGGTGTCAGTAAGGATGTGGAAATTTTTTCAAGACCTACAGAGGAAATAAGGGCAGAGCTTCAGAGAATAAATGAGGGATAAAAAAACTGCAGAAAAAGCAGAGTCTTTGGCAGGGGAACTTGTAAAATTACTTACAGAAAGAGAGGAAAGTATAGCCTTATCAGAATCCTGCACCGGCGGTCTTGCAGCTTCTTACCTTTGCCGCATATCCGGGGCATCAAAAGTTTTTTGGGGTTCATTTGTATCTTATTCCATAGAGGCTAAAAATAAGATGCTGGAAATACCAATGGAGAGTATAAATAAATATAATCCTGTAAGCCGGGAAATTGCATTGGCCATGGCAGAGGGAGCGATAAAAAAAAGCGGGGTAAACTGGGCTTTTTCCATTACCGGCTTGGCAGGTCCTGTTTCTGATAAGGATGAAGGAATACCTGTTGGGACTGTTTGGATTGCTACTGCTAATGGAAATACTGCTTCCATTAATAGCGATGCAGAACTTTATTTTTTTGAGGATGAGGGAAAGCCTCTTTCGCGCAATGAAATACGAGAAGCAGCCTGTGCAGAAGCTTTTAAAAGAATTATTAAACTAATCCGGGATATGTAAGTGTATATTGACATTTTATCCAATAAAAATTATCATTATGCTTTAAAGGAATACCCGCGAACCGCACTAATTATGCTAAAGACAAGAATCACCTATATAAACAATTTAAATCCTATCCATTGGAGTGAATAAATGGCAGTTGTAAGAAAAAGTAAAAGAAGCAAGACAGTAGAGGGAGTGAACCAGGATACTCAAACTATGCTTATATCATCTGAAGATGAAGCAGACCAGAATATTAATGAAACAAACCCTGCATCCGGGATGGATTCCTACAGCAGCGATACTGCTGATGTAGATAACGGTTCTCCGCATAACGGAAGTAAAACTGTAGTAGTCCGTTCAAAGCATAAACGTCAGCCTTACAGGGAAAGTAAAGAAAACCATGGGATGCAAAATAATTTTACGGAAAACAAAGAAGAGGCAGTTAATGTAAGCTTGCAGCCGCTTCCTAGACTGCCTTCCATGCCGGATATTTACGGAAGACCTGAACCTCGTTCTGATCATGATAATGGAAAACCCAGGTTAACTATAAATGAGTTAACCCGCCTAAATATGATAGATCTTAGAGAACTGGCTGTAGTATATAATATTCCCCATGATGATCTTGTTTCCTTTAAAAAACAGGAAATTATTTTTACTCTCCTAAAAACTCATACAGAAAGGGGAGGTATAATTTATGCTTATGGATCTTTAGAGATACTCCCCGATGGTTATGGTTTTTTACGAAGCCCGCAGAATTCTTACCTTCCCGGCTCTGACGATATTTATATAAGCCCAAGCCAGATAAGACTTTTTGCGTTAAAAACAGGAGATACCGTATACGGGCAGATTCGAAGCCCCAAAGAAGGGGAGAGGTTTTTTGCCATGCTTAGGGTAGAAACTGTTAACTATGATGATCCTTCTGTTGCGCAAAACAGAATTCCTTTTGATAACCTTACTCCCCTGTATCCGGATGAAAAACTGGATTTGGAGAATGAGACAGAGGGAGTAAGCGAAAGAATAATTAACCTCTTTTGTCCTATTGGTAAGGGTCAAAGGGCTCTCATTGTAGCACCTCCAAGAACAGGTAAAACAATAATGATGCAGAAAATTGCCAATGCCATAACAAGGAACCACCCGGAAGTATATTTGATAGTGCTTCTTATAGATGAGAGACCCGAAGAAGTAACGGATATGGAAAGGACAGTAAGAGCGGAAGTTATTTCTTCTACTTTCGACGAACAATCCACCCGTCATGTGCAAGTTACGGAAATGGCATTGGAAAAAGCCAAGCGCCTTGTGGAACACAAAAAAGACGTTGTTATACTTTTGGATTCCATTACACGCCTGGCAAGGGCTTATAACCAGACTGTGCCTACATCGGGTAAAATACTTTCAGGCGGCGTTGATAGTAACGCTCTCCATAAACCCAAGCGCTTTTTTGGTGCAGCCCGTAATATAGAAGAAGGCGGGAGTTTAACTATAATTTCCACTGCCTTAATAGAAACCGGCAGCCGCATGGATGAGGTAATCTTTGAAGAGTTCAAGGGAACAGGAAATATGGAAATTAACCTTGACAGGCGCATTTCTGACAGGCGGCTCTTCCCGGCAATTAATATTAAGAGATCCGGTACCCGCAAAGAGGAACTGCTTTTAAAAGAAGATGAACTTCAAAAGATGTGGATTTTAAGAAAAGTTATTAATCCTATGGATGATATAGAAATTATTGAGCTCCTGGTTGACAGAATGAAGAAATCCAGAAATAATGAAGCATTCCTGCGATCCATGAATACGGGGAGCGCTGCTGAATAGTCCTTAAACCCTTAAATTTGGGAGTTGGACACTTATGGAGGAATTATGAAGGAAAAAATACATCCCAGATACGAAGCTGCAAAAATAAACTGTGCTTGCGGGAATGTAATAGAAACACGCTCTACAGTTAAGGACATTAAAACTGAGATCTGCTCTGCCTGCCACCCTTTCTTTACAGGTAAGCAAATACTTGTAGATACTGCAGGACGCATTGAACGCTTCCGCAGAAGGTACAATATCAAAGAAGCCTAAGACACAAAGTTTTCCAATGTTTCCAAATTCCGCACGCTAAGACGCGAAGTCGCAAAGTTTCTTTCTAAATTTATAATTAATTTTTGAATGGGTGCTTGACATTGGCGCAAAAGAAAAAAAGGCTTGACTTTTTTTCAAAAGTTAAAGTGGCTTGACATTTCTGCTCAAGTGTACTAGTGTTATAGTACACCAAGGAGGTACTTATGTCCTTATGGGAAAAATGGATAAAGACTTTTGATGATAGGATGCCCATTTACCGCCAGATCATCCTTCAGTTCTGCCAGGCCTTTGTCCGTGGTGATATAAGAGCGGGGGAGCGTATTCCATCCATTAGGGATCTTGCCGTACTGCTTAAGGTTAATACCAATACGGTGCAGAGGGTGTACCAGGAAATGGAGAGGGAGGGCTTAATATCCAGTAAAAGGGGGACAGGTTATTTTTTTACAGAGGATGAAGGCGAAATAGAAAAGACAAGGAAAAGATTAAGTTTTAATGCCATGGAGCATTTTGTTATTGAAATGCGTGCTCTGGGCTGTTCAGAAAATCAAATTCTGGATGAATTGAAAATAAATATTGGAGGAATATTTAATGCAAACGCTTCTTGAATTAGTGCAGCTTGAAAAAAGCTTTGGCAGCTGCGAAGCACTGCGTGGTGTGGAAATGCGTATAAAGCCGGGGCAGATTATTGGTTTGCTGGGACCTAATGCATCGGGAAAAACCACTTTACTAAAAATAGCCGCAGGTTTACTTAATCCAACAAAAGGCAGGGTTATTTATTTTAATAATCTAAGCTTTGGCCCTGAGGCGAGGAAAACATTTAGCTTTTGTCCGGATATTATCAGCTTTCCTTCGTGGATGAAGGTAAAAGATGCTTTTAAGTTTTACAGTGATATGTATGATGATTACTCTAAAGACAAAGCCGAAAAAATTATACATTCACTTGAACTTGAACAGTCTAAAAATGTAATGATAAGAAGGCTTTCCAAGGGCATGAAGGAACGTTTAATTTTTGGTTTAACTTTTTCCAGAGAAACAATGTTATACCTATTGGATGAACCACTAGATGGCACAGATCCTGTAGGCAAGATGCGCATAATAGACACCTTAATTGCAATGAAGCCGGAAGGAGCTTCTGTATTAATTTCTACCCATCTTGTTAAAGACATAGAACGTATTTTAGACTCTGTCTATTTTCTCTCCGGGGGAAGCATAATTTTTTCAGGCTCATGCGATTCCATAAGGGAAGAAAAAAATCAAACTGTAGAGCAGGCATATCTGGAGGTTTTTACATCATGAAAGCACAATTAAAATATGCATTTATTGACGGTATTAATTACCGTTTTATTGTCTTTGGCATTATTGCCATAATTAATACTGTTTTTATTATTTTAGGTTCATTGGGTCTGCTTCCACTGGCAGCATCAATTACCTCTGTATCCCTGGGCGGAGTTTTTATTGCAGTAATGCTGGCTGTAAATATAATAGGAGACATATCCATTATACGCCGTATGTTTTCTGCACCCGGGGCATACCTTTATGCCTTAACACCTGCGCCCAGGTGGAAGACACTCCTTGCAGGAATTGCTGTAATGACACTACTGGATTTCTTTACCATGGCTGTTTCCATTATTCAGGTGGTGTCGCTTTCTTTTAATTTTACAGGAATTAGAGGAATTTTTACTGCAGCACATATATGGGATAGTTATGGTAATTATTTTATATGGGCTTTTCTTTTATTAATTAGCTCTTATTTATTGCATTTACTGATAATAATATTCAGTATTACATCTTATAAAACAATTTTCTTTAAAAAACCTGCTTCTACCTTACTTGCGCTTGTTACCGGCTTTTTATGTTTTTACCTAGTCTCTTTAATGAGGCTTTTACTCGCACCTTTGGCTTCAGTCAGTAATTTTGGTTTAATTTTTACTTTAAACCTTAATAACAGCACAGGTGTTATTGCTTTTTTTGTTCTTACCTTGCTACAGGTGCTTTTTCTCTTTATTTTAACTTCCAAATTAATGGAAAAAAGGATGAATATATGAAAAAATTTAACATATTAACTTGTTTTGTGTTTGTATCTCTTATACTTTTACTCTCCTCTTGTGTTTTTGTAAATTTTCCGGGACTTGGTGCAGTAGAAGGCATGGGTGAGCCCATAAGTTATGAGATAAGAACTTCTCCCTTTTCCGGTGTAAATGCAGAGGGAAATGTTGAAATTCATTATTACTACTCTCCCTTTTATAATGGTTCTGTTGATCTTTTGGTGTATCCAAACCTCTTTGAATATTATGAACTTGAAGTAATAGATGATATTTTATTTATTCGCAATACAAGAAGAATCAGCAGCTCTCGAATACAGGCTAAAATTTTTATTTATAGCCCTGTATTAAACAGCATTAATATTTCAGGACTGGGGAATTTTATTGCCCATGATCTTATTAAAAATGAGCATTTTTCATTGGTATTATCCGGAGCAGGGACTTTTTATTCAGAATTCGATCTTGAGCATCTTGAGCTTAGAATGTCAGGAGCAGGCAGTATTGAATTAAAGGGAAGTGCTGAATATGCAACTTTTGATATTTCCGGCGCAGGAGATTTTAATGCAATTTCTCTGGAAACAAGGAACAGCACTGTCCGCCTTTCAGGAGCCGCAAATGTAAGTATTACCTCTACAGATAACTTAAGGATTTTTGCAAGCGGAGCAGGTTCTATAATATATGGAGGCTCTCCTAATTTAGAGCTAAACAACAGCGGGATTGTGAGTATAAGAAGGGCTAATTAATTTTTAAAAATGTCATATATTATATATATGACTACTACAGTATTAAGGAACAAAAGCTATCTTGACAGTTTAAAAGAGTTGAATAAGAGGCTTGATGAAGCAATAGAGCTTTTTAAGCCTCTTGAATTCAATAGCAATCAAAAAGAATTATGGGAGCCTGCTAAAATTGACAGGGATGTAATTAACTTTATGGAAGAATACAAAAATATTTCATCCAAATTTCCTGAGATGTTCCCTTTAATTAACATAAAATTACATAATCAGGATCTAAACATTGTAGGAGAACTCTGGAGTTTAAAAAATAAAACAGATAAACTATCAGGAGATATTAATATGCTTCTCTTACAAAAAGGAAATAACTCTCTTAATAAAACCATGATACTGCACAAAACCTTAACTAATGCTTCTAGGCGTGACTTACCCGGTGCAAAAACCATGTTGGAACTTATTAACAAAAGAAATCCATTTAGAAAAAACAGGAAGTCAAGGCAAACATGACAGAAATTAAGGCAGTTATTTTTGACATGGATGGTCTAATGCTGGATACAGAAAGACCTCTATTTCCAATCTGGAAAAATGTTGCAGAGTCTTTTGGTTATGAGTTTAACGATGATATTTTAATTAAAACTCTTGGAACAAACGAAGAAGGAACACGCAAGGCTATATCAGAAAATTTTTCTAATGACTTTCCCTATGACGATATACGAAAAGAGGTTAGGGCTCTTTACAGAGAGGAGCTTGACAGGGGAATTGCCCACAAGGAAGGGCTTTTGCCACTCTTAAATCACTTAAAATCTTGTCAAATTCCATTGGGAGTGGCTACTTCTACCCGAAGGGAATCTGCTCTATTTAAACTCAGAAGTACAGCTATTATCGATTACTTTAAAATTATTGTAGCTGGTGATGAAGTTAACAGAGGAAAACCTGCACCGGATATTTTTCTTAGGGCAGCAGAACTTCTGGAACAGCCCCCCTCTCTATGCATAGGTTTTGAAGATTCTTCTCCCGGCTTACAGGGGCTTTATTCTGCAGGCATAAGGCCTGTTTTTATTAAAGATATTGCAGAGCCGCCGCCTGAAGTTCTTGCAAAGGTCTGGCGTAGATTTGATAATCTAGCCCAGGCAATAGAGCTATTTAAATAACATTTCTCCTATCTCTTTTCTATTTCCCCATAATATGGCATAGTTTAGCCGGAGGATACTGTGTACAAGAGTGTAGACCCAAGAGTGAATTTCCCAAAGTTGGAAGAAGAAGTTCTTGCATTTTGGGAGAAAAATCAAATCTTTAGTAAATCCATCTCCATGCGGGAAGGAAAAGAAGAATTCGTATTTTATGACGGCCCTCCCTTTGCTACAGGGCTGCCGCATTTTGGGCATTTTATTCCCAGCACTGTAAAAGATATTATTCCCCGCTACAAGACCATGAAAGGAAAGAAAGTAGAGCGGCGCTTTGGCTGGGACTGTCACGGCCTTCCTATAGAAAACCTAATTGAACAGGAGCTTAATTTAAAAAGCAGAACTGATATTTTAAATTTTGGTATAGCTAAATTTAACGAAACCTGCCGTGCCTCTGTTTTGCGTTATGTGGAAGAATGGAGAAAAACCATAACCCGCCTTGGCCGCTGGGTAGACTTTGATAATGACTACAAGACCATGGAAGTAGATTACATGGAAAGTATATGGTGGGTAGTAAAATCCTTATGGGATAAAAATTTAATTTACGATGGCTACTATG
>Ga0099364_10009755_pt1 | contig 13294 bp, 11 predicted proteins | sample TergutTh196P3_FD_73070 | JGI IMG/M metagenome (GOLD analysis project Ga0099364, IMG submission 73070) | Microcerotermes parvus P3 segment gut microbial communities from Pointe-Noire, Republic of the Congo - Th196 P3 | ecosystem: Host-associated > Arthropoda: Insects > Digestive system > Gut ...
GACAGCCTGTTTGCCCCGAGCTGCACTTCGCTTGCAAGGGGTTATTCAAGTTACACGCCTACGGCGTTCCGAATTAAACTATGTATACATAGTCCACAGATTTTCCGACTGAGCCCAATTCATATCATGACCCAAAATATGTCAGGACGGCATGTGGAACAGCATATAGTGGAGTTCTTATTGCTTTGGACGGTTATTGTATTTTGAAAGGGATACATACATCAAACAGTAAAGATAAAGCCTCTTACTCATTAATTGAGGATTTCACTTGAGGGCACTTCATGTGGCAACTGACATGTCATCAGGCTGCCTTGAATGAGACCTTATGGGAAAAACAGGTAATAGCCCAGTCTAAGCAGATAGCAGCGCTGAACTGTAAACAATGTGACGCAGTCCAATCAAATAGCGGAGTTGCGGCGATTATTGCAGCAAGTGGCGATTGACATTCCTTCTGATTTAAAACCGGCAAGTCCGCCTGGTTTTTTTTCCAGCGTAGCGGTATATTGCGATCAGGCAGTCTATATATAATTAATAACCTTGGAATACAATTACTTTGCCATCGGTTTGGATTTCGAAACGTTCGGAGAGGGCTTCGTTGAGCGAAGCTTCCCACCATCGGGTGATGATTCGGTTTTCAACAGGCCATTTCAATCCGCGAAGGGTCAGGGGCGAATGATCCATGCAGAAAACAGAGATTTGCTGACCCGGGCAGGATGTGAAGACAGCGTTCCCTTTAGCAGGGGTTATCATGCCGTGATCGGTCAGCATCCTGACTTGGGCGTAGTCCATGTAATCGGTCAACAGGCTGATATTTCCCAGCGTATGGTCTTCGCGTTTACCGGTAGCGCCAAGTATGAACAGCCGGCGATAATTTTGTGACAAAGCATGATGATACGCTTTGGTCAGGTCGTTCGTTTCCTGGTTGGGATCGCAGATAAAGTGTCCGGATAATTTGTCGTATATGTCAGGCGCAATCGAATCGCCGTCGCCGATGACTGTTTCCGGATAATAACCCGCCCGGAGCAAAGTGTTGGCTGCTCCGTCGCAACAGATAATCCGCTCGCGGTATTGCTCCAACACTTGTAACGGGACAGGGTGTGTCGGAAAATCGCCTGCTGCCAAAATAACGGCGTCTGCTTCTTTTGTTTTCAATTTTCGGACAGAATTACAGAATTTTTACATAGTTTACATATTAAGTTTAACTGTCCATGCCGATTTGCAATCTGGGCCAGTGGGAGAAAATCATGGAAATCCTGAAAATCATGGTTTATATTCTCCTCCATTTCAAATATCCAAAGATCGATACGACGGCATAGATCATGTACAGTATACTTGTCGGGTATAACTCCATCCGGAAACACAATCCGGCCGAAATCACATTTACAACAAACCAGACAATCCACTGTTCCGCAAATTTTTTCGCCAGCATCCACATCGCGACGATTGAAAGCGCCGTAGTCAGTGCATCGCCATAAGGGATGGGATTGTCGGTATACCTTGATAATATCCATGCGAGCAACACGAACAGCACTGCAAAGATACTAAAAAGTTTCCATATGAGACACAAGGGAAGCCGGCTTATCCGGAAACCCGACTCCCCCTGATCATTCTTTTTCCAGTAATACCAGCCGTACAGGCTTGCAAGCAGATAATATACATGGATTCCCATCACCGCATAGAGTTTGCTGACGAAGAATATATATATGTATATAATCGGCGAGATCACCCCTACCGGCCAGAGCCAGATATTGGCTTTGTACTCTAACCTGAGGTAGAGCAGGCTTATCAGTGCGCCGATGATTTCGATTGTTGGCATAAAATAATACAATGATCAGTTGTGATTAATTAATTGAAAATTAACCACTAAAAATTACTTAAAATTTGAACGTGACCCGTCCCATAAAATGGATGCCGGCTTGCGTAAAATAACCGCAGTCCTGAAGGCGTTCGCCTCCCAGGTTATAACTCCAGACCCAGCCGTTTGTTTCATACTGCTCGTTGAACAGGTTATTGATGCTCAGATCAACGGTTAGCTCTTTCATAAACGCGGGATACAAAGTATATCCGACCCGCAGGTTATTGACGAAGTAAGGGTCAAGGCTTCGCAGGCGATCCGACGTATTGTCTAAATACTGCCGGCTGACATAGGCGGAACTGAACGAGGCAAAAGCATTTTTCAATCTGAAATCGAACATACTGTTTATAATCGTATTGGGTGAGAATGCGATATCGGTGGCGCCTAATTCAATGACCGTTTGCGGAAGTTCGTTCCAACCGGCGTCGTATGTATCTACATATTCGGTAAAATTCCGGATTTTGTTGCTGCTCAGCGTAGCATTTCCTTCCCAGCGCAGCCATGGAAAGGGTTGTGCCGCCAGGCTTAATTCGATGCCTGTCCGGTAGCTGTCCTTGATGTTTGAGGTTAGCGGTTCGCCGATCTCACTGATTCTTCCGTTGAGGATCAACTGGTCGCGGTAGTTCATATAATACAGGTTGACGCCTGCCGAAAAACGGGATGTGGTATAACCGTAACCTGCTTCCCAGTCGTGCAATCGTTCGTGTACAGGTTGTTCCAAGGGGCCGTTTTCGGTAAAATTTTTGCGGCTGGGTTCGCGGTGGGCTACGGCAAATGAAACGTAGGCATTATGCCCGTTGCGGTCGTAGCTTAGCCCGGCTTTAGGGTTAAAGAACGAGAAACGGCGGTCGACATGCAGGTTGTCGCCGGCTTTGTCGTCGCTCCCATTAATCCTGTAATCAATTCCCCTGTATTGCAAATCGACATAAACATTGAATGATTCCAGGAAACGGAGCGACGATTTCGCATAAACATTATAATCAAGTTTTTCGCCCCGGTTCCGGTAGTATTCGTAATCGGGTTCCGGCAGTCCGTAAGCCGTTTTTACCCACATCACCCGTCCGAAATGGTCGCCTATGTAATGGTTGAAAGAAGAGCCGATGATGGTTTGCAATGGGTCGGTTTGATATTGGAATCGAATGATTCCTCCATAAAAATCATTACGCAGCCATTTACGGCGTACCAGGTCTGTCCGGCTTTGGCTATTCCCTTCCCCGTCTATATAGTTCGGCAGTTTGTAGTCGGAATACCTGGCTCTCGCCTTGTAGTCTTCGTAGTATCCTTTTCCGTCGGTATAATGAAGTGTCAGGTTGACATCCAACCGGTCGTTCAAACGGTGCGTACCCAGCAGGTGGTAATGATGTTGCCAATAATTATCGGTCTGATTATCATAGAATCGGGTGATTCCGTTTTCGTCATAAGCGCCGCAACTGTTATATCTCCGGTTGGTTTGCAGCATAGCGGCGTCTACGCCGTTCCATGCCTGGTAGCTGACTTCACCGCTGCCGAAAGTCTGGAATTTAAGCATCGTGACTCCTTTATAGTAGGCAGCCGAAGCATAATAGGAATCCATTGTTACGCGGGCGCGGTCAATATATCCATCAGTTTGCACGTTCGAATAACGGGCGTCGAACACAAAATGATCCCATAGCAACCCCGTTCCGCCCCTGACTGTGTGCAAGAATGTACCATATGACCCTGCTGATGAAACCACTTCGGCGTATGGTTTCAGCGATGGTTTTTGCGTCTGCATTGTGACGGTAGCGCCAAAAGCAGCTGTGCCGTTAGTCGACGTCCCGACGCCCCGCTGAATCTGTACCTGATCAAGTGATGAAGCAAAATCGGGCATATTGACCCAAAATACCTGTTGGCTTTCCGCCTCATTCAAGGGCACTCCGTCGACCGTAAAATTGATGCGTTCCGCGTCTGTTCCCCGGATCCGCATCGTAGCATATCCGACCCCGCTTCCTCCGTCGGAGGTAAGTGTCAGCGAAGGCGTACCGGCAAACAGGTACGGTATGGACTGCCCCGTATTGTTTGCCTCTAATTGTGTTGCCGTGAGATTCCGGAATGCAACCGGCGTCTCTTTCCGCGCTTGTGTGGCGGAAACTACTACTTCGTTGAGTTGATACACCCTCACCGAATCGACCTCTTGGGCAATCATTGGCGTCGTGAGGTGAATCAGCCCGCCAAGCCCTGCAATCAAAAACTCCTTTTTCATTTTACTGTTCATTAAATAGTTAAATAAAAAGGGGATTCAAAAGATACCGTAATCTTACATCTTCCTACGCCGGTATTATCCGGATCAGGTAGTAAGGGTTTGATCTCAGCCTGAAAGTAAGGCACCCCTGTTTCATATTGGGGGCAAAGATAAAAAAAATAATTGTCTTTAGAGCAATTGCTCCAATTTATCGATATACGTCTGTTTGGAGGCGACGCCAACTTGTTTGTCAACTATTTGATTGTCTTTAAAAAACAATACAGTTGGTATATTTCGGATACCAAATTGAGCTGTTACGTCATTATTGTTATCCACATCTACTTTTCCGATGATGATGCGTCCTTCATATTCGGACGCCAATTCATCAATGATTGGCCCAAGCATCCGGCAAGGGGCGCACCATTCAGCCCAGAAATCAAGCATAACAGGCTTGCCTTCGTCCATTATTTCATGGAATTTTTCATCAGTGACTGTTCTCGTCATATTCTATTTATTTTTAAGTTTGAATTTTTGCCCAAAATTACAAATTATTTGTTAATTACAAAATCAAATGCGTCATTTTCGTTCAGGAAATCAATCAGACTTTGCGTGACACGAAGGCGAATACTTCGGGAGAACAGATTCAGCCTCAGTTGATGCTCGCCGTCTATTGCCTTAAAAAACAACTGTGTCTTCCCCGGATTATTCTTTATAAAACAGGACATTTCATCGATCATTTGTTCATTTAATTGATGAATCGAAAATGAGATGTTTATTTTCTCAATTAAACTTTCTTTTACATCCTGCAATAATTGTATAGACTTGATCTTGAAATCAAGTTCTGTTTCTTTCCATTGCCTGGGCAGTATAGCAGCTTTAATAAACAGATACATGCCTGGTTTACAGAATTTGCTGTATTCGATATAATCATTGCCGAAAAGGGGAATTTCGCCGGTTCCTGTAAAATCTTCCAGCGTTGCAACCATATATTGACTTCCTTTTTTTGTGGTACTTTCACGGACAGCGGTGACGATGCCTCCCAGTACCAATTCTTTTCCTTTGAGTTCTTCGCGGTTAGTGATCTCTGCCAGTCCTGTATTGCACACGTAAGTAAGGATAATCCGGTATTCATCCAACGGATGAGCCGACAGATAAATGCCGATCAGTTCTTTTTCTTTGTTCAATCGGTCTAAATCGCTCCATTTCATGCATTTGGGAATAGCTGGTTTCGAGATGGCAAAACTTCCCAGATCCCCGAAAAGCGAGTTGGCTGCTGTCAGTTTATCATTTTGGAATTTATTTCCGTAGCGGATCAGGATTTCGGAGAATGTCTCTCCTTTTTCATTGGGCGTAACGAACGGTTCGCGCAGGATGTTGAAACTGTCGAAAGCGCCTGCCAATGCGAGGGAGTCGATTACTTTTTTATTGCAGGCAAACAGGTTTGTCCGCTCAACTACATCGAATATATCTTTGAAAGAGCCCCTCTTTTTCCGCTCTTCAAGGATATTCTCTGCCGCTCCTTCTCCTACGCCTTTGATAGCGCCCAGACCGAAGCGGATATCTCCCTGTTTGTTGACGCCGAATTTGAGGGCTGACTCGTTGATGTCCGGCCCTAATACCTGCATACCGATCATTTTGCATTCATCCATGGCTTTGGTTACCTCTTTGATGTTGGAACGGTTGCGACTTAACACGGCTGCCATATATTCGGAAGGATAGTTGGCTTTCAGATAGGCTGTCTGGTATGCAATCCGCGAGTAACAGGTGGCATGACTTTTGTTGAAGGCATACGAAGCAAATTTCTCCCAGTCTTTCCAGATTTTCTCAAGGATATGTTTGGGGTGACCGTTCGCTTCGCCTCCGGTGATGAATTTTTCTTTCAGTTGGTTCATCTGGTCGATCATCTTTTTTCCCATCGCTTTGCGGAGCGTGTCGCTTTCGCCGCGAGTGAAATTGGCTAATAACCGTGAAAGAAGCATGACTTGTTCCTGATAGACCGTAATACCATACGTGTCTTTCAGGTATCGTTCCATAATGGGGATGTCGTACGTTATCTTTTCCCGTCCGTGCCGGCGGGCGATAAATGAAGGGATATATTCCATTGGTCCCGGTCGGTAAAGGGCGTTCATGGCAATAAGATCTTCAAATTTTGAGGGTTGCAGTTCCTTGAGGTATTTTTGCATGCCGACTGACTCGAACTGAAAAATACCGGTTGTTTTGCCTTGACAAAACAGGGCGTATGTCTTTTTGTCTTCGGGATTGATCTGGTCAATATCAATCCGTTGTCCTGTTGTTTGTTCGATGTTTTCTATCGCTTCCTTGATGATGGACAGGTTTCTTAATCCTAATAAATCCATTTTAATTAATCCGGTTTCTTCGATGACAGACCCATCGTATTGTGTTACGAGTAGCTTTTCACCAGTTTCTTTGTCATCAGCCGTACTGACGGGAACGATATCCGAAATATCCTGCTGTCCGATGATGATACCGCATGCATGTACGCTCGTATTACGCACATTTCCTTCTAATTTTTGGGCATATTTTAAGGTGTTTCTCAGGGCAGGATTGCTGCTGTTGGCGGCTTCTTTGAGTTCGGGAACATATTCGATTGCATTTTTAAGCGTCAGATTTTGGTGCGGAATTTTATCGGGCACTAATTTGGCTAAACGGTTCGATTCGTTTAACGGAAGCTTTTCGACACGGGCAACGTCTTTGATAGCCATTTTGGTTGCCATTGTTCCGTATGTAATGATATGTGCCACACGATTTTGTCCATATTTTTCTGTCACCCACTGCAAGATCTTTCCACGTCCGTCGTCGTCAAAATCAATATCAATATCGGGCATGGAAATACGGTCGGGATTCAGGAAACGTTCGAACAGCAGGTCGTATTTGATGGGGTCGATATTCGTAATGCCCAAACAATAGGCAACCACAGAGCCTGCGGCAGATCCGCGTCCCGGTCCGACTGATACGCCCATCCGGCGGGCAGCAACAATAAAATCCTGTACAATCAGAAAATAACCCGGGTATCCCATCCTTTTCATGGTGTTCAATTCAAAATCAATTCGCTCTTTCAAAACATCATCAATCTGATCGCCATAGCGTTCGTTGACGCGTTGCATGGTCAGATGCGTAAGGAAGTCGGCTTCGAGTTTGATGCGTATCACTTTGTCGTACCCTCCCAGCCGGATGTAATTTTTTTCTTCAAATTCCTCAATCAGGTCGCTTTCCGAATATTTTTGCCGGTACTCTTCTTCCGATGCAAATGAGGGATCTATTTGAAAGAATGGCATGAGTATCTCCGAATCAATGGAATAAAATTCTACTTTGTCAGCAATCTCCAATGTGTTCGTCAACGCTTCGGGGATGTCTTTGAAAATCACATTCATCTCGGCTGTCGTTTTCATCCATTCCTGTTGGGTGTAACGCATACGATCCGGATCGTCAAAGTCTTTGCCGGTGTTGAGACAGATCAGACGGTCATGCGCCTGGGCATCGTCTTCGTTCACAAAATGTACATCATTGGATGCAATTACCTTAATGGAATGTTTACGGGCTAAATCAATTAAAATCTGATTGACTTGGACTTGTTTCGTATAAACTTCTTTATCCGCATTGTGAGCGTTTGTCTTATGCCGTTGTATTTCAATATAATAATCATTGCCGAACAGCTTTTTAAACCAAAGCATGGATTGTTCGGCTTTTTCGGTTTGTCCGTTCATGATCAGATGCGGTAATTCGCCGGCTAAGCAAGCCGAACATACAATCAGATCTTTGTGGTACTTTTCCAACAGCGCTTTGTCGATGCGGGGATTCCTGTAAAATCCTTCCGTACAGGAAATGGAGACCATTTTAATCAGATTTTTGTATCCGTTCAGGTTCTTGGCTAAGAGAATCAGGTGCCATCCGCCAAGATCATCTTTAGCGGTTTTATTTTCCATTCCGTTCCGGGCGCAATAACATTCACAACCGAGAATAGGTTTAAAGAGTTTCTCTTTATATTCGTATATTTTTCCCGACAGTTTTTTTATTCGCTGGAGTTCATCAGGCGTCGGATTTTCTTTGTCGTTCAACCTCTTTACTTCTCTTTCGCAATCGTTGATTGTGCCTAAGTATTTGCTGTTTTTCTTTTTTACTTTGTTGTAAAATTCTTTAATACCGAACATATAGCCATGATCTGTAACCGCCAGGGCATTCATGCCGTCGTTTTGGGCTTTGTCGATCAAGGCGTCAATAGATGCCTGCCCATCTAAAAGCGAATATTGGGTATGTACGTGTAGGTGAATAAAAGGATGCATATTACTGAAAATGTTTCAAAAATTGATACGCGCAAAAGTAGAAGATTATTTTCAAATAAAAAAACCGATAAATCTGCAAAACAAAAATATTTTTCAACAAAAAAGAATGATTTGTTGAAAAATAATGTATTTTTGTTTATTAATTCGTGCAATGAGATGAAAAAATGGATATTCTTACCTGTTGTTATGTGGCTCACGTTGTCGTTAAAGGCTCAGGTTACATTGGGCGCACGTGCCGGAATTGCTTATACTTCATTGACACAGACCATTAATGAAGAAGTGACGTATGGCGGACGTGTGGGGTTCAATGTGGCAGGTTTGACGGATATCCCGTTATCCCGTTACTTCTCGCTGCGTCCCGAACTTTCGTTTATCAGTCAGGGCGGAGCCTATTCGTTGGAATTCAGGGAAAGAGAAACCTTGTGGCAACGTTATAAACGCAATTATTATGCCGTCCAGATTCCCATTAACTTTACGTATAAAATGTATGTGAATGAATGGCAATTTGGGGTTTACGGCGGACCTTCTGCTTCTCTTTCGACTCAGGTTAAGGAACGGGAAGGATCGGAGGAAAGGAGGTTTCGCACGTTTGATATTGGCATAGGCGCAGGCTTTTACGTGGAACGGCAAAACTTGTTTTTTACCATCTATAGCAATACCGGGCTTGTAGACCGATTAGAAGAAAAACTACCCGGCGAATCACATATTTATCAAAACAATGTAGTTTTCTCTTTTGGGTATTGGTTTCGAAAATGATTTTTGTACTTTTGCATTAAAAATAAACAGGAACGATGGCAAAACAAAAGATAGTTGATGTACTTAAAACCGGTAAGAGATTGGTTTCGGACGGGGCTTGGGGGACTTTCCTTTATCAAAAGGGGCTGAAACCGGGCGAATGTCCCGATGTTTGGTCGCTTACCCACTACGACGCCGTGAAGGAAATTGCTCAATGTTACCTTGATGCAGGCGCTGATATGGTTGAAACAAACAGTTTTGGAGCCAACCGCTTCAAATTGCGGCATTACGGATTACAGGATAAGGCAGCGGAAATAAACGAAGCGGCGGCGAGGGCGTCGCGGGAAGCGGCCGGCGCTGACCGGTATGTGATTGCTTCCATCGGACCGACCGGTAAGATGCTGTTGATGGGCGATGTTACCGAAGAAGAGCTGTATGACTGCTACCGCGAACAGGCTTTGGCGCTCGAAAAAGGAGGCGCCGATGCGGTCTGTATTGAAACGATGAGCGACGCCGATGAAGCCGTCCAAGCCATCAAAGCGGCGAAAGAAAACACCGGACTGGAAGTGATTGCCACGTTTACATTCGACAAGACCTTGCAGGGAGGGTACCGCACGATGATGGGGCTGTCGCCGGCAGACGCCATCCGGGCTGCCATCGTCGCCGGCGCCGATATGATAGGGACAAACTGCGGAAATGGCATGGAGCGAATGATTGATATCGTGAAAGAAATCCGTACCGGTTTTCCCGACTCTTTCATTCTCGTTCACGCCAATGCCGGGCTTCCCATTCTTGTAGATGGTACAGATACATTTCCCGAAACCCCTGAGATCATGGCTTCGTACGTTCCGGCTTTGCTCGAAGCGGGAGCAAACATCGTGGGTGGCTGTTGCGGAACCACGCCAGCGCATATCAGAGCGATCAAAGAGATAGTTGATAACCAGAATCATTGCAGACATAAAGAGAAAAAATATCATTAATTATAGAATCATTATGAAAACAATCATCCGTTTTTTTGAAGAATATGTCGAGAAGTATGCCAACAATCCGTTTTTGTGGGAAAAGAAAACCGATCAATTCGAGCCTCTCACTTATACCCAAACGAAAGAACAGGTAACACGTTTTGCCGCCGGGCTATTACAACTTGGCGTACAACGCAACGACAAGGTTGCTCTTCTTTCTGAAGGTCGTAACGATTGGATTATCGGTGAGTTAGCAATCTTGCATACAGGAGCGGTCAATGTACCGTTATCTATCAAATTAGAGGAACGTAACGATCTGATTTTCCGTTTACAACACTCCGATACAAAATATATCGTCGTATCGGGAACCCAATTGCCGAAAATTCGTGCAATAGCCAAAGAGTTACCATTGGTTGAAAAAATCATCGTATTCGACGACCATCCTGAATATCATGCCAATGAGATCTCACTCGGCGAGATTTACCGGATTGGCGACACGAAATTAGCTGCCGAACCTGACTGTGTCCGTTCCATCAGTTCGCAGATTGTAGATAGCGATTCTGCCAATATCAGTTATACTTCGGGTACTACGGCCGATCCTAAAGGCATTATCCTTACTCACCGCAACTACACAGCCAATGTGGAACAGTGCATGACGGTCATCCACATTCCGCCACACTACAAAACGCTGATCATCCTGCCGCTTGATCACTGTTTTGCACATGTAGCCGGATTTTACAGTTTTATGGCGTATGGGGCAAGCGTCGCAACCGTAAAAGTAGGTCGTACACCCATTGAAACGCTGAAAAATATTCCCGGCAACATCAAGGAAATAAAACCCAATGTGCTGTTGAGCGTACCTTCATTGGCAAAGAATTTCCGGAAAAATATCGAAGCCGGTGTCAAAGCCAAAGGTAATTTCACCTGGAAACTGTTCAATCATGCCCTCCGTATGGCTTATTCGTACAATAAGGAAGGGTATAACAAAGGCGGTTTTGCACAATGCTGGAAACGTCCGTTGCTTGCGCTGTACGACAAGATTTTATTTTCGAAGGTACGCGAAGTTTTCGGTGGCAAGTTCGATTTCTTTGTGGGCGGAGGCGCTTTGTTGGACATCCAGATGCAACGATTCTACTATGCGCTGGGTATTCCCATGTTCCAGGGCTACGGACTGTCGGAAGCCACACCTGTGATTGCGGCAAACTCCAAAACGAAGCATAAGTTAGGATCGTCGGGTTTCTTAGTACAACCGATGGATCTGAAAATCTGCGACGCCGATGGACAAGAACTTCCTGTGGGTGAAAAAGGCGAGATCGTTATTCGCGGCGAAAATGTGATGGCAGGCTACTGGAAGAACCCCAAGGCTACAGCCGAAACCATACGCGACGGATGGCTCTATACAGGCGATATGGGTTATATGGACAAAGATGGATTCCTCTATGTGACAGGGAGGTTCAAAAGCCTGCTTATCAGCAGTGACGGCGAAAAATACAGCCCCGAAGGCATCGAAGAGGAAATTGCCACCAACTCGCGCTACATCGACCATTTAATGCTTCACAACAACCAAAACTCATACACCATTGCATTGATTGTTCCCAATAAGGAAGCGTTGAAAAGTTATGTAAAATCGTATAATCAGGAATTGGGCACACCCGAAGGCAATGAAAAAGCGTTGAATTTGTTGCAGGACGAAGTAAACCAGTACAGGAAGGGTGGCATCTTTGCCGATAAATTCCCTGAACGCTGGCTTCCGGCTGCCATTGCCGTATTGCCCGAAGGATTTACCGAACAGAACGGATTGATGAACAGCACAATGAAAATTGTTCGCGCCAAAATTACCGATCGCTACGCCAACCGGATCGAATTTCTGTATACACCCGAAGGAAAAAATATCGTCAATAAAGATAATTTGAATTCGTTGTGATCGCAACAATCATATAAGTGATAGATGGTATAAGATGAAAAAAGAGTATCATGTTGTGAGATACTCCGGTAAAACTATAAAAAATAGTATTCAATTATAAATCCGTGGCTTTTACGCGAAAAATTTGTCCATTACGTGCAAATACCAATTCTCCGTTTTCCTCTTTTCTTTTTTTAACCAAACGTTGAAAGGCTAAACTTGCCCCCTTGATAACACTTTCCTCAAATTTACTTAACTCTCGTTCATTCATGACTCTCTAATTTATTATAAATCAACGTATTAAAAATTTCTTTTTTCCCATCTTTAAATCCTTTCGCTATAATTTCGATCGGAGATAAAGAATTGTCTGCAATCATCCAAAAATCGCAAATCGGCATATACAATTTGAACAGATTATAAATTCCCGTATCATAACGACGCCTGACAGTAGTTTCTGTTACATTATGTCCTCCCGACGCAACTCTGTTTTTTACACGTTCCACCGCTAAATCCGGCGTATTCAACCAAAAATAAAGCAATGTAACGTAATACCCTTTTTCTTGCGCTCCCTGTAACAATCTGGCAATTGAACGACTTGCTAAAGTCGTTTCCAATGCAAATGTTTTTTCGGACGAAATCAACTCTCTGATTCGCTTATACATTATCCGGCTTGCTTCAATGGCGACAGCAATGTTGTCAGCATTAAAGGGAGATATCCCCTTTGCAATTTCGTCGGAATTGACAAACTCCCTACAACCCAGCATTTCAGGTAGTATCGTATAAGAAGCAGTTGTCTTTCCCGCGCCATTGCATCCTGATATAATATATAAATAAGGCACAACATTTCGGTTATTGCGGCAAAGATATGTAATTATTTTTTAACAACAATAAAAAAAAACAAAAAAATAGATGTTGTACTAAATATTTAACATTTTGTCCCCGAAATCGCCGGTTTTGTCCTGAATCATTTTTTGTCATCTCATCAGGTCGCGAATGATTCCGTCTGCGACAAACAATCCTTTTCGTGTAATTCTAAGATTATCTTCGTTTTGTTCCATCATTCCATTTTGCATATATGGTTTTGCCTGTTGCAAAAGATAGTCCTTTTGTTCCCGGCTGAAAATTTCAAGGAAAGAAGACTGAGGAATACCCCACATTGTACGCAGGCGAGTCATTATATATTCATTATACCGCTTTCCGGCATCGATCAATTCTTTTTCAATGAATCTTGAACCCGAAGCTCGCCCCCCCTCTCTTTCCGAGCGGGGGGAGGGGGGGGGGGGCGCATCTTGAATTTTCTTTGTTATTTCTTTCCTGTAGTCCCGCCATGACTCCAAA
>Ga0099364_10009756_pt1 | contig 13294 bp, 10 predicted proteins | sample TergutTh196P3_FD_73070 | JGI IMG/M metagenome (GOLD analysis project Ga0099364, IMG submission 73070) | Microcerotermes parvus P3 segment gut microbial communities from Pointe-Noire, Republic of the Congo - Th196 P3 | ecosystem: Host-associated > Arthropoda: Insects > Digestive system > Gut ...
TGTGAAAGAGACTTTCGACAGCAAATAGTGGCAGAAGTGTTAGCGCCGTTTACTCGCTGATCGCCACTTTACCAAAAACGGCGAAGGTTACGGCCCCCTTTCAACTGCCCGACGGTGTCGGTTACGTTTTCCACCGAATAAGCATTCCTGCCGAAGGCTTGTCCTTCGGAACGTTAAATAGAGCGGGAACGACGAATGCCGAAAAACTTGCTCTAAAACCCCACCTGTGTTTTTCAGTTTTCCGAGTTCAATTTTCAACTTTTTTATAATAGTCGATTGTAGATAAATTGGTGTTTCCTTTGCGTTCCTTGCGCCCTTTGCGGTTAACTCTTTTTTAAACCGCAAAGGGCGCAAAGAAAAGGAAAAACGCCCACTAAACTTGGACGCACCCAGACACACCCGCCCCGCAACCGCCTTCTTGACGGCGGCACTCCCATTTTCTACAATTTCACTTTCCTGCAACCCCGCAATCCTACAATGGTGCCGGCGGACGGCACTCACCCTATGTGGCAGAACATTCACGGACATGACATGATTGTAGAGCGGTTTCGCCGGGCATTTCAGCGGGGACGGCTTGCCGGCTCATTTCTCTTCGTCGGACCGCCCGGAGTCGGAAAACGCCGATTCGCCTTCGCCCTAGCAATGGCACTGCTCTGCAAAAAAAAGGATAACCTCAATCCCTGCGGGGAGTGTGACTCCTGTAAATTGTTCGGTCATACCGGAAGCACCGGCATTGATTTCGATGTTGCCGACTTTCGTTCGCCGCATCCCGATTTGTACTATGTGTTCAAACCGCCGGACAACCGTGATCTCCCTATGGACTTAATCGTAGGGGATGATAAAAACCGGGGACGCTCCGGTTTGTGTTACAATATCTCCCGAACACCATTTCTCGGCAACGGAAAGGTTGCCGTGATCAACGATGCCGACTTTTTCAATGCGGCTGGGGCAAACGCCCTGCTCAAAACATTGGAAGAACCGCCTTCCGATGCCGTGATCATTCTCATCGGCACCTCCACTGCCAAGCAGTTGCCGACGATTCGCAGCCGGTGTCAGATAGTCCGTTTTTCGCCCTTACCGCCGGAGGTGTTGTCGGCCATTCTCGTGAAGCAGGGAATTGCCGACGCTGCCGAACAAGGAAAACACTGGGCAATCCAAGCGGAAGGCAGTTTAGACCAAGCCAAAGAACTGGCGGACGGCAACATTGATGCGCTACGGACGGAGGTGTTGCACTATCTGACGGCACCGCACTGGGATGCGGCGGCTCTGGCGAAAAAATTGAATGAAACCATTGAATCGTCGGGAAAGGAAACCGCCCAGAAACGCCGGCAAGCCCGGCTGATTTTCAGATTGGCACTCGAACAGTTCCGCAACGAAATGAAGAAGGGGGATGCCCGAAAGGTTGCCTGGCGTTTGGAACGCACCCTCAATGCTCTATATCACGTCGACCGAAATGTCAATCTACCCCTACTCGTTGAAGCATGGGCGGCGGATTTAAGTGAAACGGAACGTTAACATTCCCCCGCCGACATTCACTGGTGCGCCGCCCTTCCCGCCCGCAAACGTGTCTCAGACTTTACCTTCGATCATTATATCCGATTTTCCCTATGTTCCACTGGCTCCAACCCAACTTGATACTTAATTCCGTCAGGGAGATCACACCGGCATTGTTGCAAACGCATGGACTCCGTTCCCTGTTGCTTGATGTTGATTCGACTCTCAAGCGTTACAGAGCCGCCGAGATACCGCCGGAAATGGTGCAATGGATTGAATCCCTGAAAGAAGCCGGTATTCAGTGTTGCCTTCTTTCCAATGGCCGTGAATTCCGAATCCGTCCGATTGCGGAACAACTTCAAGTTCCCTTTGTTGCCCCGGCGATGAAACCTTTGCCGTTTGGTTGTCAAAGGGCAATCAAAATGATGTCCTTTGATCCGAAGGCGACGGCTATGGTGGGAGATCAAGTCTTTGCCGATATTCTTGCCGGCAAGTTTGCCCAAATTTTCACGATTCTCGTCACGCCGATTCATCCCGAAGAGGAACATTGGTATACCCGAATCAAGCGTCCCCTCGAAAGACGGGTCATCGTTCGCCCTATTTTTTCTTGACTTTTTTCTTTGTGTCCCTTGCGCAACTCGTTGCGTACTTTGCGGTTAAAAAAAGAACTAACCGCAATGTGGGCAAAAAAAGAAAAAACACTCGCAGTCCTGCGCAAAAGTCTCCACACCATGTACTTTTCCCCGTTTTAGCGGTACAATGGGGAAGCCGTTGTTGTTTTCATTTTTCGTTTGCTTGCCGTGTCAAAACAGATTATCCGTGTCGGACATAGTCCTGATTCCGATGATGCGTTCATGTTCTATGCCCTCTCCAACGATAAACTCGATACGGGGCACTACGAATTCATTCACGAACTTGCGGACATCGAAACGCTCAACCGTCGGGCATTTCATGGTGAACTCGAATTGACTGCCGTCAGCGTTCATGCGTACGCCTATCTGAATGACGTGTATGCCCTCTGTAACTGCGGCGCAAGTATGGGAGACCAATACGGTCCGATTCTCATCGAAAACGATACTGCACAGACAACAGAGGAGACCATACGCATTGCCGTACCGGGAGAACTGACGACAGCATGTTTGGTCTTGAAACTCTATCTGGCAAAAGAAAAATATACCGCAAAAACAAAATACACCAACGTTGAACTGGTCAACGTTCCTTTCGATCAGATTACCGAAGCCGTGCGGTCAAAGCAATGCGGGGCGGGGCTCCTCATTCATGAGGGGCAGTTGACCTACCAACGGGAGGGGATGAAACTCATCGTGGACTTGGGCGTTTGGTGGATGGAACAGACTGGTTTGCCCTTGCCGTTGGGTGCGAATGCCATCCGTCGGGACTTGCCCGGCCGGACGATTACCGATGTGGTGCGTCTGTTGCATCGGAGCATCCGCTATGCTCTCGAACACCGAGAGAAGGCACTCGATTATGCGTTGCAATACGGCCGCGGTTTGCAACGGGAGGAGGCGGACAAGTTTGTGGGGATGTACGTAAATGATTGGACGCTTGATTTCGGTGATGTCGGCCGCCGTGCTGTTCGGGAATTATTGCAACAGGCCTACGATCACGGCATTGTCCCCAAAAGGGTCGTGCCCGAGTTCATTTTCCCGTAGGGATTGATTATAAATGGATAGACCGTACCACGCCATCAATTGCCGCTTTCCTCTCTGTGTTCTCCGTGTAACCTCCGTGGTAAAATTTAACCACGGAGGACACAGAGAATGCACGGAGGGTACAGAGGAAAAAATGTTCAGTTATTAGCGTGTCGTAGTATAACTCAAATCGGTGCCTGACAACCCACTCACCCGGCAGACGAGTGCCTGTTTTCAATCTTTGAAGTGATGACGGCAACATTTTGGGAGAAAACTTGTGAGCGGACTGATAAATTGTGAACAGCCGGACTCCCCTTTTCTCCCGATTTGTGGTATAGTGGCAGTGAGCCGTTTCGTTTTCATTCCTCTTTTTCAGGAGTCTCCGATGACACACAAACCTTCTCGCCGTGAATTTTTGCAAGCCGCCGCCGTTACCAGCGTCGGTTACTGGGTACTTGCCGGTCAAACACCCAAAGTCAGTGCCTCACCCAATGAACGCCTCGCCTTCGCCGGCATCGGCATCGGCGGAAAAGGAGACAGCGATACCGCGAACGCCGCCCGATTCGCCGACATCGTCGCCATCTGCGATACCGATAAAGGACGGCTCAACAACGCCCAACGACGATACCCCAACGCAAAAGCATATACCGATTACCGAAAACTCTTCGAGGAAATGGAGAGCACCCTCGATGGAGCAACCATCAGCACCGCCGACCACATGCACGCTCCGCAAGCACTCATGGCAATGCGGATGAAGAAACACGTCTACGTCCAAAAGCCGCTCGCCCGAACAATGTACGAATGTCGGCTCATGGCAAAGGTCGCCAAAGAGACCGGCGTGTGTACCCAGATGGGCAACCAAGGCAGTGCCAGCGACGGACTCCGCCGCCACGCCGCCGAAATGAAAGCCGGCATCTACGGCGACATCAAAGAACTGCACGTCTGGACTGACCGACCTATCGGTTGGTGGCCTCAAGGACCGGAAACGATCCGCTCCATGGCGGCTTACGAAGAGAAAGTCCGTCGGGAGAATCTTGCCGAAGCGGACAGATTGATCACCGAAAAGAAGCGAGACGCTGAAAACCGGCTCCGCAATCTCGAATGGGACTTGTGGCTCGGTGTGGCGAAGCATCGGGAGTTTTTCCCCGGCGATGGTAAAGACATTTACCATCCGTTCGGCTGGCGCGGCTGGTGGGACTTCGGCACCGGCGCACTCGGCGATATTGCGTGCCACTCCCTTAATGAGTACATGAAGGCACTCGACCTCAGTGTTCCCGTTTCGGTCGTTGCCCGGACATCGGGACACGATTTCGACATTTTCCCGACTTCGTCCGAGATTGTTTTTGAGTATCCCGATACGCCGACTCGCAAAGGCTTCAAGTTCGTTTGGTACGACGGCGTGAAGTTTCCGAGCAGGGAAACTTACGAGTCCAACGGTTTCCGTTATCCTGATAGCCGACCCGGCGGCGGCACTCTTATCATTGGAACCGAAGGTTCACGTGGACCGGGCAATAATGTGCGGAAGCAGGGCGTTGTGGTACCGGAAGTGCAGTTTGCACCGAAGTATCCTGATGCGGAAGGCAACATTCCAGAGCGTCAGGATGATGATCCGCGGAACATGTTCGAGTTGATAACGGCGATCAGAGAGAACAAGCCGGAACTTTGTTTCTCGAACTTCGTGACTCAAGCCGGTCCGCTGACCGAGGCGATGCTCTTGGGCAATCTTGCGGTTTGGACGGCATCGAAGCCGGAGGAGTGGGGAGAAAAGGTTCTTTGGGATTCGGCGAACATGCGGATCACGAATCTTGCCGACCTCAAAACGCCGGGCGTTGCCGACCTGATTAAGCCGGTCTATCGGGAGGGTTACACGTTGGACTAAGTGCCGTTCGCGGCATCCCGGGCGGATGTGTAAAAATGAGCGGTGGGTTGGGAATGTTATACTACAAATGGTATGAAAATGGACGTTTTTATTCTTTGCGTACTTTGCGGTTACTCCTTTTTTAACCGCAAAGTACGCAGAAGAAACGTCCGTTTTCTGCCCGTTTCCGGTAATTTACGGTCGTTTACTCCTTGCTCAACGTCGACACGATACTTTCCAGTTGCTCCGTCTGACGGCTTACACTCCGGCTAGTCTCCGCCAATTTTTCGGCAGTGAGTCCGCTCTGTTGCACCACCTCCGAAAACTGTCTGATTCCCTGATTAATACTCGCAATGGCACTGTGTTGCTCTTTGGATGCTTCCGCAATTTCCTGCGTCATCGAAGCACTCTCATTGATTCCCGCCACGATGCTGCTAAACGACTCCGCCGCTTCGACGGCAACCTTTTCTCCCAACTCCGCCTTATTCATCGAATCGGCAATGAGCGTACTCGTATTCTGCGCCGCCTCCGCAGACCGGGAAGCCAAACTGCGGACTTCCTCGGCAACCACCGCAAACCCCTTGCCGTGCGTCCCCGCCCGGGCGGCTTCGACGGCAGCATTGAGTGCCAGCAGATTCGTCTGAAAAGCGATATTGTCAATCAACTTAATCACATCGCCGATGGCATGACTCGACGCACTAATGTCCTTGACCGCCTGCGTCATACTTTGCATCTGGACAGAGCCCTTTTCCGCATTTTCCTTGATCGTATTGGCAAGCGTCATCGCCTCTTCGGCAATCGAAACATTTTTATCCGTCTTTTCGGACAGCGAAACCATCGAGTCGGCAATGTTGCCGATGGTCGCAGACTGTTGCGTCGTCGCGGAAGAGACCGATTGACTCTCGCTTTCAATATCCTGTGTGTCCGAGACAAAGGAACGCGTGATCGTGGTTAGATGGGTGAGTAATTCCCCTTGCTTTTGTTGCAATTTCTTTGTTGAAGTAATTTCACGGACAAGTTCGATGTGCCCGATTTTATGCCCTCTGCTATCGGTAATGTAGGAAGAGTCAACTTGGAAATTCATTCCCCATTGGTCGAAAAATGTTTGCGGCTTGCCCCGGCGTAAACAGGCCACACCGCAGTTCTCCGTGTTACAAATTGCCGCTCCCCAGTTGCTGCAATCTTGCCCCCTCAGGGCACTGCGTTTGGTCTTGAGCATTTCCTCCACAGGGCGATTCACAAACGTCCATTTCAAATTGCTGTCCGTTACGGACATCGGGAAGGGAATCGAATCCAGAATCGCTTCATACCATTGCATTCTGCGATAGATTGCCTGAAGGGATAACGCACCAATCAAGAGGGCGAGAATCGGCACCAGAATGCTCATTGCAAGGACGGCAAAATTGTTAGAAGCCAACTGCTTGCCGGCTTCTTGGGTCGCCATCGATGTCCGACGGTCTAACTGATCGAAAAACGCACGGACTCTTTCGGCGATTCGGTCTTCATAATTTTGGTAAGAGTCATCGTAGAGGATTCGCAGAGCGAAGTCTTCCAGTCTTTCTCCTTCTCTGGGAGTTGCGGGTAGGATAAACCCGTCAATGTTTGTGCCTTGTGGGATGATTTCTCCTTTTACCAAACTTTCGAGTGCCTGGACTTCGTAGCGTGCCAATTCGTTTGAAAGATCGAGTGCTTCGGATAATGTTGCGAGTTCTTCTTCGGAGAATCCTAAATCCCTCATAATGTCGATTTGCGCCCGTTGAATGCCGGGCAACAGGGGAAAGTCGGCGGGACGGGGAATGGAACCGCCTTGCCAGGCGAGAATGGCGTTGTATTGGTCTAAGAAATCGTGATCACGAGTTGCACTGAAGGCTCGTGAAAATTTTGTCAGGTTGGCTGAAGCAAGGCGGAATTCTTCGGCGATTTGATAAGATTGGTACCGGTTTTCGGCAAGTTGTTCTTTATTTTCAACAAGCCCGTAACCCCGCCAGGTGTAGGCCAGTTGCATGACGAAGGTGGCGATGAGGAAACCGAGGATGACGAGAAAACCAATACGACGAACCATAGATTTTTGCCCCTCTTTGGGAGTGTTGGAAAGCGTAATAAACCGGGCACCACTCTACTGGAAAAACGAACGGATGTCAAGAATAGGGGTAAGGAACCGCTGCGTACAGAGCCGCGTTCACAGAGCCCGTGGCGTAAGCCAGGGAATAACCGTAACGTGTCCCTAACTGACGTTACGGGCTCTGTGAACGCGGCGCTGTGAACAGGTTTTCTCCTTTGCGCCCTTTGCGAACTTTGCGGTTAATTCTTTTTAACCGCAAGGGACGCAAAGAAGACGCAAGGGGCGCAAAGTCCAATGTTATACCGTTTTCAGTCTATTGTTTTTGCACAGTTGTACGTGGGCAAAAAAACTCGCACTCCTCGTGGAAACGCACTCCTCGTGGAAAACAGTTGCAATACGGCAAGATGATTGTAGAATGGGAGTGAACAAGCAGGAACAAGTAGGATAATGGAGGTGCCGACAGCAGAGGTGCCTTTGATATCATCCCCCTTTATGGAGAACTCATCATGGGAACCATTAAAATTGGTTTGGTCGGTTGCGGCGGACGCGGCGGCGGTGCCGTTGCGAATGCATTGCAAAATGCGGCAACGAAAGAGGTGAAACTCATTGCCGTTGCCGATGCCCTCAAACACCGAGTGGATAGTCTGGCACGCCTGTTGGTGCAGAACTACCCGGAACAAGTTGACCTGCCGGAAGAACGCCGATTCGCCGGACTCGATTGTTGCGAACAGATTTTGACAACTGACTGCGATGTCATTTTGCTCTGTGAGCCGCCCGGCTTCCGTCCCCGGCATTTCAAGGCAGTCGTCGACTCCGGCAAACACGTTTTTGCCGAAAAGCCGGTCGCCGTCGATTCCCCCGGCGTGCGGATGTTCATCGAGTCCAATGCCCAAGCAAAGCAAAACAAACAAATCGTTCTGGTCGGACATCATCTCCGATTTGAAACAAAGCACATCGAACCGATCCAGATGCTCCATGACGGCGTGATCGGCGATCTGCTCTATACCCGAGTCTTCTTCAATACCGGAGGGATATGGAACCGTCCGCGACAGGAAGGGATGACCGAAATGCAGTTCCAAGTCAATAACTGGTATCACTTCAACTGGCTCAGCGGCGACCATATTGTCGAACAGCATGTTCATGATATTGACGTGATGAATTGGTTTATGGGAGACCAACATCCTGTCGAAGCCAACGGGATGGGGGGGCGTGCCCGTCGGGAAAGGCATACCAGCGAAATTTTCGATTACCATAGCGTTGAATACACCTTTGCGAATGGAGTCCGGGGATTCAGTTATTGCCGTCAGATTCCGGGCTGTTGGGATTCCTTTTCCGAGCATGCCTACGGGACAAAGGGGCATCTCGATATTGATGGTCATGGCACCGCCCGGCTGTACGTGCAAGGGGAAGAGCCGAGAGTGTGGCGGCGGGATACGATTGGGCATCAAGTCGAAATGGATGTGCTCTTTGACTCCATTGTCCACGGCAAAGAGTTCAATAACGGCGATATGGGTGCCTCGGCGACGATGACGGCCATCCTCGGACGGATGGCAACGTACAGCGGCAAGGTGGTACGTTGGGAGGATGCAATGAATTCGCAACTCGATACCTTCCCGACAGACCTTGCGTGGGATGCGGCTCCGGGCCCGAAGCCGGATGCGAATGGCAACTATCCCTGTGCCGTGCCGGGTGAAACGGCCGCGTGGTAGAGGGAAAGATTTTCACAAAGAGCCGGTAATGTAGTGCGGCCAAAAAGAACATGACGGCACCGTAATCTCCGGCTGATTGTCCGCAATTTTTTTTCTTTGTGATACAATGAATCGACCATGTCCCTAGAATTGACGCACCCCAAATATCTATTCGCTCTGCTCCTCGCAGGATTCCTGCTCTGGGGATTCCGCTATTCACTCATCGACTTCTCCAAAGCCCAACGTTGGATTTCCCTCACAGTGCGAAGCATAATTTTGGTGTTGCTCGTCCTTGCCATTGCCGGATTGACGTTGATGTCCCCCACCCATGAAAAAATGGTCGTCTTTCTACTCGACCAAAGCCGAAGCATCGACGAAGCGGCAACGGAAAAAGCACATGAATTTCTCGATGCCGCCCAAAGCATTGCGGGAAACACGCCGCTCTTCGTGGTGCCGTTTGCGAGTTCGGCGCTTCCCCCGTTAGCCGTTCCGCCTGCGGAACGCGTCGCAGGCGACGCGAACGCTCCGCAAGAACGCGTCGCAGGCGACGCGGCTAACTTGGATCCCGACTGGCGAGACGGCACCAACATCGCCGCCGCATTGGAACCCGCCCTGGCACTGATACCCCCACGCTACGTTCCCCATCTGGTCATCTTGAGCGACGGCAACGAAACCGCCGGCGACGTACTGAGCGCAGCCGTAAGAGGAGGAGTCGCCATTTCCACCGTGCCGCTCCCCGTCTCGACCGAACCAGAAGTCCAAATGGCAGAACTCCGAATGCCCACGCAAGTCCGACAGGGAGAACCCTTTAACCTCGATATCGTCGTGCAAAGCAATGTCGAGACCGAAGGAGTCATCACCCTGTACAGCGGCGGCTTCAAGGTTGTCGAAGAAACGCACCCGCTCAGAGTCGGCGAAAACGTTTTCCGCTTCAAACAGACGGTCGAAGACCGACGGCAACAGGAATTTTCCGCCGAAGTCGTCGCTCTTGAAGACACGATACTCGACAACAACGTTGCCTCGGGACTTCTCTTTGCCGGGGGAAAACCGCGTGTGTTGATGATCGAAAGCGACATAAGAACCGCCCGCGATCTTGTTTCCGCTCTTCGGGAACAGGACATCGAAGCGGAAGTCCGACCGCCGGAAGGTATGCCGCGGACACTCGACGAACTGGATCAGTTTGAAGCCGTTATTCTATCGAATGTTCCTGCCACTGCGCTGACGATGCACCAGATGGACTTGGTGCGAACCTATTTGAGTGAACTCGGCGGCGGATTTATCATGCTTGGCGGCGAGCAGTCCTTCGGACTGGGCGGATATTACAAAACGCCGATTGAAGATGTGTTGCCGGTGCGCAGCGACTTTGAAAAGGAAAGGGAACATCCCTCGCTGGCACTCTGTCTTGTCATTGACCGGAGCGGTTCGATGGGCGGACAGAGGATAGAAATGGCGAAGGATGCGGCGAAAAGTGCCGTCGAATTGCTTTCTCCCAGCGACTTTGCAGCCGTGATTGCTTTCGATGGTGCCAGTTATGTGGTGGCTCCGATGCAGAGTGCTGCGTCGAAGGGAATCATCAATTCGGCAATTTCGACTATCGAAGCGGCTGGCGGGACGAATATCTATCCGGGATTGGTCGATGCTCACGATCAACTCCGTCGTGTTTCGGCGAAGTTAAAACATGTTATTCTCCTGACCGACGGTTATAGTTCGCCGGGAGATTACGACGGAATCATGCGGCAGATGGTGAACGAGCAGATTACGGTTTCGACGGTCGGTGTCGGCGAAGCGGACAATGAATTGCTCAAAAGACTTGCCGAAATGGGCAAGGGTCGGCATTACACTTGCGATGATCCGCAGGCGATTCCGCAGATTTTCGCCAAGGAAACGATGGAGGCGAGTAAGTCGGCGATTCATGAAATGCCTTTCGTACCGATTCTCGTAACGCCGACGGAAGTGCTTGCGGACATTGACGTTGAGTCGGCACCGCCGCTTTTGGGGTTTGTGGTAACTCGTCCGAAACCGACGTGCCAATTCATTTTGGCGACGGAAACCGGCGAGCCGCTGCTGGTTTGGTGGCGTTACGGTTTGGGCATGTCCGTTGCATTTAGTAGTGATGCTAAAAGCCGATGGGGAGCGGAGTGGTTGACGTGGACGGGCTACTCGAAATTTTGGGCGCAGGTGATTCGGCAGGCGATGCGCAAGCCGGAGCAGCGTGGAGCGATGGTTGAGTTGACGCAGCGTGCCGATGGAGTGCATTTGATTTTGGACGTTGCCGACGATGTGGGTCGATACATTAACGAGGCATCGGGACGTATTACGGTGATTCGTCCTGATTTGAGCAAGGCGGAGATTGCTCTCCAACCGACTGCGCCGGGACGTTACGAGGCGGCTGTGCCTATGGACAAACGCGGCGGGTATCATCTTCATGCGTCGTTGGGGATCGGCGAGGTTAACATTGTGAATCAGTCTCGCGGGGTGATGCTTGGCTATCCAGAGGAACTTCGTTTGCGTCCGGTGAATGAGGAGTTATTGCAGCGTCTTGCTGCTTCGACGGGGGGATTGTACGATCCTTCTCCGGTGGATTTGTTTGCCGAGGATGTTTCTCGCAGTGCTTATCGTGCTACGCCTTTGCGTCCGTATTTGTTTGCGTTTGCGGCGGGGCTGCTCGTTCTCGATGTGTTGTTGCGGCGAATTGATTTCGGTCGGCGAAGGGTGCGCCGGGGATAGCGATCTTCACTCTATGGGTGTGTAAAAAATTAGTTGGTATCTGAAACAGAAGCCGGAATGGAGCGCAGCGCAATGACGGAGTTCAACGCTTGCCCACCGTCATTGTGATGCGCGCCATTCCGGCTTTTGTTGTTCGGGACACTAAAAAAAACCGCCAAATTTTTACACACCCCTTTCCGGTGTAACTGCGTTCCGCTCCGTTGCAAATTGCCGTATAGATGTTATCATGACGGCGGATGGCGGTGTTTCTCTTCCTCCTCATTTTCATTCCCCTTTGTTTATGGCAGCACCAACCAAGAATCAGAAGATCGAAGCCCTGGTAAAACTCGTTCAGAGGCGGTGTCGCGGGGCGGGCTTGCCCAAGCCGTTTCCACGGACGGTACTGCAAACCCTGATGTATGCTGCCGTGTTCGAAAATGCAACCTTCGACAAGGCTGACCTTGCCTATGCCGTTCTCGAAAACTATTACATTGATTGGAATGAAGTCCGGGTTTGCTCCGTCCGTGAACTTGCCGATACCCTGATTGACCTTCCCCATCCCGAAGCCGCAGCGGCACGCGTCCGTAAAGCATTACAGGGGATATTCGAGAAAACATATATGTTTGAACTCGAAGACTTGCGAAAAAAGGGGAAGGCACTGGCCGAACATGTCAAAACACTCGAATCGATGTCGGCGGGAACTCCCTACATGATTCAGTATGTTTCCCAGATGGCACTTGATGGCAATGTGATTCCATTAGACGAGGCCTCGCTGCGGGTGATGCGGCGGCTAGGTTTAACGCAGGTATCCAGCGACGGCACACAGGAAGTGTGTCTCGGATTGGATCGTGTGATATTAAAAAAGAGCTGTGTTACCTTTGCGGCACAGTTACATCACTTTGCTGCGGGATATTACGACGTTCCCGATTCACCGGAACTCTTGTCGTTCTTGAGTGCGATTGATCCGGCCGCCGTGGCTCGGAGTTGGGCTCCTCCCGCATTAACGCCTCCTGCATTAACACAGCCTTCTTCGTCTCCGCAACCGGCGGCACCTGTTGCGTCTGCGTCTATTCAGGAAACCAAAGCCCCTTCCCCCCAACGGGCAACCCCGGCAGACAAGCCCAAAGTTCCGTCCAAGAAAACGCCTTCAGCAGAGTTGAAAACACCCTCGGCAGAATTGAAAACGCCTTCAGCAGAGAAGCCGACGGACAGGAGTCCGGGCGAGTCTGTGAAGCCCGTTGCGGCTGCGCCAAGAACGCCGACAAAAGAATCGAAAGCCGTTCCAGTCAAAAAGGTTGTCCAACAGGCACCGCCGAAAAAGGAAGCACCGCCGAAGAAGGCAGCCCCCAAAAAGCCGCTGAAGTCCCCACCGCCGACGAGAAAGGCGGCACTGAAGGAGACACCGTCAAAACCGGTCAAAACACCGAAAGCCGTTTCCCCCTCGAAAGTCTTGCGGAAACAGAAGCCGAAATAGAACTAAAAAGAGTGCGGTGTGATTCGGTACCAGTGTAAACGGCACAAAATTGTGCTTTACATCCCAATGTTCACAGAGCCCGTAACGTCAGTTAGGGACGTTCACAGAGCCCTGTGGCGTAAGCCAGGGACACGTTACGGCAAATCCCTGGCTTACGCCACGGGCTCTGTGAACGCGCGTTTTTTCCTTTGCGTACTTTGCGTACTTTGCGGTTAAGTCTTTTTTAACCGCAAAGGACGCAAAGAAGATAACGTAATAACAAAAAAACGTTTACCCACTAAACTTGGACACACCCGCTTGCTGTCGGGCTGTTGCCTACACCTTGACTCAATCCTATCCGCCGATACAATGGTAGCCAAGTGG
>Ga0099364_10009757_pt1 | contig 13293 bp, 8 predicted proteins | sample TergutTh196P3_FD_73070 | JGI IMG/M metagenome (GOLD analysis project Ga0099364, IMG submission 73070) | Microcerotermes parvus P3 segment gut microbial communities from Pointe-Noire, Republic of the Congo - Th196 P3 | ecosystem: Host-associated > Arthropoda: Insects > Digestive system > Gut ...
CCATCATTGCCGGAGCATATTCACGCAAGTTAAGTGAAGACGCCATGCTGACAGCCAAAGAAGCCGAGCTGCGCACACAGGAATTTATCACAAGGTTTTCCGTTCCCTTCACACAGCCCTACGAATTTGACGAACTCATCAACAATGCGCTTTATGCACTGCGTGACTTTACCAAAACTGACAGGGCAATCATCCTGGAATTCCAGCACGACGAATCATTGCTCTGTATCCATGAAGATGTCATAAACGAAGAAACACCCAAGGTTCTCGGGCACTCTCTGTCCTACAAGGGTGTCAAATCCCTGCTTGACGAAGCCGAGCGGACCGGCTGCTTCTACGAAAAAGAAGCCGCCAGCTATTTCAAAAAATATCCCGAAGCAGACCTGGGAGAAAAAAGCTTCTGCTATATCCCGCTGACCATCGGCGGAAACAGGGCAGGGTACCTCGTCTTTTTTACCATGTTCGAAGAAGCGAACTGGGCAGAAGGCGAATTTCGACTGGCAACAATGGCCGGCTCCATCATTGCCGGAGCGTACTCACGCAAGTTAAGTGAAGAAGCAATGCTCGCAACCAAGGAAGCCGAGCTGCGCACGCAGGAGTTTATCTCAAGGTTTTCCGTACCCTTCACACAGCCCTATGAATTTGACGAACTCATCAACAATGCACTGTTTGAACTGCGTGACTTCACCAAAACCGACAGGGCAATCATCCTGGAATTCCAGCCCGACGGGTCTTTGCTCTGTACGCATGAAAACGTCATAAGCAAAGAAACACCCAATGTCCTCGGGCGGTCCCTGTCATATGAAGACATCAGGCCCGTTCTCGACGAAGCAGAAAAAAGCGGCTGCTTTTATGAAAAAGAAGCCGCCAGCTATTTCGAAAAACACCCGGCAACAGATCTCGGAGAAAAGAGCTTTTGCTATATCCCGCTCATGATCGAAGGAGAAAGAGCAGGCTACCTGGTGTTTTTCACCATGTTCGAGCAGGCAAACTGGGCCGAAGACGAATTCCGTCTCGTTACGATGACCGGTTCGATTATCACCGGAGCCTTTGCCACACGAAAAAATGACGAATTAAGGGAGGCAGCTGCGAAGGCCCAGCAGGAGAGTGAGGCAAAAAGCAACTTCCTTTCCGTGATGAGCCACGAAATACGCACACCCATGAACAGTATCATGGGCTTTGCCGAACTCGCCAAAAACGGGCACGACCTGACGCCACAGCTGGACAATTATCTGTCAAAAATAATGGATAACACCCAGTGGCTCCTGCGGATAATCAATGATGTTCTCGACATATCAAAAATAGAATCCGGAAAAATGGAACTTGAGTACGTTCCTTTCGGTTTGCATGAGGTCATCTCCCGCTGCCATTCCGTTGTACTGCCCGAAGTCAATGACAAGGGTCTCGACATGAGAGTGTATGCAGAGCCTTTACCCGGCAAAAAACTGATGGGCGACCCCGTCCGGCTCTATCAGGCACTCCTTAACCTTTTTTCGAACGCAATCAAATTCACGCAGACAGGCTTTATCAGGCTCTCGGCACTGGTCAGAAGTGCGGATGAAAACAATGCTGTAATCTATTTTGAGGTAAAAGACACCGGTATTGGCCTGAGTGCCGAACAGATTGCAAAAATATTTGAACCGTTCATGCAGGCGGATTCAAGTACAACACGTACCTATGGAGGCACAGGTCTTGGGCTTTCAATAACAAAAAATATTGTCGAACTGATGGGCGGACGGCTCATGGTAGAAAGCGAGCTTGAAGTCGGCAGCCTGTTCAGCTTTGAAATTACCTTTGATACGGTCGATGATGCATCTGCCGATGTCAGGCGCATAAAGCTCGATGAAGTCGAAAGACCCTATTTTGAAGGACTGGTTCTGGTATGCGACGATAACCTGATGAATCAGCAGGTCATGTGTGGACACCTGGAAAGCATCGGACTCCGTACAGTTGTTGCTGATAACGGAAAAGAAGCCGTAGACAGAGTCCTGGAGCGCATAGCCGGCAGGCAGGAACCCTTTGACCTGATCCTGATGGATATTTTTATGCCGGTACTTGATGGTATTGAAGCAGCCCGGCAGATCACAAAGCTCAATACAGGCACGCCAATTGTTGCGGTGACCGCAAACATCATGACCGGCGAAATCGAAAAATACAAGAAACATGGCATGCCCGAATACCTCGGCAAACCATTTACATCACAGGAATTATGGCGCACGCTGCTGAAGTTTCTCACACCGGTCAGTTCTTCTGTTCTTGACAAGGACGCAGACGAACGAAGCAGAAATGAAATGCTCCGTGCGCTGCAGGTCAATTTTGTCATGAATAACCAGACAAAGTATGATGAGATAATCGAAGCACTTGATACTGGCGACACAGATTTTGCTCACAGGCTGGTGCATACGCTCAAAGGCAACGCAGGTTTTATTGGCAAACCCGAGCTGCAGAACATAGCAGCCAGGGTCGAGGTCCAGATACAGAAAGGGAATTTGCCCATTGCCGGCGAAAAGCTCGCCGTACTGGAAAAAGAACTGAAGATGGTTCTTGAAGAGCTCAATCCGCTTATGCTTGAAGAACTCGCAGCACGGGAAACAAAACAGGAACTGACTCCAGAGCAGATAGCAGCACTGTTCCAGACACTGGAAGTGCTGCTCGAAGACAGAAACCCTGAAAGCATGAATCATCTTGCTGAAATCCGTGCTGTACCAGGTGCGTCCGAATTTGCGCGATATGTAGAACACTTTGACTTTGAGTCTGCAATCCAGGAACTTGACAGGCTCAAAGGGAAATTTAAAGGTTTGCCATGACAGAAGCCAGAAAAAAGAGCATACTCGTTGTTGATGACGAAAGCGCCAACATCATAGCGCTCACAAAAACGCTGGGTTCCGAATATACAGTCAGAGCAGCGATCAACGGGCCTGATGCCATAAAAACAGCGGAAAGACATCAGCCGGACCTTATTCTGCTTGATATTGTCATGCCCGACATGGATGGGTACGCCGTTATTACCGCGCTTAAAAATTCGGAAAAAACCAGGGACATTCCCGTTGTCTTTCTGACTGGAAAATCGGATTCCGAAAGCGAGGCTCTGGGCTTCAGGCTGGGTGCCCAGGATTATATACACAAGCCGTTTTCGCAGGAACTGCTCTTAAGGCGCGTAGACATTAACCTCCGCGTGAACAGGGATGGCAGCGATGCTGACGAGGCAGCAGCAGAAAAAAACCAGGCAGCACCTGAGGAGGCGCCGGAGCCGGCAGGGCCTGGTGACGCCATGCCTGACCGGATGGCAAAAGAAGCAAAAAAAAACAGCATACTCATTGTTGACGATGAGAGTACAAACATTATTGCGCTCACGCACATCCTCAGTCAGGACTATACCCTGCGGGTTGCAACCAATGGGCAGGATGCCCTGAAACTGGCAGAGCAGTTCGCGCCGGACATTATCCTGCTTGACATCGTCATGCCCGGAATGGACGGATATGAAGTAATAGCTTCACTGAAAAGTGCAGCCAGAACAAAGAATATCCCCGTTATTTTTATTTCATCACTCAGTGTTGACGATGATGAGGAAAAAGGTCTCGCACTGGGAGCAGCTGACTATATCGGCAAGCCGTTTTCACCGGCAATTGTCAAAATAAGGGTGCGCAACCAGATTCAGATCGTTAACCAGATGCGCGTCATAACCGATGCTTCCCGTGCCAAAAGCGATTTTCTGGCCAACATGAGCCACGAAATAAGAACGCCAATGAACGCCATCCTGGGCTTTACCGAACTGATGATGCGTGATGCAACGGTCCCGCTAAACGTCAGTGAGAGTCTCGGCAAGATATACAGTGCCGGCGACATGCTGCTCAATATCATCAATGACATCCTCGACCTGTCAAAAATTGAAGCAGGCAAATTCGAGCTGTTTCCTGCAGATTATGAAGTTGTCGATCTGATTGTTGATACGGTAAACCTCAACATGATTCGTGCTGAAGCCAAAAAAATCGAATTCAGGATTTCTGTGGACGAAAGCATGCCGACGACATTTTTTGGTGACGGATTGCGCATCAGACAGATACTGAACAATCTGCTGTCAAACGCTTTCAAATATACGGAAAAAGGCCAGGTCCAGCTGACGGTCGCAGCCGAGCCTGATAGCGAAAACCAGGACTCGCCTCTGAACCTGCTCTTTACTGTGAGTGATACAGGGCAGGGAATGACTGTCGAGCAGATAGATGCCCTCTTTGACCCCTATTCGCGCTTTAACTTTGAGGCAAACCGCTCCATTGAAGGAGCAGGTCTTGGCATGAGTATTACGCAAAATCTGATCAGCATGATGAATGGCGAAATAGCTGTAAAGAGTGAACCCGGTGTCGGGACTGTCTTTACGGTGCGTCTGCCCCAGAAACAGTCTGCATCAGACACAATCGGGAGAGATCTGGCACTGCGTCTGCAGAACTTCCTTGCGCCGGCTGGCAGGCAGATAAAGAAAGCCAGGTTCGTCATAGAACCCATGCCCTACGGAAGTGTCCTGATCGTAGATGATACGGAATCCAATCTTTTTGTTGCCAAAGGGCTGATGCAGCCTTATGAGCTGACGGTTGATACGGTAACAAGCGGCTTTGAGGCAATTGATAAAATCAAAAGTGGCAATGTCTATGACATTGTGTTCATGGATCATATGATGCCCAGGATGGATGGTATCGAAACCGTCAGAAATTTGCGGCAGTACGGGTATACAAATCCGATTGTCGCGAAGACGGCAAGCGCAATCAAAGGGGCGCGTGAACTGTTTTTATCTCACGGATTCGATGACTTCATCTCCAAGCCTATTGATTCACAGCTTCTGGATGATATTCTGAAAAAATACATTCGCGACAGAAAACCGCAGGAAATAGTCCAGGCTTACGGCCAGTTGCTGGGCACGTATGAGGGTTCAGCCATCTACCAGGAGCCAGGGCGTATAATGTCACCGCTGTTTCTCGAGGTATTTGTACGCGATGTGCTCAGAAATGTGGATGTACTGAAAACAATACTGATGAAACAGGGTTCGTATGACGATGAGGACATACTGGCCTACATCAACAGCGTCCATGCGCTTAAGTCCGCACTCGCCAATGTTGGCGAATTTGGGCTTTCATCTTTTGCCGGCAGACTGGAGCAGGCAGGACTGAACAAGGAAGTCGCCCTGATGACAGATGCGGGTGCCCTGTTTTTAAGTGAACTGCATTCAGCAATAAAAACGCTTTCATCCGAAAAACAGGAAGAAGAAGCACAGGTGATGGATGCGCATGACTATGTGTACCTGCACCAGTGTCTGCAGAACATCAAGAATGCCTGTGAGATTTATGACGTCAAAACTGCCAAGGAAACGATGATCGATCTGACCCTGAAAAAATGGAAGCCTTCAGCTGTCACTGATTTGCTGTACACCATGCCGGTATACCTCCTGAGCGGGGATTTTGACGAACTTGTACGCATTGCGGATAAAATAATTGTAGAAACGAGCCACCTGATCTGATGCCCGCTCTCCGGGATTTCAGGCCCGGAAGGACCTGTTGCCAGGACGCAGGCCAGAGTCCGGCCGGCTTTGCCTTCTGTCCGGTTTTTGCGAAATGCGCGCGCAGCTTCAGTCAGTGTCCGTCATAAAAGCCGTCAGGCAGCATCAGGCGCAAACAGGCGATGGATGTCTTCTGTTCCGAAGTGAAATGAATTCCCGCAAAAATCACATTCAACAGTCAGCTGGCCATCCTGCTCTTCAAGTGCGGATGTGACCTCTGCTTCGCCGAGCATGCGAAACATGTCTCTTACTTTTTCGATCGAACAGCTGCAGAAAAAAGTCAGCTCCCAGGGCTCAAACAGAAAGACATCTTCTTCCCAGTAAAGACGGTGACGCAGGATGTCAATGTCCGTATCGAGCATTTCATCACGGGTCAGTGTCGAACCCAGTGCTACAAAATGCGCCCAGGCAAAGTCGTCTTCTTCAGTATTCTGGCTTAGGCCGTCCTCACCTGTTTTGCCGGGGAGCTTCTGCAAAAGCAGTCCGGTACAGACGCGTTCGTTGGCTGCCAGGCGGATGTGGGTACTTAACTGCTCGGAGTTGAGCATGTAGTTTTCGATCACTTCGCTCAGATTCCTGCCGTCAAGTGATGCGATCCCCTGCCAGGGCAGCTGGCCAGGGGCCTTGTCTGTCAGGTCAACGGTAATGACAAAGCGCCCCTGTCCGTTAACATGAACAAGCTGGGTCAGCGCAGCATCATCGGCGATGACCGCGCCTTCAGCCAGCTTGGCTGTTGCGCGAATGCGCATGTCCGAATCACACTCGGCAACCAGAAGGCGAACAGGTCCGTCACCCTGTATCTGCATAATCAGCGTACCCCTGAATTTGATGTTGCCCGCAAGCAAAACAGCAGCAGCAAGCAGCTCACCCAGGACATTGGCAACAGCCAGAGGCAGGGACTGGTTTGCCAGAATACTCTCCCAGGCCTCGTTTAAAGTAACGAATTCACCGCGAACCGCAGTGTGCTCAAACATGAATTGCTGAAGACGGTCTTTCATAAATTTTTAAATTAATTGCATTCAACAGTTATTGGAATATGGTTTTTTTGCAGTATCCAATAAATTTTGGTGTGGATGGATAAAATTCTGCATTGAAAGGGAATATCTGTTGTAAAAATAGCCAAATGCAGACTGCCCGGACAGTCTGCAAACTGATGCGGCTTCCGCATGATTGCGCCGGCTTTCCTGCTGGCACCGGGTCCAATGACGGCTGTTGGACCGGGAGTACGAAAGTCCCTGAAGTACGCCTCTTTTCCGGGGAAGTTGCAGGGTGTACGCGTATTTTGCAAACAAATGCTTTTAAAATCAGTGCCATACAGATTTGTTTTGCGGCGCGGAAACGGCATTGGTGCATTAAGTCCTGTCCTGTTAAAATACGCCTTTTGCAATTTTACTAAAAACCGTAATGCTTAATATTGATTTACACACACACACAAGCCGTTCTGATGGTCTGTTCTCACCTGAAGAACTGGTAAGACGCGCCCATATGAATGGCGCACAGGCACTGGCCGTTACTGACCATGACATGGTCAAGGGAGTTGCACAGGCACGTCAGGCATGCAGCCAGTTCGGGCTGCATTTTGTGCCGGGAGTAGAAATATCCATCACGTGGAACGGGCGCTCGGTCCATATTGTGGGCCTGCAGGTTGACGAAAACAGTGCTGAGTTCATTGGCAACCTGGATGCCAACCGGAACGGACGGGTCGAGCGTGCACAGGAGATTTCAAAAAAACTTGAAGATCTCGGAATATATGGAGCCTTCGAGGGCGTGCTCGCGCAGGTAGCAGACCCCATCGTTATTTCACGCAAGCATTTTTCCCGCTTTCTGGTCGATGCAAAAGTGTGTTCAACGCCAACTGAAGCCTTCGACAGATTTTTGAAACTGGGGCGTCCGGCTTACGTTTTTCATGAGTGGACAACGCTTGAAAAAGCGCTTCAGTGGATAAAAGATGCTGGCGGCATTGCTGTTATTGCGCATCCTGGCCGTTACGAGATTTCAGAAACGGCTCTTTTGAGGCTCTTTGATGAATTCAAGGAAATGGGAGGGACGGGCATTGAAGTCGTGACCGGATCACATGCGCGTGCGCGTTACCCCTATTTTGCAAAACTGGCCAGGCGCTATGGCTTTCTGGCATCAGCAGGATCTGATTTTCATGCTCCAGGCGAGAACTATCTTGATGTTGGCATTTTGCCGGATTTGCCCTCTGGTCTGACACCCGTCTGGCATGACTGGTTCTAGCGGCAAAAAGCCGCAAAATTGACGAAACGAAAGAAGTGTGTTTTCATAGCACAACTTCAGATAAAAATAAAAATACTTTTATCAGCAGATTTCGTTTGAATTTATTTGCGCTGGCCCTGTTTATAACATTTCCGAAAAAAACCGGCAGGGCCAGCCGGATTTCAGATAGGAAATACAATCATGAGAGTGGCACTTTTTCTTCTTACAAACCTTGCGGTAATACTTGTCGCATCCGTTGTATTCTCGCTCCTGGGCATTGGCGGTTTCATTACAGCACAGGGGATTGATTACTATTCACTGCTTGCATTTGCTGTCATTTTTGGTTTTACGGGCTCGATTATCTCTTTGCTCATCAGCAAGAGAATGGCACTCTTTGGCACAGGTGCACGCATCATTGTCAATCCGTCCAATAAAACCGAACAGTGGCTCCTGTCAACAGTCGAAAGGCTTGCAAGAGTAGCCGGTATCGGTACGCCCGATGTAGCTATTTATGAAGGCCCGCCCAATGCTTTTGCAACAGGCGCATTTAAAAATTCAGCACTCGTTGGTGTTTCAACAGGACTTCTTGCAGGCATGAAAGAAGACGAGGTAGAAGCTGTCCTCGCACATGAAGTTGCCCATATTGCCAATGGCGACATGGTCACCATGACACTCATACAGGGAGTGGTGAATACCTTTGTGATTTTCTTTGCGCGGGTTGTCGGATTTTTTGTTGACAAATTTCTGTCACGGGATTCGGAATCAAAGCTCGGCGCGGGTTATTTCCTGACAGTCATCGCATTTGAAATAGCCTTTGGCATACTTGCATCCATGATTGTTGCCTGGTTCTCGCGCCGTCGCGAATTCAGAGCCGATGCCGGATCTGTCCAGCTGATGGGAGCACGCCAGCCAATGATCAATGCACTCAGACGGCTCGGCAACCTGGAATCGGGAGAACTCCCCAAAAATATGGCTACAGTTGGAATTAACAGCAAGAGCTCGTTTTTTGCGCTTTTCAGGACGCATCCTCCGATCGAAAAGCGGATAGCAGCACTGCAGAATCTCAATCCCTGAATTTCCCGCGTACCCTGCGTACCCTGGTCAGACATTTTTTAAAAAAGGAGTAAACTTATGAGCCAGTATTTTCGTGTTCACCCGGAAAACCCGCAAAAACGTCTGATCAGGCAGGCAGCGGAAATCGTGCGCAGCGGCGGTGTTGTCGCACTGCCAACCGAGTCGTGCTATGTCCTGGCATGCCGGCTTGACGACAAGGCTGCATCAGATCGCATTCGCCAGATTCGCCAGATTGATGAAAAACATCATATGACGCTAATGTGCAGGGATCTGACCGTTATCGGGTCCTATGCCAAAGTCGACAATACCCAGTTTCGCATGCTCAAGGCAGCACTGCCGGGTTCATTTACCTTTATTCTGGAAGCGACCAAAGAGGTCCCGCGTCGCCTGAGTCATCCCGCACGCAAGACGATCGGGATTCGTGTTTCGGCCAACCTGATCATGCAGGCCTTGCTCGAAGAAGTTGGCGAGCCGCTTCTGAGTACAACGCTGACATTGCCTGGAGACGAAGACCCCCTGACAGATCCGGAAATAATCAACGAAAAGCTCAAAGGCCAGGTCAGTCTTGTTGTAGACGGAGGCGCATGCAGCTTCATACCGACAACAGTGATTGACATGACGGCCGGCGATCCCGTACTGGTTCGCCAGGGTGGAGGCGATGCCACTGTTTTTGGGTTTTAAATGATCTGATTTTAAAGAACTGGGCGGCTGTCCGGCTTCAAATCAGTCGCCCGCAAAAGAAGTCTTTTTATGAATGAAGTTTTATACAAGGCACTGACCTGGGCCATACCCATACTCTATGCAATTACGCTTCATGAGGCCGCGCATGCCTATGTGGCAAAGTACTTTGGCGACAATACGGCCTATTCACTCGGGCGCATGAGCCTGAATCCCATAAGGCACATAGATCCTGTTGGAACACTCATTCTGCCTGTTGTGCTCCTCCTTGTAAAAAGTCCCTTCATATTTGGCTATGCCAAACCTGTCCCGGTCAATTTCGGCAAATTGCGCAATCCGCGCAGCAGCATGGCCTACGTTGCGCTGGCTGGGCCACTTTCAAATCTGCTCATGGTGCTCATGTGGCAGGTGGCGGGCAAAGTTCTCCTGGTAGCGGGTGTAAAAACGGATTTTCTGCTGAAGATGGTCGAAGCCGGCGTCATCATAAATCTGGTTCTGTTTGCATTCAATCTTTTTCCGCTGCCGCCTCTGGATGGCGGACGGATACTGACCAGCCTTCTGCCGGTACCGGTGGCCAGAATTTTTGCGCGTGTTGAACCATTTGGTTTTTTTATCCTCATTGGACTGCTTTACTTTGGCGTGCTCAGGTACTGGATGCGCCCGCTCATAACATTCGGAGCAATTGCCGTTCAGACCGTTTTAATGCCGTTTTCGTTTCTGTGGCGATAGAGCTCTTCCGGCTTTTTTGCACTGAATGTGATTTCCTTCAGAACTGTTAGTGTGATTTCTTCGTCTTTAAAGACGGGGGCTTTGCGAGAGTTTGATGATTTTTTGAAAGTTCTGTAGAATTTCGTCTGGCAGGCAAACTGTTTTTGCCCTCACACCGGTTTCGATTAATCACTTTTTTAAAGATTACGATCATGTTTCCACCAAGAGTTGTTTCCGGCATGCGTCCGACAGGGGCGATGCACCTCGGGCACTATCACGGTGCCCTGAAAAACTGGGTCAGAATCCAGAACGAAGTGGAAAGTCTTTTTTTCGTTGCTGACTGGCACGCCCTGACAACCCACTATGACGAAGCCGACACCATAGAAAAAAGTGCGCATGATATGGTGATCGACTGGCTGGCTGCCGGACTGGACCCGGAAAAAACCGCCATTTTCATTCAGTCAAAGGTGCTTGAACACGCCGAGCTGACGCTTTTGCTGGGCATGGCAACGCCACTGGGCTGGCTTGAAAGAGTGCCAACATACAGGGACCAGATCGAAAAAATAGCCCACAAGGATCTGACGACCTTTGGCTTTTTGGGCTATCCCGTCATGATGGCTGCTGATGTTCTGGTCTACAGGGCAAATCAGGTACCCGTTGGCGAAGACCAGGTCCCGCACATTGAAATAATGCGCGAGATGGCAAGGCGCTTTAATTACATGTACGGCCGGGAACCGGATTTTGAGGAAAAAGCGCAGCAGGCCATGAATAAAATGGCTGAAAAGAGGGCGCAGGAACTCATGGCACTGAAGAAGGCCTATCACGAAAAGGGCGAACTGTATGCCATAGAGGACGCCAAAAACATGCTGCTTCTCGAGAGCGGGATATCGGAAGCAGAAAAAGCGCTGCTTGCCGGCTGGATTGAAGGCAGGGGAAGGCAGATTCTGGTCGAGCCACACGCTCTCCTGACAGAAGCATCACGCCTGCCAGGTCTTGATGGCCAGAAAATGTCAAAAAGCTATGGCAATGCAATTGCACTCAGGGAAGAGCCCGAAGAAGTTTCCCGCCTGGTCCGCAGAATGAAGACGGATCCGGCCCGGGTGCGCAGGACTGACAGGGGTGATCCGGAGAACTGTCCGGTCTGGCAGTTTCATCTCGTCTATACGGACGAGAGTACCCGGGAGTGGGTTCAGAAAGGCTGCACGACTGCAGGCATTGGCTGCCTGGACTGCAAGCAGCCTGTCATTGATGCTGTGATAAAGGAGCAGGAACCCTTTCACGAGCGTGCGCAGATGTATCTGGATAATCCCGGATATGTGCGTGATATTGTAAGGGCCGGTTGCGACAGGGCGCGAAAGCTTGCAAAAGAAACGATGAAAGATGTCCGCCAGGCAATGGGGATTGACCATCAGATTGGATCTTAAAGTTCCCTGTATTGCCCCAGGGCGGCGGTGATGCCCAAAGCAGTCAGTTTTGGCAGTTCGACAGTTTTGCTCTTTGGAAATGGTTTTGGCAAAATTCCGGATAAATGTACCGGAGTATTTCGCACTTGCGAAATACTCCTATATAATCTCACTCGGAGCAGACAGATTCAAATCAACCGCAATCCAGCGACTAACAGAATTCGAAAAACATGTTTTCTGAATTATTCATTTTCCGTCAGAGAGTTTTTTGCCTTTGCAAATCGTGTTCATTCTTCGGTAATCAGGAAAGGAGCTGCTTTTGTTACTTCCTATAGTTCAATCAGAGCCTGCCATCCTAGCACTAGCGGATGGCAGTATTTTTATGGGCTTTTCCATTGGAGCAGAAGGGCAGACCTCTGGAGAAGTTGTTTTTAACACAGCCATGTGCTTCTATCAGGAAATTCTGACAGATCCGGGCTATGGCGGCCAGCTGCTCGCGCTTACCTATCCTCACATCGGCAATGTTGGCGTTAATCCCGAGGATGCCGAATCAGGGCGCATCCAGGCTGCCGGTCTCATCGTCAAGGATGTCTCGCCGGTCGTATCCAGTTTCAGGGCAGCAAAGTCGCTCTCTGACTATCTCAAAGAGGAAAACATCGTTGCCATTGCCGGCATTGATACCCGAAGGCTCACCCGCATTCTGCGGGAAAAGGGGGCAATGGGCGGGGCAATAGTAGTTGGTGCCGATGAAAACAGAGCGCTGGAACTCGCCCGTTCGGCCAGGCCTCTGACCGGTACTGATCTGGCATCTGAAGCTGGTACGAAAGAGTCCTATGAATGGACCCGGACGCAGTGGCGTCTCAATGAAGGTTATGGTGAACTTTCAGACATCCGGTACCGGGTTGTCGCCCTGGATTTTGGCCTCAAGCGCAATCTGCTGCGCAAACTGGCTGAACGGGGCTGTCACATAACGGTTTTACCGGCAACATCAGCTGCTGCTGATGTCCTTGCGCTAAATCCGGACGGCGTTTTTCTGACAAATGGACCAGGAGATCCTGCATCCTGCACCTATGCCATTGAAACAGTGCGTGAGCTGGTAGAGCGCGGTATCCCGGTTTTTGGCGTGTGTTTTGGACATCTGGTCCTGGCGCTTGCATCTGGGGCCAGAACTTTCAGGAAGAAGTCCGGCCAGCACGGACTCAATTATCCGGTTAAGGACCTGGCCAGCCAGAAAGTGCTGATTACGATGCAAAGTCACAACTTTGCCGTTGATTCTGACTCGCTCCCATCCAGTTGCCGTATGACGCATATAGGCCTGTTTGACGGGACACTTCAGGGGTTTGAGCGTACTGACAGGCCTGCCTTTGGTTTTCAGGGGCACCCTGGATTCATACCGGATGCCGGTGTTGAAGGCGACATTTTTGACCGCTTCATCAGCATGATGGACAAGACAAAATAAAAACGATTATTCAAATAATATGGCAAAACGTACAGATATACAGAGCATTCTCATTATAGGAGCCGGACCCATAGTCATTGGGCAGGCCTGTGAATTTGACTATTCTGGTGCGCAGGCGTGCAAGGCGCTTCGCGAGGAAGGGTACAGGGTCATTCTTGTAAACAGCAATCCGGCAACAATCATGACGGACCCGGAGATGGCCGATGTGA
>Ga0099364_10009758_pt1 | contig 13293 bp, 11 predicted proteins | sample TergutTh196P3_FD_73070 | JGI IMG/M metagenome (GOLD analysis project Ga0099364, IMG submission 73070) | Microcerotermes parvus P3 segment gut microbial communities from Pointe-Noire, Republic of the Congo - Th196 P3 | ecosystem: Host-associated > Arthropoda: Insects > Digestive system > Gut ...
TTTTTCTGTTTTATTTAGTTTACTTGCCTCGTGTAGCAATAATGATGCTATTCCTTGTCTTCTAAAAGGTTTATCAACAGCAATTTGCGTAATGTCCCCCGAATTTGGCTCAAAGATAGAGTATCCCACTATTTTTTTGTCAATAAATGCTCCCAAACTTATAAACTCTTCTTTGGCTCTTTGAACTGACGCAAAACTATTTTGCCATGATGGATGATAATCCCAAAAATCAGCAACGCTATGGTATTTTTCAATATCAATTTTCTCAATTATACAAGGAGTTTCAACGTTTTTTATTTCATTTTTAAAAACATCGTTGTCCCATAAAAAATAGTTGAATTCTCGTGTAACTTCAAAACCAATTGTTTTATAAACAGAAATCGCTTTTGTATTATGTTGCAATACTTCCAACAGATAATGAGTTATATTCGCTTCTTTTAGATAAGGGATTGAATAATAAAAAATTTCTTTAGCCAATCCTCGTCCTCTGTACTCATTAATAGTCCCTGTTCCTGTATCGTAAGCCATTTTCGTATCGTTGAAAATTCCTATTCCGTTTAAGGTGAACGATACGATGTCATTACCTTCAAATGCCGCAAAGGATAACTTCGGGTCAAACCCTCGTCTTTTCCACATTGCTTTGAGTTCATCGGCGTTTATCCGAATTTCATAGTCGGCAAATGCCTGACTGAATGCTTTGTATATTGTTTCAAAGCTTGTATTTTCAAGTGTTTTTATGTCCATTTTTTTATTTTTAATATTTCTTGTTCAAATAAATGAAAACCTATCACTTTCCCTCTCCAAAGAAAGGAAATTGTAAAAAATCAAAAAAGTTCCCCTCACGCCCGACCCCTACCCTGCATAGAGGGGAGTTCTTATTCTTGATTTCTTTATTTCTTTATCTATTTACAACAATTCTCTATTCACTTAATTACCCGTGATACCTCATAATATCCTTTTTTCCAATCATACTATTCGTAATCGTTTGCCAACTCATAGAGATAAATTGTTCATACTTTTCGAACTTACATGGTTTGCCTTTTGCTTTTGCTAAATCACTGCTGTCCATAATTTGAAAATGTAGGCGAGGCGAATTCACAGCACCTGAATATCCTACTTTACCCATAAGTTTACCTTTTTTTACTTCTTCGCCTAATGCCACATTAATAGAGTGTTTTTGAAGATGTGCAAAAAGAGCATAATTATTTTCTCCACATTCCATAATGATATAATTCCCAAAAATAGGCTGCCATCCTCGCTTTTTTGGAGTAAACTTACGAGCCCTTCTTAAAGCAATGAAAAAGTCTGAAATTAGATGCACAAAACGTCTATCTCTATGACCATCAAACATTTCTACAATTTTACCATCACAAGGTGCGTAAACCTCTTTTCCGTAACAATAAAACTTTTTTCTAGAAATTCCCCAAGTTGCATATCGGGATTTCTTTACTCGGTGAATTTTCCATTTACCTAATCTCCAACCGACCTGCCAAAAATCATAAGCATACCTTTGACCTAATCGATTATCGCCATGACTTGGCACTTTATCCACAGGACTTTTTGGTGCCATCCATTCCCCGCGCAAAGGGAAATCTAAAACTAGCGCATTATCAAATTCCTTGTTCATCTTTTTTTGTAATTAATGTTATTAATTCTTTATTTACTTAATGTTATAATTTACACATTTCTATAATAGTGTGACTCCTTCGGAGTCATTCCCTCATTCACTTATTCCCTCATTCCCTCATTCTCCCATTCACTCATTCACCCATTCACTCATTCACCCCAACCCAATAAACACCGTATCCCCCTTTCTATAACTCGTTCCCGCTTTTATAGATTGCGAAACAACTTTACCAATTCCTTGTATCCTAACGTATAAGCCAAGATTTTCCAACACTGAAACAGCATCTTTTGCACCCATTCCAATAACAGAAGGAACAATGCCTTCAGGTATTGGTTTTGATTTGATTATGATTGCCGTGTCGGTTGCCTGTGTTGTAACCCAATCGGTTATGTTTTGTTCGGCTATAGTGTTTATTTTAAGTTCTTTACATACCATTGCAAGTCCTTCTATTCTTCCTCCTTTTGAAACGGGATAATTACCTTTAATATCTGCATCAGCCGTAAGTGGCTGCCTATTAAGGCGATGATCAGAAGCATAAACTCTGTCGGCAATTTCCCTGAAAACTGTACCTGCCACAACATTTCCGTAGATAACATTGTTTGACGGCGCATTTACAACCACAATACACGAATATTTCGGCTTGTCGGCAGGAAAATATCCAACAAAAGAAGCCTGATGTTCAGTTCCGCCTGTTTTATATCCTTGCGAACCTTTTGCTATTTGTGCCGTTCCTGTTTTTCCCGCAATTGAATAAAAGTCGTTTTTGATATTTTTTGCTGTTCCGTTTTCCACTACGCCCACTAATAGTTCGTGAATTTTTTCCACTGTCGCTTTTGAACATATTGCAGAATTTAAGACTACAGGGTCAAATCGTTCTACAACTTTTCCGTTTCGGGTTATCTCTTTAACGAACATTGGACGCATCATTTTTCCTTTGTTGGCAACTGCATTATATAAGGTAAGTATTTGTATTGGTGCCATCTGCACTTCATAACCTATTGACATCCACGGAAGTGTAATTCCTGACCAAGTTGCGTCATCCGGGTTTTTGATAACAGGGTCGCCCTCGCCTTTCAGTTCAATTCCTAATGGTTTATTTATTCCCATTTTATAAAGCCTATCAACGAAACGGCGCTGGTCGTCTTTATAGTTATTGAAAACAAGTTTAGATATAGCAACATTAGAGGATTTTTCGAAAGATTCCTGAATTGACATTTTGCCATACCCCCTGACATCGCTCATTGTTTGTCCGTAGAAAGTGATTGTCCCATTTCCTGTATCTATGGTATCTTGTGGATTTATTCCTGCATCATCAAGCAAAACAAGCATCGAAGCAAGTTTAAAAGTAGAACCCGGCTCGGCACTTTCGGCTATAGCGTAATTCAAGTGGTCTTCAATATAGTGTCCTCTTGATTTTCGGTGCAGATTAACGATTGCTTTGATAGCACCTGTTTGTACTTCCATAAGTATCGCAACACCATAACGAGCATCGTGCCTGACAAGTTGTTTTCTTAAAGCGTGTTCGGCAACGTCCTGAATAGAAATATCAAGGTGGGCAACAACGTCCGAGCCTTCAATTGGCGGTACAACCACTTCTTGAATCCATCTACCCGAAATGCGTCTTAACACTGCAAGCCCTTCCACACCTTTTAATCTGTCCTCATAAGCGTTTTCAATTCCGACCATTCCACCTTTAGCACCTTCACCGTAAAGTTTTCCGATTGTTCTTGCGCCAAGAGAGCCGAAAGGCAGCTCCCGATTGTCGTTTTGTTCGACTATAAAACCGCCGTTGTTTCTACCCATTCTGAACAGTGGAAATGTTTTAACCGTTTGCAGTTCCGTATATGAAAGTCGTTTGGGATGAACCTGATAATAACGTGTTTTTTTGGAACGTTCGGACTGTAACTCCCTTTTGTAGGCATCTTTGTTTCTATCTTTAAAAAATCGTGATAGGCATAATGCCAATGAATCAACGTTTTTGTTAAATATGTCATCGGACAGCCCATTTGCGTTCATATCCATATAAATACGGTAGTTCGGTACGTAACAGGCTATCTTTCTGCCTTTTATATCTAATATATCTCCTCTGTTAGCGTGTACAATATGGTTGCTCACCTCGCTTTTTACGGGTGATTTATAGTCATCTGCTTTAAATGTTTTGAGCAAAAATAGTTCTTTTAAAATAAAGAACGCAGGTATCAGCATCACAATATAAAGCATCCCGAACCTAGTCATAATATTTTTTCTTATATTCATAGATGTCTGTTTTTTATTGTTTTATGATGATTGGACTCGGAGGCGTTGTCAGCACTTCAAGACCGAGATTTTGTTCCTGTACTTTTCTCACTATTTCTGATTGACGGCTTTTTTTCATCAATTCAGACGACGTTGATATTGCCTCATATTTCAGCTCCTTTATTTCGTTTGTAAGTGCAATATGCTCTTTTAGAAGCGTTTCCACCCTAAAATGATTATCAATATAAATCAGCGCAACAAATACCAAAAATATCATAAACGAAATATTCTTTTTTAATAATTTTGAATCCAATACCTTCCCCTGCAAAAAATCCTTCACAGTAAATTTTTTACTTTTACCCCGTACCAAATCATTGTCATCCTCTTCTATACTGTCCATAATAATCTTATTAATCTTATATAATCCCGAAAATCTTAGTTTAAATCTTATTAATCTTATATAATCTTGAAAATCCTAGTTAAAAATCTTAGTTATCCCTTTCCCCCACCCTAAGCCTCGCACTTCTACTTCTCGGATTTGCCTTTATTTCCTCTTCAGTCGGCACAATCACCTTTCGTGTAATAACTTTAAAAGGTGTTGCCGTTTGTCCATATATATCAGTTTCAGGTTCCGAGCGGTTGCAGTCGCCCGTTCTGAAAAAGTTCTTTACCATCCTATCTTCCAACGAATGATATGAAATTACAACTATTCTTCCGTTGGTTTTCAACACCTTAACGGATGCAATCAGCATCTCGGCGAGTGCCTGCATTTCGGCGTTGACCTCAATTCGCAACGACTGAAACACTTGCGAAAGAAAACGTGCCGTATCATAAGCAGGTGCTAATTTAGATGCAATTTCTTTAAGTTCGGTAGTAGTCTCAAGCGGTTTGTTTGCTCTGAAAGTTACTATTTCACGTGCCAAACGCTTTGCCGATGAAATTTCGCCATATATTTTGAAAATGGACATCAATTTTTCTTCACTATAATTGTTTAATACGTTTTCTGCCGTTATTGCAGAATTTTGGTTCATCCTCATGTCTAATTTTCCGTCCAAGCGGAATGAAAAACCACGTTCGGGGTTATCAAAATGATGTGATGAGACTCCCAAATCAGCCAAAATACCATCTACGGGTATCATTCCCAGATATTTAAGAAAATGGTAAAGAAAACGAAAATTATGGCATACAAAAATCAAACGTTCATCATCAATGCCGTTTAATAACGTTGTTTCATCTCTATCGAAGGCAATCAGTCGTCCATTTTTGTTTAATCTTGAAAGAATTTCTCGGCTATGTCCTCCGCCACCGAAAGTTAGGTCCACATAAGTGCCTTCGGGCTTGATTTTCAAACCTTCGACAGACTGATTTAACAGTGCGGGTATGTGGTAAGCGGTCATAGATTTTTATTATTTTGTCCTTAATATATAGTTCCTCAAAAATTTTTTAAAAATTGTCATCGTTTCCCAAAATTTCTTCTGCAAGAGGTCCGAGCATGTTAGGATCCTCTTCTTTAGAGTTATAGGCATCTATTGCCCAAAGTTCAATTTTATTATCAATTCCGAGCAAAATTACATCTCGGTCGGCATTAACTTTGTCCATAAGCGACTTAGGTACCAAAAAACGTCCATTTCCATCAAGTACAAATTTTTTTGTACCTTGAAAAAGACTTCTTCTTAATTGTTCATGTTTCCTGTTATACGGATTCAGTTTTAGTCTCAATTTTTTAAGCATCTCTTCCCAATGGCTATTTAAATAGATTTCCAAGCAGTTATCAAATAGGTGTTTCCTTGCCACAAAGCACAACTCCTCCTCCCCGACCTCTTTTTTGAAGTCGGACGGAAGCACGATTCGCCCTTTTGCATCGGCTCTACACTCGAATTCACCTGTGAATGATATCATATTAAATTGCTTTTGAAAAAAATTTTGCAAATATAAACATTTTAAAACATATTCAACCATTTTACCCCACAAATATTAAAAATATTTTTCAAAAAAAGATTAAATTTTTTTAGATGTTTAAAAATGTTTAATTATAAACAGGTAATAACCAACACATTAACTGCCGCAATGGGGGACTTCTTAATAAATGTTAAAATTTTTTCGAGGTGATTTTTTCGGGATGCGATAATTTTCTCAAAAAAGACAAATTATCACAAAAATATTATCCCTTAATTTTTGCTTTCAAAAATTCTCTATTCAACTTTGCAATGAGGGAAATGGAATTCCCTTTTGGACATTCCGCTTCGCAAGCACCAATGTTTGTACAGCTTCCAAAACCGAGTTCGTCCATTTTTGCAACCATTTTTTTTATACGGCGGGCTACCTCAATTTTTCCTTGCGGTAACAATGCCAAATGACTAACTTTTGCAGCAACAAAAAGCATTGCAGAGCCATTTTTGCAAGTAGCCACACAAGCACCACAACCAATACAGGAAGCAGCATCCATTGCTTCGGCGGCTTTCTCTTTTGGAATTGGTATAAGATTGGCATCGGGAACACCGCCCGTATTGACTGAAATATATCCTCCAGCAGCAATAATTTCATCGAAAGCATTCCTATTTACTATCAAATCTTTTATTACAGGAAAAACCTTTGAACGCCACGGTTCAATGGTGATTGTAGCACCATCTTTGAATTTTCTAACATGAAGCTGACAGGTAGTGATTTCATCATCGGGTCCGTGAGGTCGCCCATCAATGTAAAGCGAACAAGCTCCGCAAATTCCCTCGCGACAGTCATGGTCGAATGCAACTGGCTCTTTACCATCGTTAATTAACTGTTCATTAAGAATATCCATCATTTCAAAAAATGAACAGTCAGGAGAAATATTTTTCAGATGATACGTCTCAAAATTTCCTTTTTCACGTGGGGCTTTCTGCCGCCATACTTTTAAAGTTAAGTTCATCGTGCAATTTAAAACGCCGCAAAAATAGTAAAAAAATCCCAATAAAATAAATTTAATAAAAATTTTTTGGATTTTTCCCACAATTTTTTGAAACCCTTTTTATATTTTTTTCGTAAAAAAGGTTATTTATAATAAATAAACATCAAATAACATGAAAGGATTTAAACAATGTTCAGGTGGGCATTGGTATAAGAATGATTTGGCACAGTGTCCATATTGCCAGAATAAGGCTGCTGGGGGTGCTTCGGGTGGTGCAGGCAACCCAAGTCCAAGTCCCGCTCAAGGAAACTATGACCCTACACGGGCAGCGGGCGATGACAGTACGAAGCAAGTTAAATCATCACCGTCTCAAACGGTCATAATTGACGAAAAGCCCACTAATAAAGCAACAACAAGTTACACAAGAAATGACGCAGGCAGTAGCAGCGACAATAAAACAACCATTGTAGAAACCATTGAAAGTGACGACGGTGACGTTAAAGTAGAAATACGTAGCGGACGCCGCTTAGTAGGCTGGTTAGTAACATATTCCATAGATAATCTCGGAATAGATTTCAGATTATACGAAGGAGATAATTTTATTGGACGGGAAGCCGACTGCAATATCACCGTCAACGACAAAAGTATGTCAGGAAAACATGCGTCAATACTGTTTCGGTCGGGCAAATATAATATTAAAGATTTACGCTCAACGGGAGGCGTTTTCGTGAATGGTGAAGATATTGGTATTGAAGGAAGTACAAATTTAGGTGATGGAGATGTAATAACGATGGGACAAACTGTATTCCTGTTCAAATCATCTTTGCAGGGATAGTACGTTCTTTAAATATTATTGCTAATGTCGTCATTGCGGGCTTGACCCGCAATCCCTTAAATATGATGAGATTTATCTTTGTAGCCTAAAATATATGAAAATGAGGAATAAATTTGTATTTCAAATATTTGCTTTTGCTACTATAGCCTATTGCTCTATCTCTTGCAAACAAACTGTTGGTGAAAGTTTACTAATATCGATTCAAAATAGGACTGATAGTATAATTCATATTAGATTATATCCCAAAGCCGAATATGCTTCGGGTTCTTTATACTTTCATTCAGATATGGGAAGTGGAAAATGGGACTCTAAATTTTCTTTAAATCCCAATCATATAGACGGATTTTATTGGAAGGAAGTAATTTTTTTTACAAGCAATTTATGTATAGATCCTTTTGAATTAACAGCCAACGTATTTGACAGTATTTACATTGAAGTTACAAGTAAAGAAAATTTAATTTTAAAATTTGCGCCAGACAGCGTTACCCAATACTCAGAAAATTTATTTTCCGAAAACTCAACTTGGGATTATAAAACTGTGGATATTAGTAGACCTACTCAACATGCACCAAATCCTGGAATAGGTTATTGTTATAGTTTCTTAATTTTAAATGAAAAAATTATAATTATTGAATAAAATATGATAAATTTTCTTAACGCCAATGCTTATGAAAATTGTAATAGTTATGACTTTTTTTCAATTGTGGATTATTAACATATATTCACAGTTCAATCCTTCACTTTACACAGGAATTGGGACTTGTAGCAACTTAGGAGGAGTAATAGGAATTGGTACAGAAGTAAAATATAAATCACTGTCTTTGAATGCCGCGGTTGGCACAGGACACAGTTTGATATACGGGCAGTTCTTTACAGAACGTGATTATGCAATAGATATTGGCGCAAAAGTATATTCTAAAAAAAACTTTTTCGGAGGGATTAATTATGGATATATTGAAACTGTCAGTACTGATAATGGTTGGTTTAGTACAAAAGAATATTACGGCTTTTCTTGTTCAATGGGTTATAGGGGTGCTATTCACAAGCGACTTTATTGTATGATTTATATAGGTGCAACTTCGCATTACTTGGCATTTATGCCAAATGAATATAAAGAAAAATATTTTATTCCCCGTTTTGGTTTAATTATTGGGTATGATTTTTTTAAAGTCAAGACTTGCGACCGAGAGTAAACCGAATTTTATAAATAAATCATCAAGGTATTGCAGATGAAAATTTGCAATAATTTTGGTGAAAATATACCACGTATTGAAAAAAAGATTAATTTTGCAAAATATTTTAAAATGATTTAGGTTAAACCATGATAATAATTTATGAGCAATCTATCGACCGTATATTCGCAAACATTAGCCGAAATTGAAGCCGAAATTGAAGAAAAAAGAGATAGAGCGAGTGTCGCCTTAGTGCAGGCAAAGCAAGAACTAATCGATTTGTTCGAGCAATATCGTTTCTCGCCAAATGCAATTCTGGATTTCGATAAAATGTTGCTGAATAATGAAAATGATTATTCGTTACCTTGTGCATTAAGGATAGGTGACTTGTTGCCAAAACCGCACAATCCAGCGCAAGAACTATTGATACCTGCAATTTTGCCTTTTTCTAACATAAATGCCACGGCGTTTATGATTGACAACGAAAAAAACAACGAAGAAGACATACAGCAAATATTTCAAATGATGGCATTTAGGATTATGCTGTCATTGCCGATAAACCTCTGTAAGTTTCATTTTGTTGATACACATTCCTTTGGAAAAAAGTATAATGTGATGAACAGGTTATCAGATAAAATCACCGCAAACGCTATTGTTTACGATGAAAAAAAGTTAGACGAGTTGATTAAAGAATTAGGGCAGGCAGTAGCCGATTTAAACCAAATGCAACTAACAAAATATCCCTCCCTTGAGGCATACAACAAAGATGCGGGCATTTTGGCAGTCCCTTACAGGTTTCTCTTTATTTCCAATTTTCCGCACGGTTTTTCAAAAGAGATGGCAGACCGTTTTTTTAAATTGATTTATGAGCAAAATGCCGCAAAAGCAGGGATTTTTATCTTTTACAGTATTGATAACACAATTTCCGTCCCGCACGGCTTTGATATTTCGAGTTTTATGAATAATTCTGCCCTAATATATTCAGATATAGATAAATACTATGAAATTAGCAACTCATCATTTGATAAATCGTTTTATGACGCATTTTATTTTAAGCCACACACTACATTACCAACTAATTTAGATACATTAATAGAGGCAATCAATCGGAGGGCAGCGAATGTTAAGCAGCCTATCATTTCTATGGACCCTTACCTCGAAAATCTTATCAAAACAAATAGATATTGGAAAGAAAGTTCCCGTTTAGGGATTAAAATTCCCATCGGGAAACATTCCATTGACGAAACACTATTTTTTGAATTTGCGGGAGATACGACCGACTATTTTGCGATGGTCGGAGGAAGACCCGGATACGGCAAAACTGTTCTGCTTCACAATATTATCAGTAACGGCTCAATTATTTATTCGCCACAGGAACTAAATTATTATCTTATTGATTGCACAAACGGCACGGGTTTTAAACCATACGACAAATTGCCGCACGCTACATTCGTATCAATCACAAACCAAAGAGAATACACCGTCAGCGCATTAGAACATTTGATAAACGAAATGTATCGCCGAGCCGACCTATTCAAATATTATGGTGAACAATCAGGCACCACAATAGAAAAAATAGAAGAATACCGCAAAAAAACAGGAGATATTTTGCCACGATTATTAGTTATTATTGACGAGTTTCAAGTACTTTTGGAAAATGGCGACAAAATTTCACGAAAAGCAAGTTTTTATTTAGAAAAAATTATACGCGAAGGTCGGAAATACGGTATGCACATTATTTTTTGCACCCAAAGTTATAGAAATTTAGACTTTAATACCGACCTCATAACCTTACGAATTGCCTTTAATTTAAAGGAATATGATAGCGTAAAAGTGTTAGGCGGAAATAACGAAGAGGCTACAAAATTGACAAAGAAAGGTGAAGGAATTTTGAACAATAAGAACGGAAATATTCGCGATAACATTAAGTTTCAGGGCGCATATACCGATAAAATGCTTGATTATGTAAGTTTTTGTGTCTCAAAAATGGACGAATTGCAGGATTATTCAGCCCAAAGATTTGTTTTTGACGGAAGCATTGACAGTAACCTCGCTACAAATGCTCATCTTAAAAGTATGATTTCTACTGAAATACAAGAACATAAACCGATGCAGCCCGCAAAAATTTATGTAGGAGTACCCTCTTTCATACGAAACGAGCATATCTATTTCAGAATTAGAAACAACCACTGTTCTAACTTGCTGATGATTGGTGGCGATTTAGAAGCCGCAATGTCTTGTTTGATGCTGGCAAATTACCAATTATCAAAACAAAGTTCGGCATTCGCAAGGTTCTTTATAGTTGATTTTTTGGGAAAAGATGACCAGCGCTCAAACTATTATCCTCAAATTTGTAACCTGACTAATAATGTGCAATATTGCGAAAAGCGCGAACTGCCCGAATTAATAGATAGCATAGAACAAGAACTTAACCAAAGGATAGAGAACGACAATAACGGTATCAGCAACGCCGACAGAGGACGCATTGTACTGACGCTTTCATATATCCAAAACGCAAAAGATTTGAAAAAAGATGGCTACCGGGTTTCGCCGACAACAGAAAAAATTGTCAAAATATTAAAAAACGGACCCGACTTGGGAATTCATATTATGGCGTATTCGTACACCTGCAAAGGATTAGAAGAAGTTTTTGAACGAATGGTATGGAACGAATTTGAAAACGTAATTGTCCTGTCCGAAGGAGGCGGAATGGCAGCACTGACCGAACAAACCGCCGAACCAAAAGGAAAAGGATACGGACTATTACAAACAGACGAAGAAACTGCAACATACAACCCAGACCCGTTTTTGTTTTACAACCGTTTTGACGCACAAAGTGATTATGACGAAAAAGATATTTTTGAGAAAATTTTTGAAATTTTTAATTACAACCAATAAATTATGAACATTATGAACAGAAAAGATTTTTATAAAGCATACATTGACATCGCTTATAACATACGAAATATTTCTCAAATTCCTGCCGAAATTGAGCAAGAAAGCAAACTTTTAAAACAAAAATGCCATAACTATGTAGGATACCTGAAAAAGTTTGAAAACCATTTTGATACGTATCCAACACTAAAAAAAGAACTCCTTGCTAACTTAACAACCCGTAAAATAGGCGCTTTTATTGAGTATCAATTAGATATATGCTTTAACGAGCTTACAGAAATTGAAAAAATAATGACCGATATTGATAGCGAAATTACAGCCTTGCAAAGCAATTTTACAAATGAAACAAGAGATTGGTTACCCGAAGAAGCCAACAACATTGTTAGTTGTTTTGAATATTTAGAACCCGCTAACACACAGGTTATTATAAGTTTTTTGAACACAAAATTAAAACATCTTAAAGAGAAGAAAGCATATTATCAGTCAGAAAAAGAAAAAAACATACCCGATTTTGATAGAAGAGCGCAAGAATTAGCAGCACAAAAAATAGCGCAGGATAAAGCCGCACAAGAAAGAGCCGAGCGAGAAAAGGCTGCACAAGATAAAGAAGCGCAAGAAAAAGCAGCCAAAAAACAAAAAGCATGGGAAACATACTTAAAACAGATGAAAAATGTAAAGAAGTAATTTGACTTGTTACTTTTCTATTTTTATTTCGTTACAAATACTAAAAAATTAAGGCAACACCAACCTAAATCCGCGAGCACTACTTGCGCTTCGTGGGCTTCGGCTGTCGCGTATTGTTATTCGGCAATCGGATGCGTTTTCATTCCAACTGCCGCCACGGAATACGCGTGTAGATCCTGTTGATGGTCCTGTTGGGTTATGTTTTGCGGTGGCTGAATAATCTCCGAACCAATCGCTACACCATTCCCAAATATTTCCGCTCATATCGCAAATTCCCAATTCGTTAGGCATTTTTGTACCTACGGGATGTGTGTTGTCGCCGCTGATGTAATACCAAGCGACATCATTTACGATGTTACTGCCGCTGTATTTATATCCTCCGCTTTTTGTGCCTCCGCGAGCGGCAAACTCCCACTCGGCTTCGGTTGGTAGTCGGTATTTTTTGCCCGTAGCAGCATTTAAGCGACTGATAAATTCTTGCGCCTCTTCCCAACTAATAAAGTACATCGGATAGTTGTCGCCCTCGCCGACTATGGAAAATGATGGATTTAGCATATCGCGCTGCTCCCTTACTGTTGTTCCCATTATTGCTTTCCATTGACCCTGGGTTACAGGATATTTGGCGATGTTAAAACTACTTACCGTTACTTGATGTGCAGGCTTTTCATTTGCATTACAATCACTACCTTGTTCGCTTGTACAACCCATTGTAAACGTGCCTCCTTGCACAAAAATCATTTCGGGCTCGGCGGCATGAGGACGTGTCTGAACAGGCTCTTTCACAGGCTCGCGGGGTGGAACAGGCTCTTGCCTTGGTTGTCTCGGTCGTGCTGGCTGGGTCGGTTGTGTTGGTTCTTCCAATAGTATGGGTTTCTTAGTGCTTTGGGCAGGACACAAGTTTGATAATACCAGCATCATGGCTGATAATAATAGTGTTTTGGCTCTTTTTTTGGTCATAACA
>Ga0099364_10009759_pt1 | contig 13292 bp, 9 predicted proteins | sample TergutTh196P3_FD_73070 | JGI IMG/M metagenome (GOLD analysis project Ga0099364, IMG submission 73070) | Microcerotermes parvus P3 segment gut microbial communities from Pointe-Noire, Republic of the Congo - Th196 P3 | ecosystem: Host-associated > Arthropoda: Insects > Digestive system > Gut ...
ACTGCTGTTTCTGCAGGCAGCGACCCGGACCGCCCCGGGATTCAGTTGCAGCACGGATTTTTCCACCAGTTTTTTGCCCGGGTCCGGGCGTTTCCTCATACAGGTCCCGCCGGATACCGGTTTTATTATGGATTTTTCCAGTCCCTCCCTCTTTGCCCCGACAACCTTTCTTCCGGAAAATGCGCTATCCTGAAAAAAACATCCCTTTTACACTTCTTTTCTCGCTTTCAGGTATGGAAAATTCAGTTTATTCTTGATTTGCAGACATTTTTTTTGAGGCTCCTGAAACACGGATAAACGGCTCGCGCATCTGCACGACCACGCCTGACCAAAACCTTTTACAAATCAACACTGTTGTCTCAAAACTGTCTGATCCGGGGCGTGCATACCCGCCTTTTTCCTAACCCGTACCATCCTTCCTGCCCATGACAGAAAAAAAACTGCAATATGACGAAGCATCCATTCAGGTTCTGAAAGGACTCGAACCGGTCCGGCAGCGCCCCGGCATGTATACACGAACCGAAACACCGCTTCATATCATCACGGAAGTCATCGATAATGCCTCTGACGAGGCCATTGCCGGATTCTGCAGAAACGTTTCCGTAACACTGTACCCTGACGGCAGCATCAGCGTTGAAGATGATGGACGCGGCATCCCCGTTGGACTGCATCCCGTTGAAAACATACCAACCATTGAAGTCATCTTCACCCGCCTGCACTCCGGCGGGAAATTCCTCAGAGGCATGGAAAGCGCCTATACCTTTTCCGGAGGACTGCATGGCGTGGGCGTATCGGTTACCAATGCACTCTCAACCAGACTCGAAGTACATGTCTGGCGCGACAGGCAGTTCCACGAAATTGCCTTTGTCAATGGTGATGTGGAAAAGGAACTGCAATCAAGGCCCCTTTTGCGCGGAGAAAAAAAATCCGGTACAAAAATCACCGTCTGGCCGGATCCGAAATACTTTGACTCGAACAGCATCCCTCTGGCTGAACTGAAACACCTGCTGCGCTCCAAGGCAATACTCCTGCCTGGTGTTATATTTTCGCTCAAAAACGAAAGCACCGGAGAACTGGATACCTGGCAATACGAAGGCGGCTTTCGGGCTTATCTCTGCGAAAAACTGCAGATCGAAAGCAGCGAAGATACGGTCATCCCCCTTTTTGAAGGGGAGAACTATGCCAGCAGCACAACGGAAGGCTTTGCCGAAGGCGAAGGGGCCGCCTGGATTGTCGCCTGGACTGCCGAGGGTCCTCTTGTTCGCGAGTCCTTTGTGAATCTCATACCGACATCAGCCGGTGGCACACATGAAAGTGGCCTCAGAGACGGCCTTTTCAATGCGGTCAGAAACTTTGTCGAAATGCACTCCCTTCTGCCCAAGGGCATACGCATACTCGCAGAAGATGTCTTCGCACGCACATCCTTCCTGCTGTCTGCCAAAGTACTCGACCCCCAGTTTCAGGGCCAGATCAAGGAGCGCCTGAACTCGCGTGATGCAGTCAGACTTGTCTCGCACTTTGTCCGCCCTCCTCTTGAGCTGTGGCTGAACCAGAATGTGGATCAGGGGAAAAAACTGGCTGAACTCGTTATCCGGCAGGCACAGACGCGACTGCGGGCCACGCAAAAAGTGGAAAAGAAAAAATCATCCGGTGTTGCCGTCCTGCCAGGCAAGCTGACGGACTGCGAGTCAACAGACATTTCCAGAAATGAACTTTTTCTGGTTGAAGGCGACTCTGCGGGCGGCTCTGCAAAAATGGGAAGAAACAAGGAATTCCAGGCCATTTTGCCTCTGCGCGGAAAAGTGCTCAATTCATGGGAAACCGAAAAAAGCCGCCTTTTTTCCAACCAGGAAATTCACGATATCTCGGTTGCCATTGGTGTTGACCCGCACGAGCCAACCGACAGTCCCGACCTGTCCGGCTTGCGCTATGGTAAAATCTGCATACTCTCGGATGCCGATGTGGACGGGTCCCACATCCAGGTACTCCTGCTGACCCTTTTCTTTCGTCACTTTCCGAAACTGATCGAAAACCATCACATTTTCATTGCCCGACCACCGCTGTATCGTGTTGACGTACCTGCACGGGGGAAAACGCCTCTGAGAAAACTGTACGCCCTTGATGAAGGTGAACTTTCCGTTATTCGTGACAAGCTCAGAAAAGAAGAAATAAAAGAACACACGCTGGGCATCTCCCGCTTTAAAGGGCTTGGTGAAATGAATGCCGATCAGTTGTGGGAAACAACCCTGAACCCTGACACACGCCGTCTGACTCCTGTCACACTAGGCAGCCAGGGACGTCAGCATTCCGAGGCCCGGTTCCAGATGTTGATGGGTAAAGGCGAAGCATCAGCCCGTCGCGCCTGGATGGAAGAATACGGACACGAAGTGCAGGCAGACATCTGAAAACTGAAAAAAACACATGGAAACCAGAAACCAGCCCGATCTTTTTGATCAGATCCCTCTTCACAACGTGGACGAGGATGAAGCGATCACGCTTACCCGCTTTGCTGAACGCGCCTATCTGAATTATGCGATTTCGGTTGTAAAAGGACGTGCGCTTCCTGATGTGCGCGATGGACAGAAACCTGTTCAGCGCCGCATTTTATATGCCATGAATGAACTTGGTCTTTCTCCAGCGGCCAAACCCCGTAAATCGGCTGCGGTTGTGGGCGATGTCCTGGGTAAACTGCACCCGCACGGAGACCAGTCGGTTTACGACGCGCTTGTGCGTATGGCGCAGGACTTTTCCATGCGCTATCCTCTGATTGATGGTCAGGGCAACTTTGGATCCCGCGACGGGGATGGTGCAGCAGCCATGCGCTATACCGAAGCCCGGCTTACCCCTTTGGCCCAGTTACTCCTGGATGAAATCGATCAGGGCACGATTGACTATATTACGAACTACGACGGTTCTTCCGAAGAACCGCAGATTCTGCCTGCACGGCTCCCGCTGACGCTGCTGAACGGCTCGTCCGGCATTGCGGTTGGCATGGCAACCGAGATACCGCCACACAATCTGCCGGAAATTGCCAAAGCTGCAATCGCCCTCATACGCAAACCGGACATCACTCATCAGGAACTGATGGAAATTGTGCCTGGTCCGGATTTCCCTGGAGGGGGGCAGATCATTACCGCTCCCAGACAGATTGCCGAAATGTACGAAAACGGGCGGGGCAGCCTGAAGGTGCGTGCACGCTGGAAAATGGAAGAACTCGCAAGAGGCCAGTGGCAGATCGTGGTAACAGAACTCCCCCCGGGCACTTCTTCCCAGAAAGTGCTGGAAGAAATCGAGGAAATGACCAATCCGAAGATCCGGCCCGGAAGAAAGTCCCTGACACCGGAACAGAACACCCTGCGCCAGAATCTGCTTGCCATACTTGACGGCATCCGGGATGAATCTTCCCGTGATGCACCGGTTCGCCTTGTATTCGAGCCCCGGTCAAAGCGACAGGATCCGGACGAATTCATGCAGATGCTTCTGAGGCACACTTCTCTGGAGAGTAACAGCTCCCTTAATCTCGTCATGATTGGCCTGGATGGCAGACCCCGCCAGAAAGGTCTGCGCGCCATTCTGTCAGACTGGATTGATTTCAGATTCGCCACCGTCCGCCGCAGTACCGAATGGCGACTCGACAGGGTGGATGCCCGCATTCATATCCTTGAAGGGCGTGCAGCTGTCCTGCTCAATATGGATGACATCATTAAAATCATCCGTGAATCCGATGACCCCAAACTGGCTCTTGTCCAGACCTATGGTCTGTCTGATCTGCAGGCTGACGATATTCTGGATATGCGCCTGCGCCAGTTGAGCGGGCTGGAAAAAATCAGAATCGAGCAGGAACTGAAAAGGCTCCAGGATGAAAAAACAACACTCCACGACCGCCTTGACAATCCGGCTTCCATGAGAAGATTCATTATCCGCGCAATCGAAGCAGACCAGAAAAAATTCGGGGATGCAAGACGTACCCTGATTGAAGAGGCAAAACGTGCGTTTGTCGAGCAGAAAATATCAGCAGATCCGGTTACTGTCATTATTTCCGAAAAAGGCTGGGTGCGCAGCAGACAGGGTCACTCTCTTGCTCTTTCGCAGCTGACCTTCAAGACCGGCGACTCTCTTTATGCCTCATTCGAGTGCAGGACAACGGACTCCCTTCTGGCATTTGGCTCAACGGGGCGTATCTACTCGGTACCTGTACACCAGATTCCTGGTGCGCGCGGCGATGGCATACCGATTACCACTTTCATTGATGTCGCACCCAACGAGCAGATTACGCACTACCATGCAGGCTCTTCTGAAATACCGCTTCTGATTGCAACCAGCTCCGGTCGGGGTTTTGGAGCAAAAGTGGCTGATATGACTTCTCGCATGCGTCAGGGCAAGCAGTTTATTGACCTGGGTGCTGATGAAGTTTTACTGAGACCGCATCCCATTTCCGGCGAGGACACCCGGATTGCCTGCCTGTCTGAACAGGGCCGGTTTCTCCTGTTCCCTGCGGCCGAGCTGCGCCATCTTTCGGGTGGCGGATACGGTGTCAGTCTGATGGCACTGAATCCGGAGGAAAAACTGCTTGATGTACTCCCTGTTGGTGAGACGGGCTGCTTTATAGTCTGTCTGGCCAAAAACCTGACGCGTCATAAAATCCGGATATCGTCCACCAACGAAAAGAAGTATATGGGTAAACGCGCACGCAAAGGGCGCACTGTTGAGTCGCGGTTCCGGCCGGTTGAGCTTGAGCGCAATGTTCCTGCCCCGGCATCGGCACCGGTTCCGGCTTCGGAAACAGAAAACGACAACCCGCCTGACAGCCTGTTTTAGGGTGCTGACCAGTTTCGTTTTGCGTCCCAAAAAGACTGCAGCAGCCTGATAATGCGCACTGGAGAACGGTTTTACGACTTTCTTTCAGGCTGCTCTTTTCATTTCACACCTGCCAGGGCAAACTGAAACCGGAACGGGAAACCGTATTACTCAATTTCCGCGATGAGCTCCATCTCAATGCACGCGCCTGTCGGAATCTGCGCAACACCGAAAGAGGAGCGCGCATGTCGCCCTTTTTGCCCAAAAACTTCGACTAACAGATCGGATGCACCATTGGTCACCAGATGGTGATCGGTAAAATCACCAGTTGAATTCACCAGACTCAACAGCTTCACAATCTGCCTGACGCGATTGAGATCGCCAGCACATGCCGCCTCCAGTGTTGCAATCATTTCAATGGCAATATTGCGTGCGGCAAGCTGGCCCTCCTCTATGGAAACATCCTTCCCGAACTGGCCGACATGGGATTTGCCATCCTTTTTTGCAATATGCCCGGACAGAAACACGGTGTTACCTGTCTGAACATACATGACGTAAGACGCAACCGGCTCTGATACCGCCGGCAATTCAATCTGCAAGGCTTTCAATCTTTCATAAAATGACATACATCTCCTCCTGGATTCAGACACGAAGTACAACCCGGATGAACATCGGCACAAAACCGCCGTACTTTCTCTCTGCCCGTCTGCATGGGAACGCAACAGACCAAGAAAAGGCTTGAATTTGGCACGTCAGCTGGGTTATTCTTGAATTATTCAGTTGCACTTCAAACTCAGTCTAGGATACCTGTTTCCGAAAAAAAATGGAACAGTCATCCCAACTGGATCAGGTAACAAAAACAACTGCAGTCCAGAAATACCAGCGAGACCATTCACCTGATGCTCTCAACAGGCCCCTCCTCCCACCAGCTTAGGAGCACGCATATGAGAAAGAAAAGAGTCGGACTTACGCAACATCTGATAGAAGAACACCGCACATCCAGCCAGATCCCGGAAGAACTGAGACTGCTCCTTGAAGTGGTGGGTCGTGCGTGCAAAACCATCGGACACGCAGTCGGAAAAGGAGTACTCGGCGATATTCTGGGAAACACACAACAGGAAAACGTCCAGGGCGAAGTCCAGAAAAAACTGGATGTCCTGTCAAACGAGATATTACTGGAATCCAACGAATGGGGTGGCTATCTTGGAGCCATGGCTTCCGAAGAAATGGAAACCATACACCCGATTTCCAATGACTATCCGAAAGGAAAATACCTGCTGCTTTTTGATCCGCTTGACGGATCAACCAATATCGACGTCAATGTCTCGATCGGGACCATTTTTTCTGTTCTGAGAACATCAGAAGGCCAGGACACACCAGGCGAAAGTGACTTCATGCAACCTGGAAGCCGCCAGGTCGCAGCAGGATATGCCCTGTACGGCCCCCAGACACTTCTGGTTCTGACAACAGGAAACGGGGTAAACTGCTTTACACTGGACAGGGAAATGGGTTCCTGGGTTCTCACCCACCGCAAGATGCGCATCCCCGAAGATACAAATGAATACGCCATCAATTCTTCCAACACGCGCTTCTGGCATCCTCCCGTTCAGCGGTATGTACGCGAGATGCAGGAGGGCGCGACCGGCGTCAGAAAGAAAAACTTCAATATGCGCTGGGTTGGATCCATGGTCACCGACATCCACCGGATTCTGAGCCGGGGTGGCATTTTCATGTATCCGGCCGATACAAGAGACCCCACCCAGCCTGGCAGACTCAGACTCCTGTATGAAGCCAACCCCATGGCCTTCATTGTTGAACAGGCAGGTGGCGCGGCAACAGATGGAGTAACACGCATGCTGGACATTGTTCCCAACAAGCTCCATCAGCGCGTGCCCGTCTTCCTGGGAAGCAAAAACGAAGTCGAACTCGTAACAGGCTACCACAGAAACAGTTGATACCAGTGCCAGTCGGGACTGCAACACCCGCCCTGCCCCCTGACATCTGTCACGGGGACAGGGCCGCAATACCAGCAGTTCTCCGGGCAGATTCCCGATTACGTCGCAAAACCGGCCCCGTTTCCTGACAACCTGGCCGATATTCACGCGCAATGTTCTTCAGCATCTTGCAAACCTGTACCAACATCCTCTAGAATTTTGCTTTGGAAGACAACAGTGCCATCGCAGTAAAATTCAAAGCCGGACAGATTGCGCTTTTTGTGGCCCCGTACCAGCCTTTATGTTGTTTTTCAGAAAACGGAAAGCCTTTGCTCCGAAGGCATCCACTTTGTATTGACGCATCTTTCCGGACTTTTCCGGAAAAGGACAGATGCGGATATTTTTTAAACGCAATGCCGGACTTTTCCAATGAAGACACTCACTTTTCAGCAAATCAAGCTCATCCTGCAGCAGTACTGGTCCGAACAGGGCTGTGCTCTCCTGCAACCTTATGATATGGAAGTAGGTGCCGGCACTTCACACCCTGGCACTTTTCTGAACGCAATCGGACCGGAGCCATGGCGCGCAGCCTATGTCCAGCCATCACGCCGGCCCAAGGACGGTCGCTATGGAGAAAACCCGAACCGGATGCAGCATTACTATCAGTACCAGGTCGTTCTCAAGCCGGCACCGGAAGATATTCTGGACATCTATCTCGGTTCACTCGTTGCACTCGGACTCGACCTCAAACAGAATGATGTGCGCTTTGTTGAAGACGACTGGGAAAACCCGACCCTGGGAGCCTGGGGCCTGGGCTGGGAAGTCTGGCTGAACGGGATGGAAATCACCCAGTTTACCTATTTCCAGCAGGTTGGCGGAATCGACTGCAAGCCAACACTTGGAGAAATCACTTACGGTCTCGAAAGACTGGCCATGTACCTGCAGGGAGTGGAAAATGTCTTCGACCTGATCTGGACCCACCTGCCAGGCGGCAGTGGTGGCTTCAAAAAATATCTCACATACGGTGATGTCTTTCACCAGAACGAAGTCGAACAGTCCACCTACAACTTTGAAGGGGCAAGCAAAAAGTTCATGTTTTCCAAATTTGCAAATTATGAATCCGAAGCGAAAAGACTGATAGACTGCAAACTGACGATCCCTGCCTACGAGAAGATTTTGAGGGCCGCCCACACTTTCAACATGCTTGATGCAAGAGGAGCACTTTCCGTTACCGAACGTGCAGCCTATATCGGGCGCATTCGCAATCTGTCGCGCTTTGTTGCGCAGGCATATTATGAGTCCCGCGAAAAACTGGGCTTCCCGCTCCTGGTGGGTGCAGAAAATCTGCCTGGAGACGACTCCCGTGTCCACCTGGATGCCTGAGGGTCCTGCAGGACTCCATTTCAGGTTTTAACGGGAAAAACTCCCCGTTGCGACAACGGAATTGGGCCAAAAGCGCCGCTGGCCACCCGGGCTGAACGAGGAATTAAAGGCGCTATTCTGTGGTAAACTTGGAACTTGTGGCAGGACATGCCGTTTCAGCCTCCGCCAGAGCTGTGAGACCTGGTGAAATATGGGACAGTTCCAGCCGGTTCCGCATGCATCTGCGGTCAGAATGCCGGGATCAGTCAGACTGCCGGATCACGTAGCCAGCCAGGCAGTTCCGGTTTTTTTTAAACGCAATTCCACCCCTTGCCAAGGCCAGGGGTTTCCATTCAGCACGATTTATGAACCAGACCCTGCTAGTTGAGCTGTTGACAGAAGAACTGCCTCCAAAAGCGTTAAAAGCGCTTTCCGTCAGTTTTGCCAGTACTATTTTTGAAGAATTGCAGCAAGAAGGATTTCTGGGTGAAGCATCACAAAAAGAGATTTTTGCAACACCCAGACGACTGGCTTTTGCCATCAGCCATGTAGCCCAAAAATCCCAGGACAAATCCATTCGCGTCAAAGTGCTTCCCGTTGCCATCGCACTGGATGCCAGCGGCAATCCGACCCCGCCTCTGGAAAAAAAACTGGCGACCCTCGGATTTCCCGACATTGGCATTGCCGACATGGAAAGAGATCATGACGGAAAAACCGAATTCTTTTTCCACACCTATACCGCTCCAGGTTCTCCACTTGCTGAAAGTCTTCAGGCTGCACTGGAAAAAGCCATCAGAAACCTGCCGTCACCCAAACTGATGACCTATCAGCGCCCCGACGGAAGAACGGTTGAATTTGTCCGCCCGGCCCATTCCCTCCTGGCACTGCACGGCACCGAAATCATCCCGGCAGAAGTGCTGGGCCTGACATCCGGAAGAATGACGCAGGGACACCGCTTTCTGTCAGAAGGATTCATCGCGATTGCGGATGCCCGGGACTATGAAGCCGCACTGAAAACAGAAGGCAAAGTGATCGCAGGTTTTGATGCCCGAAAAGATAAAATCCGCTCCGAACTCACGGAAAAAGCAAAAGATGATCAGGTTCTGATGCCGGAATCGCTGCTTGACGAAGTAACCGCACTCGTCGAGTGGCCTGTCGTCTATGAATGCAACTTTGAACCCGTTTTTTTAAGTGTCCCCCAGGAATGTCTGATTCTGACGATGCAGACCAATCAGAGATACTTTGCCCTGACCGATGCGGAAGGACGGCTTCGCTCGCGCTTTCTTATTGTCTCTAACATGGAAACAAGTACGCCCGAGCGCATTATCACCGGTAACGAACGCGTCATCCGGCCCCGGCTGTCCGATGCACAGTTTTTCTATGAGCAGGACAAAAAAAGAAGGCTTGAAGATCGCCTTGCCGGACTGGCCAACGTCGTCTATCACAGCAAACTGGGCTCGCTCCAGCAGCGGATGGCACGTGTACGCATCATCGCAGTCGGCATTGCAGAATCGCTCATGCTCGATACTGCACTTGTCGACAGGGCAGCCTGGCTGGCCAAAGCAGACCTCCTGACCGATATGGTAGGCGAATTTCCTGAATTACAGGGGATCATGGGTTCGTATTACGCCAGATATGATGGCGAACCGGAAGAAGTTGCACTGGCCATTACAGAACAGTACCGCCCCCGCTTTGCCGGTGACACACTGCCGGAAACGCAGACAGGCACCATTCTTGCTCTGGCAGACAAAGTGGAGGCATTGACGGGAATCTGGGGAATCGGGCTGCATCCAACCGGCGACAGCGATCCCTTTGCCCTGCGCAGGCACGCTCTCTGCATTTTGCGGATTCTGATTGAAAAAAGGCTCCCCCTGTCCTTGCGTGACATACTCGCACGTGCGGTCAACGTGCTGGCTTTGAATACCAGCTTCAAGGATCCGACAGCCGAACTGGTCCAGTTCATGATGGAACGTCTGAGAGGACTTTTACGCGACCGGGGCTACAAATTTGATCTGGTGGACGCAATCCTGACCCAGAACCCGGACCGTTTCGACAGCCTTCTGGAGCGCCTGGACGCTGTCAGTGCCTTCTCGACACTGCCGGAGGCCGAATCCCTTGTCGCAGCAAACAAGCGCATCAGCAATATCCTTAAAAAATCCAGTATCAGAGCAGGTATGGTCCAGACAGATCTGCTGGTTGAACCATCCGAACAAAAACTTTATACTCAGATAAGTGAAATCAGACCCGATGCAAGCGCGAAATTCGCAGATGGCGATTACACCGAATCACTGAAGCTGCTCGCCCGGCTTCGGGATGATGTTGATGGTTTTTTCACCGATGTTCTGGTGATGGACGAAGACCTGCGCCTGCGCAATAACCGGATTGCACTTCTGACCGAACTGCATGGCATGATGAACCAGGTAGCTGACCTGTCCAGACTCAGCATTTAAAACATAAAACTGCTCCATGGACATAAACCGTGGACCTCCACCGGAGGTTTAGATGAAGTTAATCATTCTGGATCGCGATGGCGTTATCAATCACGATTCCGACTCGTTTATCAAGTCACCTGACGAGTGGGAACCCATTCCCGGATCTCTGGAAGCCATTGCAAGACTCTACCGCTCCGGCTATCGCATTGTGGTCGCAACAAACCAGTCAGGCATTGGACGGGGTCTTTTTGACATCAACGCATTGAACGCCATTCACCAGAAAATGCACTCGGCAGTAAGAGCTGCCGGTGGTTCTGTCGATTCCATCTTTTTCTGCCCACATACCGTCGCTGACAATTGCGACTGCAGGAAGCCCCGACAAGGTATGTTCAGTACCATAGCAAAACGCTACGATGTCTCTCTGGAGGGAGTCCCCACTGTCGGGGACTCCCTCAGAGATCTGCAGGCAGGCTTCCTTGCTGGATGTCAACCCATTCTGGTCATGACCGGAAAAGGAGAAGAAACAGATAAAAATGGAGGACTGCCACCAGGTACAGTCCAGTTCGAAAACCTGGAAGCTGCAGTTGCTTTTCTTCTGGAAAAAGGCAGCGAGAAACCACAAACGCTCCAGATGTAGCACCGGATTTGTAATGCATTGAAAATACTTGGCATTTTGGCAGGAGAACTTTCTGGAACCTGAAAAATCAGATGACATTCCGCAGCCGGGCTGCGGATGATGGGTGACCCGGGATTTGTTGAAATCTGTCCCCCGGCAGTATTGACCCTGGCAACTTTTTTCTGCCGGAAGTCGCAGTAAAGCTTCTGGCTTTAATCATGGAAAGACACAGTACGACCCCTTTTGTTAAGGTTTGTTTTGTCAGATCGCGTTTTGCTTTTCCGCTCTGTATTATTTCTCGTTGCTCTTTTCAGTCTCACCCTGATCTGGAGCATCGTGAGCCTTTTTGGTCTTTTTCTTCCCTATCGATCCCGGTATTTTCTTGGAACGCGCTGGTGCAGGATCGTGATCTGGCTGACAAAAACGATCTGTGGCATACATTACCAGATTGTCGGATACGAAAATCTCCCGGATGAGCCGGTCATTTTACTGAGCAAACATCAGTCTTCCTGGGAGCCCCTCTTTTTCTGTAGTATCATGCCCAGGCCACTCACATTTGTCATCAAAAAGGAACTGCGCTATATTCCTGTTTTTGGATGGACACTTTTTCTTTTGCGCATGATTTCCATTGATCGCACGCAGGGGCTCAAGTCCTTTCGTCAGGTCATTGACCAGGGAAAAAACCGGCTGTCCGACGGACTGTGGGTTGTCATCTTTCCTGAAGGAACACGCACGACCTCCGGTGAAAAAACCAAATATCGCGGTAGCGGAACGCACCTGGCTGTTGAAGCCAATGCAAAAATCGTCCCCATTGCGCTCAATTCCGGTACCTGCTGGCCTCACGACTCCTTCATCAAAAGGCCGGGCATGATAAAGGTTTCCATTGGCAAACCCATTACACCTGAAGGAAAATCGCCCGATGATCTGATGCATGAAGTAGAGAGCTGGATTGAATCCGAAATGCTCAACATTGCATCATCATCATCTACCCAAAACCGGAGTCTTGCGGAGATATTATGAGAGGAACTGTCACCGCTCCACAGCAGCTTGATCTGTTTTCTGCGGACATGCTGCCCCCTGCGCCACCCGGGCCTGAGAAACCGGACGATCCGAAACCGGACAGGGAACCTGTTTTCAGGCAGCCGCGCAGAACGTCACCTTCACAAAAGTACCGCATCGTGCTGGCCGGGAATACCGTCGAATACGAACTGCTCCGCTCAAACAGAAAAACAATCGGGCTGACCATCAACGAACATGGACTGCGCATCACTGCACCGAAGTGGGTCACACTGAAAGCGGTTGAAAAAGCAATCAGGCAGAAAGAGAAGTGGATAACAGAAAAGCTGGGGATTTTTCACGGGCAGTCCGGTGCAGGCAGCAAAAAACACGCACTCTCCTTTTCTGAAGGAGAGACCATTTACCTGCTCGGTGAACCCTATACCCTGCGCCTGCATACCGGCCCGGGCGAGTCGGTTGTTGCAGACGATGCAAAAAAAGAGATCCATGTTACAACTGCCGATACGACAAAAAGATGGATCGTCAGGGAAATGCTCATGATCTGGTTTTCGAGAAAGGCTCTGGACGTTTTTACGAGCCGGATGCCTGTTTACGCGGATCGGCTCGACCTGTCCTATCGGGGGCTGTCTCTTTCATCGGCAAAATCCCGCTGGGGTTCGTGCTGTTCTACAGGGCACATCCGGCTGAACTGGCGTCTGATTCATTTTGGCATGGAGTTTATTGATTACGTCATTGTTCACGAACTGGCGCATTTGCGTGAAATGAATCACAGCAAGCGCTATTGGGATATTGTTTCTGTGGTCTTTCCGGATTACAAGGCCATCAGAAAAGCACTGCATCAGCAAAGCAAGCTTCTCAGTCCCGTCTGGTAGGCACCTGCACAGCTGCATTTTGCTGCAAGCGCCGGCATAAAACGGGCAGCCCTCTGATTTTACAGGAATAAAAAGCTTTCCCACCAGGCATGCGCAGCATTTCCGTATGCTGCAAACGCATGCCATCCACATCTGAAGCCTGAAACTTTGGACTTTTTCAGCTAAAAGTGACCTGCCGGACTCATAAAATCATCATGACCGGCATGAATTAGGTTTACAATACGCTATTGAGTATGCCGTTTTTGCCTGGTAACATAGCATC
>Ga0099364_10009761_pt1 | contig 13292 bp, 17 predicted proteins | sample TergutTh196P3_FD_73070 | JGI IMG/M metagenome (GOLD analysis project Ga0099364, IMG submission 73070) | Microcerotermes parvus P3 segment gut microbial communities from Pointe-Noire, Republic of the Congo - Th196 P3 | ecosystem: Host-associated > Arthropoda: Insects > Digestive system > Gut ...
TTTCCTCAGTTTTTATTCCGATTATTATTTTACATTACTCCATTAATAATTTCAATCTTTGTGTCTTAATTCATAAGACCATTATATTTTCAAGAACGGTGTTATCGCTATTATCCCAAATTGTTAATGTCACATTTTTTGTATTAGAATTTGATTTTTGTGCTTTTGAATTGTCCGACATAATACTTTCTGATTGTGGTTGCGGTTGTGAATCATCATCATTTTCATCAATGTCCGAAATTTCTGATGATATTTCGGGATTTTGTTTGCTGCTTTCCAATTCTTCCAAATGGTTGCCGTTCCAAATTGCAATAGTTGTTATCATAATAGCGGCAGTAACGAATAAGCCTGCTAAAATCATTATAATATTCTTTTTCATTTCACTTGCAATACCAATATCCAATTAAAAAGTTTATAAAAAATCAAGTGAAAATTCCCATATATGATTTTCACGCAGATTTTTTATCTACACTTTTATTGGATATTGGTATACCTCCCTTGTTTCCAGATTAATATTATTTATATTTACAACTGCATCCGCTTTTTCAAGCACACTTGGTTTATGTGAAATAATTATTGTCGTTATATCCTTAGAAATTCCCATAATAGCGTTGTTTATTTTATCCTCTGACTCTTTATCAACAGAACTTGTCGCTTCATCTAAAATCAACAACTGCGGCTGCCGTATTAATGCTCTTGCTATCGACAATCGTTGTTTTTGACCGCCGGATATTTTTATCCCTCGTTCGCCGATTATAGTATCAAAACCGTCCGGTAGACTTTGGATAAAATCATATATATTTGCATTTTTACACGCTGTTATCATTTCATCTTCTTTCGCTGATTTATTCGATATTTGCAAATTTTCCCTTATACTCATGTTAAATAAAAATGAATCTTGCATAACAACGCCGATTAACCGATACAAACTGTCTTTTTGGATATTAACCAAGTCGATATTGTTGAATAGAATTTTACCTTTTGTTGGTTCATAAAGCCCTAATAATAACTTTGCTAATGTAGTTTTCCCACACCCGCTTTTTCCCGCAATACCGATAGTATCGCCGTTTTGTATTGATAGGTTAAAATCTTTCAAAACATTAAAATTATCGTAAAATTCTTCGTTTTCACTGGGAAAATATCCAAAAGTTAAATCATTGACTTCGATATTTTTAATAGATGTAAGTAGCTCCTTCGGTTTATTATCATCGGGAATTTCCAGTATTTCAAAGATTCTGTTATAAAAAGGCTCGCTTGTTTTTAGCTCCATGTTTTTCCCGTGTACTGTATCTGCTGCCGAAAACATCATGGCGTAATACTGTGAAAACATAATTAAAACACCAACTGAGATTCTGCCTTGTATTACAAAAAACCCTCCGACTATATACACAAAAACCGTTGTCAGATAATTTCCCTTGAAATCACCAAAGACTTCACCAAACGCCCATAACCGTATCGACTTCATTCCCAATCGTGCTAAAATTTTTCTAAAATTCTTGAATACACCAAAAAAACTGTTCTCAAGATTATTGTATTTTATATCTTTCCACATATCGAACGTGCTTTGTTCAAATGTAAAATATTTTTCAGAAACACGCCGGGTTTTCTCGTTCAATTTCCTTGATGCGTTGCCGAGAATATTGTTGATAATCAACACAAGCGGGATAACAGATGCACATATTAATGTCATGTACACATTAATTAATAGCGAAACTGTCAAGCATATAATCAACGTTACAATACTGAAAAATAGTCAACTACCTGACTTTTCACAAAACTACCAAGACTGTTCACATCGTCTGTAATTCTCATTTTTGTATCGCCTATATCGTATTTTTCAAACTTGTTTACCGGCAATTTTAAATATTTATCAAACAGCTTTTTTCGCAATGTTATGGTAAATGAATTAATCATTTTATTGTCGCAATAAAGATTTAAGCCGTCAATTATAAATCGCAGCACATAAACTACTAAAAGCCCGGAAAACACGATAACCATCTTGGATATTTCAAATTCTTCATGGGATGCTGCCGTTTTCATTACATCATCAATCAAAATCTGAAATAACTTAGGGGAAATCATCGCAGTAGGTATTGCAATCAAACTGATAACAACAAGCAACACTACCGGCAATTTATTTTTAAGCAAATAAGGCTTAATTTTTTCCAATATATAAAATCTTTTATTCATACTCATCATTTTATTATTTTTTATTTTTCAATTCACATTTTTTATTTTTCATTTATTATTTATTATTTTTTTATTTTACTATAGTTGTATTACTTTTTCACAATCTCTTATTGCATGAGGACGATGAGATATTATCAGCATTGTGCTATTCATTTTAGAAAATTCGTTTATTACTTGCTTTTCTAATTCTAAATCTAATGCACTTGTCGCTTCATCAAGAATAATCATACTCGGGTTTTGCAATAAAATCCTCGCTATCATAATCCGTTGTTTCTGACCGCCGGACATATCTGTTCCCCTGTTTAAAATAGTTTCAAATTCATCGGGATAACGGCGTATTTGCTCATCAAGTCCCACTTTTTTGCACACATCCCACAACATTTCATCTGAAACAGAATCATCATCAAAACAAAGATTATTAACTCGCTCGAAAAGTATTGACTATTAATTAAAAGTATGTTATAATAAAAATATGGAAAATGAATTAAAATTTGAGCCGCAAAAAATATCATCGATTGAACAGGAAGCGCTACGCAAAAAGATTGTTCGCGAGATGAAAAAACGCGGGTACACAACCGAAAGCAAACGAGTGAAAAACGGCGTTTATGATGCTGTTGCAGAAGTCTGTGAATGCAGTTACAGCCACGTGAAACAGACTTGGCTTAAGTATCGTGCAAACGGTATAAGCGGCATAAAATCCGTCAAAATGGGTCGTCCGAATAACTCCGGCAAGCTGACAAAGGAGCAGCAAGCAACAATTCGGGAACTCATTATTGACAAAAATCCGGAGCAGTTAAAATTGCCCGGATGCCTTTGGGACAGGCAAAATATTGCGGACTTGATTCGCAGACGTTTTAAGATTACGATAGCGTTGCAAAACATCAGTGTTTATCTCAAAAAATGGGGTATGACACCGCAACGCCCTGTTAAAGTTTCGTACAAACAAAATCCGGAAGAAGTCAATACGTGGCTTGACGAAACGTATCCCGCTATCGCCGAGCGTGCGAAAGAAGAAAATGCCGAAATTCATTGGGGCGATGAAACTGGCTGTCAAAACGAAACAAATTATGTCAAAGGCTATGCTCCAAAGGGTCAAACCCCGACTATGCCTGTCGGAAACGAACATATTCGTGTGAATATGATTAGCTCGATTACAAATCAAGGTAAACTTCGTTTTATGTTTTATCGGGAAAAAATGACGGCAAAAGTGCTTATAAATTTCTTGAAAAGACTTATAAAAAGCACGGACAAAAAAATCTTTTTAATACTCGACAATCTTAGAGTTCATCATGCTTTGCTCGTTACCGATTGGGTAGAAAAACACAAAGATGAAATCGAGATTTTCTACCTACCTCCGTATTCGCCGCAACATAATCCCGATGAGTATCTGAACGGCAACTTAAAGCGCGAACTCGCACAAAAAGGCTATTCTAAGAACGAAAACGAACTCGAATCCAAAGCAAGAGGCACTATGAAAAAATTCCAAAATGATACCGAACACGTTAAGAATTTTTTCAAAGCGAAAAAGGTTCGATATGCAGGATAATTAGACATGACATTTCGTGCGGGTTAATATAACGTAAAGATTTATCAAACAGTAAAATATCCTGCCCCACAACGCCAAAGGCTTTGCGTAAATTATACACATTAATTTCATTTATGTTTTTACCGTTTATTAAAATTTCCCCATTATCCGGTTCATAAAGTCTTAATAAAAGCGACAGTATCGTTGTTTTTCCAACACCGCTTTCGCCGATTAATGCGGCTTTTTCGCCTTTGTTTATAACGAAAGATACATCTTTCAAAACATTATTTTCATCGTATCCGAAAGTTATGTTTTTAAATTCAACACTTTGTATTTCTTCTTTAAACGGTTTTCCGTTATCAGATTCAATTTCGTTTTCTAAAATTTCTGAAACTCTGTCGATACTGGCTTTACGCCCTCTGAAGTCAAGATAAATCCTAAGCATCCAGTTGAATTTCCTATGTAAAAGTGCTACATATTGCAATACCGCAAGGAAAAACCCAATAGTCAAATCCCCATTATAGATCAACAACGCACAAAACCCATATATTACAAGCGATGTGATTAAATTAATAAGATAAATGCCTTTTTCTACCATAAAATCTATTCTGCGTATTTTATTCCCAAGTTGGATTAAAATTTTTAATTTAGAAATAACGGTATCAAAAACCCACCATGCTGCGTTGAGAAGTTTTATTTCTCTGTGACCTTTTATAATTTCCAGTATTCTGCCGTCTAATTCGCCGCTAACATCCCTGCTTTTCCTTGATGTTTTTTCGGTAAAATTACCGCAAGCACGGGTGATAATTATTGGTAAAATTGCGGCTGCGACTAAAATAACGGCTATGTAAACGCTAATTCTGCCGACTATTATTATAATTCCGGTACACATTAAAATAGAGTTTACAAAATGGAATATATTTCGTTGTATCAAGTGAATAAACTGTTCGCTGTCGCCGTCAATTCTACTCATCATATCGCCGCTGTTTATGTTAGATAAAAACTCTGCTTTTGAGCGTATTGCGTGATTGAAAATAGCATTTTTTACATCAACAACATATTTGTTATTTAAACTTTGCCAAATATACGCATACAATAAATTGAAAAAAGTCGATGCTGTAAAAAGCAAAATATATCGCACAATAATCGTTATATACAAATTAATATTTTGATTATAAAGCACCTCATCAGTCAGCATAGCAAGATTTAAAGGAAGCAAAACCGAAACCGCATACAAAGCCAAAATACAAATCTGAGCAATCAAAAATAAATACTTATAAGGTTTAGCAAACTGCCACACTGTCTTAAAAAGATGCCCTTTCAAATTTACACAAACCCCTCTTTCAACTAACAGATGAAAAAATATTTATTATTTTTTATTTATTATTTGTTATTTGAAATAACTCCATATACTTCAAATTCTTGAATCCTCGCAACACCATCTGCTCCGGGGTCGGTAATAATAATCCTTGCAAAACGCACGTTTTTTACATCAACATTTTTATAGATAATATCATCTTTATTATCCTTAATTTCATCGGCATTAATCCAATTTATACCATCATAACTTGTTTGAAATAAACAGCTTTTTGTATTCAAAGAAGATGAATATTTATGCTTTATTCCGGCGTTTTTAATCACATATCTTGATATATCATAAGCATCGTCAAATTCTACTTGTAACCATTTTTCTTGATGTGAAGATGATTGCCAGCCTTTAGCGAAAGTACCGTTTACTGCGTCTTTATGGGTATATCCGGCATCACAATGGGATACTTGTGTTTTTGCTCTTAATGCGATATTTATCGGCTTTCCGTAAAATTCATTTATCAGCATCATTTGATGATCTGCTCGTACAAATTCAAATTTGTCACCGTTTTCCGGGTGTGATTTCAATTCATCTATCATCTCAAAAATAATTCTAATATCAGTAGTCATACCCGCAAAAACATTCATTTGAACTGCTGCGAAATTGCCGACTTTTTCACGATTTTCCGCTATAAAATTCAACCTTGCTTGTGTTCCGACACCTTCATTATCATGATAACTATTATATGACATAGCGTTCCCGTCACCGTCACAAAAACAAAGCATCGGAACATCTTTGTTATGTTCTGTTATAACATCAGAAGCTAAACAATGTTGTGTCGTAACACCCAATAAAGCGGGGATATTATCAATAAATATTTCACTGCTTTTGTTAAGTGATGTCATTTTACTCCATGCTGTAATAATGCTGAGATTAGTTTTCTCTAAATATCTGTTGGTAGTTTTTGCATATTTTTCAACATAGCCGTTTTTGTCCTCGTCGTCCCAATAAATTTTGTCTGCACTGATATTTTGGTTTTGCTGATACCCCGCACCGGACGGTCCGCAAACAAAAACATCATTATCTGTTGCCGTTTTCATATAATAATTTAATATTTGAGGAGCAGCATCAATTAATAACGGGCTTATTGTCCACGCAACGGGATATTTCCCTCGAAGCGGGTCGTCCCATTTACCCACCGTCCTCATGCGATGCTGTACATATTGTATGTTATCGCCGTCTGACATATATATTGAAACATATGTTTTGGATTTGTCTAATTTGGGTTTTGCCGGAACAGGCGGTGGTTCTATTTCTTTTGATTGTCCGGAATAAACTGTGTAGTTTTCAAAATAATCAGACGGTAAGAGTGAAATACCTTTTGGACTGATATACTCAAGCCCCATTGCTTCTATTCGCCAAAACCCTAATATATATGTTTCATCTGCTTTCAATCCATTGTTGAAAAATTTATCAAAACATTCTTTTTCTTCTTTTACACTTGGTTCAAGATATACGACTGCCGATTTTACAGCAACGGCTAAATCCCGTATATATGCAGGAAATTCCGGGGGTAGTACGGTAAAAATTCGTTTGTTGCATTTATCCCAATAATTCTCAAAAATGTAATTATATGCAGTGATGTTATCATCAAGTCCTTTATTGCTGATATTAATTATTTCTTTAAAATTAAATGGTTTTGATTTTAACACATCTGAGAGTTCCGGAGTAACCGGAATTATATCTTCAATCCCTGCAATGGTAGTAGCTACATTTATCTGATGGGGAAAATTTGTATCGTAAGTGATAAAACCCTTTACAACGTTTTTGTACTTATCTAATATATGTAGATAATCTTTTGTCTTTTTGAATTTCAACCCTAAATCAGAAGGCCATTTTTCAATGGGTTCATCAAGTTCTGCCCCTGCTTCTTCTTTGTTTCCAATAAGTAATCGAGGTTCTATCCTATTTACCAATCCTTGCAAGCAAACCATCATTAATTGAATTTCCGGGGATAAACCTCGAATATCGAGATAATCCAATTCTTTAACCGGAGTTGAAAATGACGGGACAGCTTGATTTTTTGGGTGTGCAAAATTTTGCATTATAAAATTCACCCCACATTAAGGCATAAAACAGCCATATCCCTATATACACCGTCATCACATAAAACGTGTTCATGCAATATATCTTCTTCAATAAATCCCAATTTTGTGTAAATAGATTTTAAGTTTTCATTATCATCTAAAACATTCACATAAATTTTAAAATACCAATATCCAATTAAAAAGTTTATAAAAAATCAAGTGAAAATTCCCATATATGATTTTTACGCCGATTTTTTATCAACACTTTTATTGGATATTGGTATTACTATCATGTTCAACACAAATATCTTCGATGAATTGTAAAACAGCTTGAAGATAATCGTTTTCTTTGCCATATAAATAAAAACCGTCTATTTAAATACTGTGTTCGTCGAGATTTACATTATATTTTGCGATAACTCCGACTTGAAGCGGAATTTTAATTTTAACATTACCTCTTGTTATAAAATCGTTAGAATCAACATTCCTAATTTCATACACAAATTTACTATATAAATCATGTGTATTAAAACAAAAAATCGACAACTTTTTTTGTGTCGAATCCATTTTTTCAAGCAAGTTTTTTGTCTTATATTCAGCGACAGAATGAATATATCTTTTATCATCCATTGCGTTAATTTGTATTGTGTTTCTTTTTTTAATTCCTACCATTTTATAATTCCCCTTTACTTTTTAGTGTAATAAACATTTTGAAAATATGTTTTAGAAAAATAAGTATTAAATCCAAAATACCCATCGGAAAATTCTGAATCAAAATGTTCGATAAGCAATTTATCGTCAATATATACCTTTATATTTCCACCGACAGCTTCTATTTTTATTTGATACCATGTGTTTTCTTTAATTTCTGTTTCTTTAATGCACAAATCGTTAGGTAAATTATCTACAGGCTTCCATATTTTTACAAAGCCTTTGATGTAATCATCATTAATATAACCCTCGGTGTGAATGTTGGCACAATATAGTTGTTTTAAATCTTGTGCCGCTCTAAACACCAAAGAAGCGGCTCTTCCGGAATTTATACATATATCTGCTTTTAGGATAAAGTCTGATGCTTTACTGTCCGTTATGAGGAAGCCATTTTCGGGTAAAAAAACTTCACTTCCTAAATCGTCTTTATAATGCCCAAGTCTTATTAAATCCGCTTTATTTTCCCCATATCCAACTAATCCGTTTTTATCAACAGTCCAATCACCAAATATTGGATATAAGTTTACAAGGTTTGTATTAAACTCTTTTTTTACTGTTTTAACTTTACATTCTGCCACTTTATCGCCGTTTGTATTATATCCGTTTATAATTGTTGTTCCGCTTTTTAAAATTTTTATCATCGTTTTATCGTTATTAATTTCGATAAAAATTAAATCACTGTTATCTTCCCATGTTACTTTCTGCGTTTCATCGCTGTTTATTGGAACATGATTTTCTAAAATAAAACTTTCGCCGACTTTTTTCGATACACTTATTTGATTTATATATTTAGGGTAATGACATTCGATAAAATCAACAGGTTTTATATAGCAATTATTTAAAATACGGATAAATATATCTTGCTCTGCATTTATCATATTTTCTAACATATCAACCATTTTATTGGCAAGATTTATATCTTTTTTTACTTCGAGTTTTAAGTTATATGCTTCTAAGATTTCTGCTTGTTTACTAACTTTTTCATATGCGTTAAATATTTCTTCACAATTCAATAAGTATCCTTTTTCACCCATGATTTTTATTCGCTCAAGCATAACTTTTTTATGACCGGAAATTATATGGAAAATTCTTCTGTCAATAAAATTGTTGTTTAATTTTAATTCAAATTTCAAATAATAAAAAACGTTTTTATAAACATCAAAACCGTACTTAAATTTGTTTTTATAATATTTAAAATTATCGCTTGAATAAAATTGATTATGCCTGTTTTCAGATAAGATATAGTCATTGATACTATCGCAAATTAATTTTATATCAAAATCATATCTTTCGATTCTTGGGGATAATAATTCTATTCCATTTACGATGAATTTTCCGTTATCTTCAAGTATAAATTTATAACCTTTTTCAAATTCTTCAAAAGAAATTTCACCGCTTGAATATTTGCTGTTTTTTAAATACTCTTTAATAAATATCGTTTTGCTTTCCAAATCATATCCATAAATAAACAAATCATGGATAAAATGCTTTTTCTGATACAAATGATGATTTTTTAAATAAAACCAATCAAAATCCATGTATACATATAAATTGGAATCAAGAGAAGATATAATAAAATCAACGATAGAATTCCAATTTTTATCAACAAATTTTCTGTCCAATTTTTGGTAGTAAACAAAAGGGCATGTTTTCCAATGCGAATTAGGAAATGTATAATCTAAACGCTTATAATCGTCTACTCCGTTTATAGAAGGAGCTTCGATTTGTATATAGTTATTGTAAAGCCATGAACGATTATAATTTTTATCATATGAATCGGGATATTTATATAATTCGTTATTTAATATAATAGATAATAAATCTGCATGATAATGGTATGTACTTATTGGCGGTTCGCATAATGGTAATATTTTTTTACTCATCTTCCAACAACCTTTTCAGTAGTTAAGAATCCTTTTTGCCCAATTCATATGCGTACTTTTTTCGTTCATTCTTCCGGATATTGATTTTACAACCGAAAGATTAGTATTTAATAATTGATTAGCTTCTTCAATTTCATCTTTTGTTATTGTAAACGCTTTATTAATAATCGAAAGTTGATTAGGATGAATTGCAAGTTTACCGGAAAAACCGTTTAAGCGGTCAAGTTCTGTTTCTTTATATAATGTTTTTTCAAAATCACCGGAAAAATATTCAAAAACTGAGCCTAATAAAATAAAATCCTGCAAGTAAATTGATAAAATATCTGAAATAATCGAATTAAGAATTTTAATATCATAAATTGTGTGATTTAAAGAACGCCTAAGTCCGTATATTCCGCACAAATCTACTGCTCCTATTTGTACGCATACAATGTTATTTTTCAATTCTTTAAACTGTTCGTGTAAATTTATTAACTCAGATTGGCGTGTTTTTATTTCAGCGATTTTTGCAGATTCAAGTATCGGAATAAAACTTATGTGAGGTTGTTTGTATTTTAGATATGTATCAATATATTGCGAAAAATTTTCTGTAGTTATTTTGGGGAAAACAAAACCTGTTATCTGTTCAAGGTTAATTTGCGGTGCAATTCTTTGGAATTGTTTGGGGTTTCGTACTCTTATAAAAATATTTATATTATGTTTATTAGCAAAACTAACTTTTTCAAGCAAAGAAGAAATTCCTGATTCAGCGGTATATAAATCGTGTTCAGCAAGTCCGTCCTCAAAGTCAAAACATATATTATCAAGATCTTTCCATTTACCAAGTTTTTCGACTACATTAGTTAATATAGCGGGTGTGTACATAAATGTTTTTAATTTAGTTTTCATTTACCATCATTTTCCAGTTTTCTTTCTATATATTCAGTCATTGCTGTAATATCGGGTAATGTTGCCATCAAAAGCATATCGTCATCAAATTCAAAATCAAAGGCTGTTTCTAAGGCGACTATAATTTCCATAATATGTAATACCAATATCCAATAAAAGTGTAAATAAAAAATCAAGTAAAAACCATATATCAGAGTTTTCACTTGATTTTTTATAAACTTTTTAATTGGATATTGGTATAAGAGAATCTATACCTGATTGTGCGAAACAAATATTTTCATCAAATTTTCTTTCTATAACTTCTTCGATTGTTTTAACTATTTTATTTTTATAGTTCATAGAATGCACCTGAATTGATTTGTTTTATATATAAAAACACATTAATAAGTTGTAAATTTTTGCGACCCTCAGGGCGTACGCCCTGAGGGTAAAGGAGCTTAGCTCCTTTACCCAAATTTCCCATTATTTGTAAAATTAATATTTAATAAAATTTATTCTTAATCTCAAAATATAAACTATAACAGAATTATATCACATAAAAATATCCCATGGGATTCTTCTTAACCCCATCTTTCCATATCTCAAAATGCAGATGATTCCCAGTTGAACGCCCGGTCGTCCCAACGTAGGCGATGACTTGTCCTTTCTTCACTTTCTGTCCCTTACGAACAGCAATCCGTGAGCAGTGTGCATAAAAGGTAGCGTATCCACCCTCATGTGACAGCTGAACAAAATACCCCCAACCGCCACTCCACGAATCAATACTGTTAGCGGAAACTACGATGCCATCAGCCGCCGCAAGTATGGGAGTATCCTTTGATGCAGCAATATCTATCCCACTATGATGTGATTTTCCCCCTGTGAACGGGTCTGTACGATACCCAAATTCCGATGTTATCGGATACTTTTTCGCAAACGGCCATGAAAATATATCTTTCGGGATAAAAGAACTGTCCGGCGTTAATATCTCATCATTACCGCCCGAATAACCGCCGAAAAGTGCCGTCCACAAATCGTCATATTGCGGGCTTAATAGCTCGTTTAGCTGTTCTTTTTGTTTCTTGTCAAACCCGTATTTTTTCGCCATATCATCAGCATTTTTATGGTTAAGCGTAATAACTAACGTTGTAATTGTTGTCATTTCGGCACTTTCCTTGCCGTCCTTGTTCGTAACCTTTCGTTCCTCGTTTGTCGTTTTCAGAGAATGGGACAGACTTACCATATCATTCAAAACGGAACGCAACTTTTTCACCGTATGCCAATATCCAATTAAAAAGTTAATAAAAAATCAAGTGAAAATTTTCATATATGATTTTTACTTGATTTTTTATAGTTACTTTTATTGGATATTGGCATTACTATCGTCTATTGTAACGACCTCAGTGGGATTTTTAGAATCGGTATTGACTTTGACAGCATAGACAGCCAACACTTCTGACCAATTTATCGACATCGCTTCCATTTCGAGAATATCGTGCGGATTATCATTCTTAATATCCTCTGTTTTATCGTAAAATTCTATCGTCAATTCCGTAACCACATCAGGCATAGAACGCCCTGTGCCGGAATCTTCACCGCTGAAAAATATCCCAAAAACCGAACCCACAATCACCGCAACGACACAAATTATGATACCAATATCCAATTAAAAAGTTAATAAAAAATCAAGTAAAAATTTTGATATATGATTTTTACGCAGATTTTTTATCAATACTTTTATTGGATATTGGTATTACGATAATCAAAACTGCAACCCAACCGCCTGCGGAAATAAGAGCGATTATTCCCTTAATAGCAGCAATGGTATAATAAATTATACCTCACTCGTGCATACGCACTTGTTTATAGTTGCTTTAACAATCGCAGTTGTAACCTTAACAGTTGCTTTTGTGGCTGCGATTGCCGCTTTTGCTGTAACTTTCGCCGCATGAGCGGCTGCTTTTGCAGATTTAGCGGTCATTTTCGCTGTCTGTTGTGCAACTTTAGCGGTATGTTTTGCGGTTTTTACAGCGGTCTTAGCCGTCTTTTCGGCAGTTTTGACCGAATGCATATGCCAATATCCAATTAAAAAGTTAATAAAAAATCAAGTGAAAATTTCCATATATGATTTTTACTTGATTTTTTATAGTTACTTTTATTGGATATTGGCATTACAGTCTTAATTGTACCTTTTGCTGTGGTTTTTGCGGCTTTAACAGAGGTTTTTATACCTCTCTCAATCTGTCTGCTTGATTTTATCGACTTTTTTGTAACTTCAAGGGTTTTGCGTCCGGCTTGGCGAGTTTGCTGTAAAGTGCGTTTAGCGTTCTCAACGGCTTTTTTCGATTCCTGTGCGGTTTTATACGCATCTTCCGCTTTGGTTTTCAAGGCATCAGCTGTTTTTTGTGCGTTCTTTGCTGTTGTTTTTGCCTGTTCCGCCGCCTGTTTTCGTTGTTTAGGTAAATTACGTTTAACATTTTGAAAATGCTTTTCCGCTTTATTTAAGTTTTCTTTTATCTTTTTATGAGGGGATTTAAGGCAATAAGCCGCTTTTTGTGCAGTATATTTTGCACTGCTTGAAAGATTGTCGTTATACCAATATCCAATAAAAGTAACTATAAAAAATCTGCGTGAAAATCATATATGAAAATTTTCACTTGATTTTTTATTAACTTTTTAATTGGATATTGGTATCGCATATTCCGACGGCGATGTGTGCC
>Ga0099364_10009762_pt1 | contig 13292 bp, 7 predicted proteins | sample TergutTh196P3_FD_73070 | JGI IMG/M metagenome (GOLD analysis project Ga0099364, IMG submission 73070) | Microcerotermes parvus P3 segment gut microbial communities from Pointe-Noire, Republic of the Congo - Th196 P3 | ecosystem: Host-associated > Arthropoda: Insects > Digestive system > Gut ...
ATTAATGATTAATGATTAATGATTAATGATTAATGATTAATGGGTAATTTTCATTATTGCTTGGGTGTGAGGTGTGAGAGATTAAAACCATATTTGCCTTGCATCAACTTCACAATAACATATCCATTCTCCATTCCCACCTTTTCAATGCCTGGTGCGGATTCGAGGGGTAGTCCGTTTTCCGTGATATTGGAATTACCTGACACAGGGATATATACCGTTGCATAACTGCCGACTGGAATCGTAATATTCATCTCCAAACTACCGTCTTTCTTTTTCACCTCGGATTTGACTTCACCGTAGGGCGTTTTGTTTGAATAGTATACATAGTCTAATTTTTCAGGCAGTTGCGGTTTGATAATGATGTGTTTGTATCCGGGCACGTTTTCGTCGGCGTTCACACCGGCCAGGGTTCGGTAAAACCAGTTCAAACCACCTCCAAACATCGGATGGTTGCGTGAGGATCTGCCGTTCCAATGCTCCCATGTTACGGTGGCATCCTGTTCGATCCAGTTGCCGTAGCTTGGAAAATCGCGTTTGTTCATTGCTTCATAAGCCACTTCGTTCATCCCGTGTGCCGCTAACGTCTCAAAGAAAAACTGGGTGCCAAAGATTCCGGTATTTAAATGTCCTTTATAGGTTTCAACAATCTCCTGTCGCCAGGTTTTTATTACATCATTGTAATATTCCTGCGGCACACCCATCACAATTGCAAAAATATTGCTTCCATAATCGCCGTACGTTTTATTTTCTACGTCATAAAACTTTTTATGAAAGGCGGCTTTTACATCATTGGCAATGGTGGTAAAATAGGCCAAATCATCCTGCCGGTTTAATGTCCTGGCCGCCCTTGCCGTCAGGTCGGCGCAACGCCAGAGGTAGAATGTGTGTACTAATTCATTAGAAGGCAGTTCATACGCCGGCGCCCAGTCGCCTAAGTTAAACCAGCTATTGATCTGGTCGGAATTGAGGTTTGTTCGTTGTGAGAACATAGTGCCGTCTTTTGTGAGCCAGGTAAGCATGTAACGCACGTATTCTTTCATCGCAAAATAACTGTCTTCGAGCATCTTCCTGTCTCCGTAATGGACAAAATATTCCCACGGCATGATGTTTATGGCTGCTCCCCAGGGGACGCCGCCGCCGCAACCCGGTTGCCAGGGCGCCCCATTAGGCACATATCCTGTTTCGACAAGTTGGGCGTCGCGCATGTCGCGTATCCATTTATCGTAAAAGGCCGCTGCATCGAAGTTGTGTATCACAGTGACACAGGCCACCTGCCCGTCGCCCGTATAGGCAGAACGTTCACGATGGGGACAATCGCTGGTAATGCCGCCGTGCATGTTATCCAACTGGCTCCGTTGCCATATCGTATTGATTTGGTCAAATAAAGGATTGGAAGTTCTGAACTCAGCAGATATCTTTACATCGGTGTTGACTGCTTCGGCTGTCAGCATTTCGGGGGTAAGGTTGTCGATGCCGCTGATAACCGCTTTTCTGAAAACATACCATGTGAATCGCGGAGCATAGGATTCTTTCCCGCCTCCTTTATAAACATATTTCTGCACGCCAAGCGGCGATTCGCATATATATTTCACATTCAATGTATCTCCTTTTTTGCCCTGTACATCCCTGAAACGAATCCAGCCTGATATTTCCACCCCAAAATCGACCTCATAAGCGCCATCATCATTTTTTAGCAGAGTTACGGGTTTGAGTACCTCCACCACCTTGTCGGTCGGAGCCGTATGTGCCGTAAGTTCGCCGGTTGGCGGTTCGCGTAGTACTGCGTTTTTCCATCCTGAATCGTCGCAGGCCGTTGTCGCCCATCCGTCGGTTTCAAGGTTCGCGTCGTAAATCTCACCATCATAGACGCCATTCATCACGATAGGCGATTCCGTGACTTTCCACGTTTCATCCGAACATACAAGCTCTTTTGTTCCGTCCTTATAAGTGATTTCTAACTGGCACAGGAAGCGGGGCGACCCAAACGAGGCGACCCAACGCGACGTGCAATCATAAAAGCCATCGCCAATGATAGCGCCCACTGTGTTTTGTTGTTTCTGAAGCATAGTGGTAATGTCGTAAGCTAAATACATCACACGATGCCCCCGAAAATTATTATCGATAGCAATTGGCGCATATTTTATCCCCTCACGAACCGTGTAGTTGGTAAGATTGGGAACTAAACAATCGTCTCCCACCTTTTTGCCGTTCAGATACAACTCAAAAAAACCAAGTCCTGTTACAAACGCTTTGGCTGAAGTCACATTGCCCTTTAACTGAAAGGACTTACGCAACAAAGGTGCAGGATACGACGGGTAAACCGGCATTTGCCGACGTCCGCCGCCCGCCCCTGTCCCTTGGACAACAGGAGGTATTGGTAAAATCTCCCGGCGAGCTGCTTCGCCCTGCCATGGAGCGCCGATCCATTTTGCTTTCCATTCATTTGGCGAAAGCAACCCCATGCCCCAAAAAGCAGGCGCACTCCATCCGGAAGGCATATCATTGCTGTCCCACACCATGACACGCCACCAATAGTCCTTGCCAGACTGCAACTTACTTCCTGAGTAGGAAATTAAATAGGATTCGCCAGACTGTACTTTTCCGCTATCCCAAACATCGGCTTCACCCTTTAATAATCCGGCTTTTGATGACGCAACACAGATACGATATGCCAACTGACGTTCGCCACGTACCTTGTCCGTAACAACTTCATTTATCCAGGACAGCCGGGGTGTGATAACATCGACTACCGTAGGATTCGTCCTGTATTCGCAGGTTAAATACATCGGTCTTATTTTACTTCGTTCCGAGCACGATGAAAAAACGAATAATATGCACGAAAGGCATAAAACACTGATTGTGAAAGTCTTTGATTTCATTGGTAATGATTTTAAAATTTTGAAAATAATCGGCAAAATTACATTTTAAAATCGAATAATCAAAAAAAAATTTTATGTCAGGGGGACGGAGGAATTGACATAATGTCAATTCCTCCGTCCCCCTGACATAAATAATATTGCCGATTTTACTTTTTTGAAAAAAAATGATACCTTTGCGGAAAGATAGGACTGTCCCCCTGACATAAGCCTTATGAGAAAAATTGATGGTATGATGCATGAAAAATTGAAATTTTTGTCGGTTATCTTGTTGTTGGTTCTTTCAACGACAATTTTTGGACAAAGTTTTCAGAATATCAGAGGAAGGGTTTTTGAGAAAAATACGCAGACACCCATTCCATCCGCTCATGTTTGGACTTCTATCAATGGGAATATAACAGGAAGCGTAACCGATTCGCTTGGAAATTTCGTGATTGAGAAAATCCCGGTCGGTCGTTGGGAAGTTTATGTCAGTTCGGTTGATTATGAAGATTTTGTGGCTATGAATGTACTCGTTTATTCGGGACGGGAAACTGTCATGGAAATTGCCATGACCGAAAGGGTTTTTAATTTAGATGAGTTGGTGGTCAGACCGGCTGTGGATAAAGATTTGCCGTTGAGCAGAATGGCTACGGCAAGCGTGCGTATGTTCAGTACTGAGGAGGCGAATCGTTATGCAGGCTCATGGGGCGACCCTGCACGTATGGCCGCCAATTTTGCGGGCGTATCGGCTGCAAACGATTCCCGGAACGACATCATTATTCGCGGCAACTCGCCTTTAGGATTGCTCTACCGGTTAGACGGGTTCGATATTCCCAACCCGAATCATTTTGTCGTAAGAGGCAGTACCGGAGGCGCAATCAGTATGATAAACAATAATCAATTAGCTAACTCGGATTTTTATACAGGCGCCTTTCCCGCAGAATTTGGAAATGCCCTTTCGGGCGTTTTTGACCTTAAAATGCGTAACGGAAACAATAGAAAGCAGGAATTTTTAGCCTCCATCGGATTCAACGGGATGGAGTTCGGGGCCGAAGGCTATTTTTCAAAAGAATCCAACGCTTCCTATCTTATCAATGCGCGTTATTCTTTTTTGGAAATGATGGTCGCCATGGGGTTGAGTTTTGGTTCAATGGCGGAAGATATAATTCCCAAATACAGAGACTTATGTGCAAAAGTAAATTTCCCGCTTAAAAAGGGAAACTTCTCTTTTATTACACTCTTAGGGGCCAATAGCGTAGACTCGGAAGATGATATAAATGACTTAGATAAACGGAAACCCGGAGATATAGGTGAATATTACATTGAGACAGACCGGCTGTTATTTTTTGGAGCAAATTATACGCATCGTTTCAATATGAACACGCGGTGGGAAAATCGCATGTCGTACCAACATGCCGTATCAAAAGAAGAAGTTAAATCAATCACTTACCGGAATCTCAGTCGTTGGAAAAATTATTCTGACGCAACAGGCGAAGGACGGACAACCTGGCTTTCGTCCGTCTATCACCGCATTAATACCCGCAACTTTTTAGAAGCAGGAGCAGGCGCCGACCTGTTTATGACAAGAATACATGAAAACAGTTATGACATGGCCCAAAACCCGACTGTCTTGCATGAGATAGATAAAAATTCATTGTTACTGAAAATGTACGGGCAATGGCGCCATCGTTTTAATGATGATATAACCGTTACGCCGGGATTCTATCATCATTATTATCTGCTTACAAGCAATTATTCGATTGAACCAAGAATCGGTATGCAGTGGAAGACTTCTTCAAGTACCACGCTTAATTTTGGTACAGGATTGTATTCACAACTACAACCCCGATTAATCTGTTTCTATCAGGACAAAGACGGACAACTTCCGAACAAATCGCTTAAATTTACTAAAAGCCAGCAAACAGTAGCAGGATTTAATTGGAAATTCGCCCAATCGTTCCGGTTTAAAAGTGAAATTTATTATCAGTATTTATATGATGCTCCTGTTATTGAAGATTTTCCACAAGAATCGCTACTTAATTTCGGAGATGATAATCGTTGGGATTATGCTTTTGTCAATAAAGGGACAGGGCGAAATTATGGTCTGGAACTGACGTTGGAAAGGTTTCTGACAAAAAATTATTATTTTCTAACTACGGTCTCTCTTTATCAATCAAAGTATAAAGGATATGATAAAATAGAGCGAAATACCAAATACAATGGAAATTACGCCTTGAATTTCTTAGGAGGTTATGAATGGAAAATCGGTAAAAATAATTTGTTATCGGCCAATATCAAGATAAGCGGGTTAGGCGGCAAGCGTTTTATCCCTGCAACGTTTGTAACGGATAGTGACGGAACACGCTTGGAATATGATTATGAAAATGCGTATACTACTCAGTACCCTGCTTATTTCAGATTTGACTTGAATATTAACATGAAGATGAATTTCAACCGCTGGTCGCTTGAGATTTTTGCAGAATTAGCCAATATTACAAACCATAAAAATGTATGGACACAATATTACGATGTAAATAATCAAAAGGAAGTGTTGGTATATCACTATGGATTTATGCCCATTGGCGGCGTAAAAGCTTATTTTTGAATCCCTTACTATTTTTTTACTGTATCGTTTTCAAATTTTGTTGTGAGAAAAAACTATCCTGAATTGGTGTGTTGTACTGCGATTTTGATACAGTAATCACCGTTTTCTGATTTTTCCCGTCAGCAGGTGTCATCTCCATGCGCGACGGTAAGATACGGTCGCCAAAGGTTTTAAAATCGTAGTTTTCCATGGTCTGCACCAACTGAAAATCCTCATCTAAATTTTGGGTTCTGACAATATTAAACGTCTCTTTTTCAATCCATGTAATCACTTTACCCCAAACCACTGCCGCATTAGGTAGCGGCATCAGTTCGATTCTGTAGCAGTCGAAACCGCGAATATTCTCTTCGCCTGCAATCTCTTGCGTATAATCCGTGACCATGGAACTTTCGCGAACCATATCATCATTCGTAAAGTCCGACCCCATCCATGATTGCCCCATCACCGACGAACTCATCTTTATCAGCCGGTCGATGGAAGGAATCCAGTTCCACAACTCCTTATCGCGTTTCAAAAAACCTGTTCCCTTTTCTTTTGCAGGGTCAGTGATTTTTATCAACGCAAAATTACTTCCTTTCGACCACGATTTCATAGAAATGGAGCGTTGCCAAGTGGGACGCACAATGGTCATCGTCATTTCGGAATAGGAAGACTCGCCGCGCATTTTACTATCGGCTTTTTTTACAATCTCAAGCGCCGACAACCCCTGCGCCTGCAACACTATGGCCAAACTAACACATAGCAGACTGATAATTAACTTTTTCATAGATTTTTTATTTAATAACTGAATAATTGAATAACTGAATAACGATTCTTTAACTCCCCTGAAACTGACTTTCGTACAATTGTGCATAAAAACCGCCTTTTTCCAATAATGCATCATGTGCGCCCTGTTCTATAATGCTTCCATTGTTCATCACGAGAATACATTTTGCGTCGCGGATAGTCGACAGCCGATGGGCAATCACGAAGCTGGTGCGCCCCTGCATCAACTGCGTCATCGCTTTCCGGATGAGTATTTCGGTGCGGGTATCTACCGAGCTTGTCGCTTCATCCAAAATCAGTATGGCGGGGTTTATCAGAACGGCCCGGGCGATGGTCAACAACTGCTTTTGTCCTTCTGAGATATTGTTGGCCTCTTCGTTTATCACCGTATCATAACCGTCGGGGAGGCTGCGAATAAAGCCATCGGCTAAAGCCATTTTCGACGCATAGATTATCTGTTCTTCCGTTGGGCTATCTACTCCGTAGGCTATATTATCCCGAATCGTCCCTTTAAACAGCCACGTATCCTGCAACACCATGCCAAAAAGGCGGTGCAGGTATTTACGTTTCATGTCGGTAATATCTACATTGTCAATGGTTATCGTGCCGGCATGGAGTTCGTAGAAACGCATGAGCAGGTTCACTAAGGTTGTTTTCCCGGCGCCGGTAGGACCTACGATAGCTATCACATCGCCGGGTTTGACGTCCATGCTGATGTCTTCGATTAAAGGCTTGGACTCGTCGTAACGGAATTTGATATGGTCGAATTTGACGGCGCCTTGCAGATTTTCAATCTCTTTCGGATGTATCGGGTCGGGTGGCTCTTCCGCTTCTTCCAATATTTCAAATACCCGCTCGGCGGCGGCAACCATCGATTGCAGGATATTGGCGATATTGGCCACCTGCGTAATCGGCTGATTGAACTGACGGGAATAGGTAATAAAAGCCTGCACGCCGCCCAAAGTCATCCTGCCGGTTGCCGTCAGGTATCCCCCAAATATACAGACGCTTATAAACGACAGGTTGCCCAAAAAGTTGAACAGGGGAAAGATAACGCTCGACACAAATTGGGCTTTCCAACCAAACGAATACAAACGCCGGTTGGTTTCATTAAACTCGTTTATAGCGGTCTTTTCATAATTGAAAGCCCTCACTATCTTATGCCCTCCGTACATCTCTTCGACGTATCCGTTCAGTTCGCCCAATGAACGTTGCTGTCCCGTATAAAACTTCTGCGATTTTTTAGCAATAAAAGCCGTAAGCCCGATACCAAGCGGCAAAACCAAAAAGGTAACTAAACTCAACCACACACTGATGGTCATCATCATCACCGTGACGCCCAGTAAGGTAAAAACAGCAGTAACCAATTGCATGAGGCTCTGTTGAAAAGTATTGCTGATAGTGTCGATGTCGTTGGTGACGCGACTTAGTATCTCGCCATGCGTCCGCGAATCAAAAAATCTGAGCGGTAATTGTTGCAGTTTTTCGCCTGTATCGTTTCTCAAACGTTGAATAATCTTTAACGCAACGCCTGCCATGGTATATTCCTGAATATAACTGAAAAGAGATGCTAACAGATAGACACCCAGCAGAATGAGCGCTATCTTTCCGATGTAATGAAAATCAATAAACGCCTCCGGTATATGGTTCATTTTTCCGACAACTCCTTCATATATTTTGTCAACCGCCAACCCCAAGATTTTGGGAGCGGCGATGACAAAAACCGTACTCAGAACGGCAAAGAAAAAAACGGTAAACAGCCCTTTATATTGGGGCTTTAAGTAGGTGAGTATTTTCCTGACGGTTCCCTTGAAGTCTTTTGATTTCTCGGCTACACGACCTACCAAGGGCGGACCGCCTCCTTGCCCTCCCCGTCTGATATTTTTGGGTTGTATGTTGATACTTTTAGCCATGATTAACCGATTTCGCTTTCCGACAATTGAGAATAGACTATCTCCCTGTATACTTCGTTCGTTTTCAACAGTTCCCGGTGCGTGCCGCTGCCGATAACAGCGCCGTTGTCCATGACCACAATCCGGTCGGCATGCATGATGCTGCTTATCCGTTGCGCCACAACAATGACGGTTGCATCCTGCGTCTCCTCTTTCAGCGCCGCACGAAGTCGAGCGTCAGTCTGATAGTCGAGCGCAGAAAAACTGTCGTCGAAAATGTATATTTGGGGTTTGCGCACCAACGCGCGGGCAATAGACAAACGCTGTTTTTGTCCGCCCGACAGATTTTTACCTCCCTGTGAAATCATGGAGTGGTAGCCATCCGGCATTTGCTTGATAAACTCCGACGCTTGTGCGATTTTACAGGCATGATGCACCTCTTCGTCTGTAGCGTCCTCTTTCCCAATCCGGACATTATCATAGATATTACCCGAAAACAAGACGGCATGTTGTGGTACGTATGCGATCCTGGCACGCAGGTCTTCTTGTGAGATATGCCGTATATCGACTCCATCAATCCTTATCGCACCGCTTTCTACATCATAATAGCGAAGTATCAGGTCGAGTAAAGTCGATTTTCCGGCTCCGGTTCCGCCGATTATCGCTATCGTTTCGCCGGGCTGCGCCTCAAAAGAAACATGGTTGACCGATGGATTTTCGGCTTGTTGATACCTGAAAGTCACATCGTTAAATATAAGGCCTGCCTCACAATGACGACGTAGCTGGGGAAAAGCCATCGGAAGCTTAGGGTCGGCTACCGTCGGTTGCTGCTTAAAAACTTCGTTGATGCGTTCGCCTGAAGCTATCGCGCGGGGAAGCATCACAAAAATCATGGTCATCATCATCAACGATATGAAGATTTGCATGGCATACTGAATAAAAGCCATCATATCGCCGATTTGCAGGTTGCCTTCATCAATACGAAAAGTGGCCACCCAAACAATGGTGATAGCCAATATATTCATAGTCAGCATCATTCCCGGTCCTAATATGGCCATCAGCCGGTTGACACGTAGCGTTGTGCCGGTCAAATCATCATTGGCGGCGGCAAATCGTCTTTTTTCGTACCCTACACGGCTAAACGCGCGGATAATACGTATCCCGATTAGATTTTCGCGCAATACCCTATTCAACGTATCCAATTTCTTCTGTATCGACCGGAACAGGGGCATGGCCTTTTTGGTTACAATGAATATCAGCAGGATAACCACCGGAAGAATGGCTATCAATATCAGCGACAGTCGCCTGTCGGTATGCACAGCCATTGTGATGGCGCCTGCGAACATCACAGGCGAACGCATCATCACCCGCAAAGCCATGAAAACCGTAAACTGAATATTTTGAACATCGTTGGTAGTGCGGGTAATCAATGAAGCGGTTCCAAGCCGGTCAAATTCGGTTAACGAAAAGTTGGAAACATGTTGAAACAAAGCCGTTCTTATATTTTCACCTAACCCGTTAGCCGTTTTTGAAGCAAAAAAACCGCCTGTAACGGCGCAGACGATACCAAGAAACGATGCCAGCAACATCATCATCCCTTTATCAAAAATAACGGAAGTATCGTTTCGCGCTATTCCCATATCAACAATCAACGCCATGTATCTTGGTAATAACAGGTCGGTAACCACCTGTCCCAAAAGCAAAGCGGTAGTCAATAGGATAAAAGGCGTATATGGTTTCAGATATTGAAAAATCATGGCTGCAAAAATAAAAAAAAAAATTTATATAAAGCGCTTGTTTAATAAAAATTATTTTTTACCTTTGCGGCGATTTTTGAACGGTTTATCAATGAGGTGGCGGACTTCTACATTTGAAAAATCGTCTGGCGAGAGTATAAATAGTCCCCATAAAAGTAAATTTAAGGTGTTTTTTATAAATTAATGTAGTATAACTAAAAAGAAAAGAAGATGAAAAAAATTAATGCAGTTATTTTGTTGATTGTGTGCGCTTTCTTCGTTTTACAAGGTTGCGGCACTTGGAGTAATACCGCTAAAGGGACAGCCATCGGAGCCGGAGCCGGGGCTGCCACCGGAGCCGGAATAGGCGCAATAGCGGGAAAAGGTAAAGGAGCGGTTATTGGTGCTGCTGTTGGAGCTGCTGTTGGCGCCGGTGCAGGCGCTATAATTGGTAATAAAATGGACAAGCAAAAAGCCGAATTGGAAGAAATTGAGGGCGCACAAGTCGAAGATGTTACCGACGTGAATGGTTTACAGGCCATTAAGGTTACTTTTGATAGCGGTATTTTATTCGAAACAGGGAAAAGTTCTTTAAGTGAAGCATCAAAAAACGCATTGAAAAACTTTGCGGTTTCGTTGAATAATTCACCTGATACCGATGTGACGATTTACGGTCATACGGACAATACCGGAAGTCGTGCATTGAATGAGCAATTGTCGCGTGACAGAGCGGAATCAGTTGCTAATTTTCTAAAAATTAACAATATAAAAGGAAATCGTCTGACAACTGCTGGTAAAGCATGGGATGAACCTGTTGCCGATAACAACACCGTAGGCGGTCGTGCATTGAACCGTAGGGTTGAAGTTTTCATTACAGCGAACGAGAAAATGATTAAAGACGCCGAAGACGGAAAATAAGAATGAAACCCATTAATCATTAATCATTTTTTTCGGGGTGCATTTGGAAATGATGGAAATTTGATGTAAGTTTGCAAAAATTTGTACATTATGAAAGCGCTCATCACCATCATTCGCTCAGCCATTGGCTGGCATTTCCTTTATGAAGGACTTATCAAACTTTTTGCCGGCGATTGGTCGGCTGCATCGTACCTTACCAATACGCACGGCTTCCTTTCCGGTTTTTATCACTGGCTTGCCGCTTCGCCCATGCGGTTGGGAGTAGTGGATTTCCTCAATGTCTGGGGGCTGATCCTGATAGGATTGGCATTGTTCGTAGGACTATATGCCCGTTGGGCTTCTTTATTCGGGGCATTCCTGTTGCTCCTGTATTATTTTGCCTACCCGCCTTTCGGATATTCCATGTTCGCCGGCGATGGTTCTGTCTACATCATTAACACACAGTTGATCGAAGCGGCTGTATTAGTCTTCCTCTTTTGCTACAAGGGGAAGGGGTACGGATTACAAAACTTCGTTCGATGGCTGAGAAAGAAGAAAACGCTTACCTCGCCGAAGGCGGAAGATGACACTCGACAGAAAGAGCCAGATACCGATTCGCCGAAGGATAGCTATTCACGGCGCGAAGCGCTAAAAGACTTGGCGACGATACCTGTTTTGGGACTGTTTGGTTGGGGAGGTTATCGTAGCAGTAAAATCTATGGCGCCGACACACTGTCGGGCGCTACGATTCAACTCAACCGCGTGGCGTTAGGCGAACTGAAAGGCGAACTGCCAAAAGGCAAGTTAGGCAATCAAGAACTGACGCGGTTAGTGGCAGGGGGAAACCTGATTGGCGGCTGGGCGCATGCTCGCGACTTAATTTATGCCGAACAACTCTTCAAAGCCTACAATACCGAAAAGAAAATCTTCGAGACATTGATGCTGTGCGAACAAGCCGGGATAAACTGTATCAACATCGGTTATGTAACGATGCAAACGATAGTCAAATACAGGAAAGTGACCGGCGGCAAAATCAAAGTCATCATTCAAGTATCGGCGCAGGAAAAAGACAATGATATTTTTAGAGATGTTAAAGAAGCGATAGACAACGGAATGGATATTATACAGATGCATGGAGGACAAGCCGACCAATTCGCTCGCGACAATAAATTTGAACTCATCGGTAAGATGCTGGAGACGATCAGAAGCCAAGGCTTTACTGCCGGCTTGGGAGCGCATACAGTCGATACCTTTCTCATCTGCGAAGAGAACGGCATTGTACCAGACTATTACATGAGTACGCTTCATCACGACAATTATTGGTCGGCGCATCCCCGCGAAAACCGGGTTAAATTTGAAACAGTCGGCCGGTCGAGTAGAAACCATAACCAATTCTGCGACAACATGTTTTGCCCGTTCCCCGACGAGACCATCGATTTTATCGATCGCACCAAGAAGCCGGTTATGGGCTATAAAGTATTGGCTGCTGGTGCTATCCATCCCAAAGACGGTTTCAACTGGGCATTCGAAAACGGCGCCGATTTTATCTGTGTCGGTATGTTCGACTTCCAGGTAGTCGATGATGTCAATATCTGCTTAGACACCCTGCAAAATTTGAAAAACCGGAAACGCGCCTGGTTTGCATGAAATAGTTTTTTACCTTTATATCAAATAGTAACTCATGGCTTCACTCATTTATAGAAAAATAATCATTTTATTTTTACTGACATCCGTATATGCTTGTTCTCCGAAACAGGATTGGAAAACAGCCGTATATAACGATTTGTTTTTGTCAGGCAGGATTTCATCAAAAGAAGAAGTTGAGCGTTTGAGCAACTCCCGTAAACTGCCGGCAAACTGGATTGTCATCGAACGAAACGACCTCGGTATGATGCTTGAAAAAACCGGGGATGAAACAATGGGAAAAGGGATACAACTCCTCTCATTGATAGATAAGAATACAAATACGGTTCTCTCGGCAAGTAAACCGGTTCCGTTATTTTCAGTAGAACTGCTCGATAAATTAACGCAAAAAACAGTTTCAATAAATGCCGCAGAAGGATGGAACACAATCGAATACAATCGCAAATCAGCGCAGTTTGTGTTTACAGGCGCCCGGTTGCCGGAAGGTGAAAAGATGTGTGTCGTGTTAAAAACATGTCCCGACCATGAACCCTCATACGGAATTAATTGGCATTGGCAACTCTTGCAAAACGTTGACCGTTACGAATTACGAAAACTGAATTGTCCGCAGATTGCGCTTCGGGACCTTGGTCCGACAATGAAGGCGTTTTATCCCTACGCTTCCGGAATAGTGACGGAGAATCCCTGCGGCAAGAAACTTAACTGGCAGTCACGGTATCCGAATGGTTGGGATTGTTCGATGCAATGGACAGCCATCTATGACGAAACGAAGAATACAGGGCTGTACATTGCAGTGCACGACCAGTCAGGAGCGGTTAAAAATATGCACCTTGATGCTACTTCGGACACCAATTCGTTGACGGTTCGATTTGAACATCTTTTGCCGTTGAAT
>Ga0099364_10009763_pt1 | contig 13292 bp, 11 predicted proteins | sample TergutTh196P3_FD_73070 | JGI IMG/M metagenome (GOLD analysis project Ga0099364, IMG submission 73070) | Microcerotermes parvus P3 segment gut microbial communities from Pointe-Noire, Republic of the Congo - Th196 P3 | ecosystem: Host-associated > Arthropoda: Insects > Digestive system > Gut ...
TTCCAGTTCAAAGGTCGCCTTCAGGCCGCCACCCAGATCCTCAGAGCCACGGAAGCCGATTCTGTTATCCACGTTGGAACCCATTCTTGCGTCACGACCAGACTCTTTGATGTAACCAGTGTCCACAACACCATAGATGGTGACATTGGACTGGGCATGGGCCACACCGGCAGAGAGGCCGAGTACAGCTAATGCGATTAATGTTTTTCTCATTTTTTTTCTTCCCTTATAAGAAATGTGTTGAAAAAAGGTTTAACTCATCTTTAGCGCTCAGATGCACAAAAAATATTTTGATTTTAGCAATCCCGTTTTGTTGGTGCATCACCCCTAAGGGTGATATTTTCGGCCTTTAAAAAGGGTTGTCAATTTCACCCTACCATCAACAACCCCGTTCTCTCAAAAAAAAGAAGTACATAAAAATTTTTATTTGCAACAGGACTGATTCCCGCTATAATCAAAATGCGAATGATTATCATTCTCGATTTGATTATAGCGGGAATGATGTATTTTTATTAAAATAGAGTACACAGGATTACAGGACGTGAAAATAAATAAAAACCGACTGCCCCATGAATTTGCCATTGCCTTCTTCGTATTATGCTTCCTGCATGTTCCCGCTCATGCCGGAAGACCACTCCATGTTGAAGATGCCGGCATCAATGAAAAAGGACATGGACATATTGAAACCTGGTATTACCAGTGTGCTGAAAAAACAGACTCGTGGCACGTTTCACCCGCATTCGCGCCCACAGACTGGCTGGAAGTTGCCGGACTGTTCACAAAAAACAATTCGGACAACTTCTATCAGAAAGGTTTGCAGGCCAAAGTTTTGCTTACTCCGTCCCGGGAAAGTGGCTGCAATTTCGGAGCGATTGGCGGATTTTTACACACGCATGGCGAAAGCCACAGAGACACCTGGGTTACAGGTATTGCATCGTGCAACAGCGTCAGTTACGGATCAGTACATATCAATGTCGGCTCAGTCAGTCTGGTCGACAACAGTCCACTGAGCTGGGGTGCTGCTTATGAAAAACCCGTAGGACCTGTTACTGCAAGTATTGAATATTTTGGTCAGCGCTACTCAAAATCCACAATCCAGGCTGGCTTGCGCGGATATGTTCACCCCCGCCTGCAGCTGGATGGATCAATAGGCCGGCAGGGCAGAGGTACGATCCTGAGCATCGGGATTAAAATACAATTGTAATTCGCATCGCGAACAGCACCATCAAAATCGGAATCTGGTTATTTATGCCCATTGCAACAACACTGTCGCCTGAAAAAAAACGCCCGGTATCCATCGCGCTTGTCGGAAACCCGAATACAGGGAAAACCGTTCTTTTTAACCGGCTGACAGGAAAAAACCAGAAAGTGGCCAATTATGCCGGAGTCACCATCGAACGCGTAAGCGGTGTTTTTACTGCTTCGGGCGGGCAGACCTTTCACGTCACAGACCTGCCAGGTATTTACAGCCTGCACCCGCAATCACCTGATGAAGCCATCACCCTTCAGGTCCTGCAAGGGAGCAGGAAGGATGAAGCCCCCGTTGATATGGTGGTGCTCGTAGTCGATGCCAACAACCTGAGGCGACAGCTGCAGCTTGCAATCGCTGTGCAGCAACTCGGTTATCCGACCATTGTTGCCCTGAACATGATGGATATCGCACAAAGCCGCGGTCTTGAAATGGATGTGCAGGCACTTTCGCAGGAAATCGGCATGCCCGTTGTGGAAACAGTTGCCATCCGCAGCAACGGAATAACCAGCCTGCTCGCCTGCGTGGAAGAAATGGCAGCAACTTTGCCACCGGAGCCCATCCCGAGCCGGATACAGGCCAGAGCGCACGAGCACGATACCGGGTACGTCATGGAAAGGGTGCGTCGCATCCTTGATGTCTCCATCCGGACACATCCAGGACCGGATACACGGGGAGACCGCATTGACGCCGTTGTACTGCATCCGGTATTGGGATACCTGATTCTGGCTGTCATCCTGTTTGTCATGTTTCAGGCCGTATTCACTCTGGCCGAATATCCCATGGAACTGCTACAGTTCGCAACAGAACAGACCGGGCTATTTCTGGGTAGTGTCCTGCCCGACGGAATGCTGAACAGCCTGGTTGTGGATGGTATTCTGGCGGGTGTTGGTGCCGTCGTTGTTTTTTTGCCGCAAATTCTGATTCTTTTCCTGTTTATCCTGGCTCTGGAAGAATCAGGATACCTGCCAAGAGCAGCCTTCCTGCTTGACTCCCCCATGCGGTTCGCAGGTCTGTCCGGTCGTGCGTTTATCCCCCTGCTGTCTTCCCATGCCTGCACCATTCCAGGTATCATGGCAACACGCACCATCCAGAACTCCCGGACCCGGCTTGCAACCATTCTCATCGCCCCTCTCATGGTCTGCTCCGGCCGGCTTCCTGTCTATACGCTTCTTATCGGCGCTTTCATTCCAGACATCCATATTGGCATATTCAACCTGCAGGGTATCGTTCTGTTCGGCCTGTATGCGGGAGGCATTCTTCTGGCAATGTCCATCTCACTGGTCATGAAGTTCATCAGGAGGGATCAGCAATACCAGCCTCTCATGATGGAGTTGCCAATATATCGTCTGCCCGGCATCACACGACTCGCTTCAGGATTGCTGGAGCAGGCAAAGCTGTTTCTCCTGCGCGCAGGCTCCATCATTCTTGCACTCATGATCGTTCTGTGGTTTCTCGCCAGTTTTCCGGCTGCGCCCGCTGACGCCACTTTGCCAGCAATCCAGTACAGCTTCGCAGGGCAGCTCGGACGCCTGCTGCAGTATGCATTTGCGCCACTCGGCTTTAACTGGGAAATCTGCATTGCCCTGATCCCCGGGATGGCTGCCCGTGAAGCAATGATAGCTGCGCTGGGAACCATCTACGCCCTTTCTGAATCGGGCGATGCACTGTCATCCGCACTCACGACCATTATCGCAACCGGCTGGGGACTGCCAACCGGCATGTCTTTGCTTGCCTGGTACGTTTTTGCACCCCAATGCCTTCCCATGCTGATTATCACAAGACGGGAAACAGGTTCATGGAAGTATGCCGGCATTATGGCAGGCTACCTGTTTGCGTTTGCCTGGGTAGCCGCATTCATCACGTACCGCGTCGCGCTGTTTTTCACAGGGAGTTGAAGTCCGGAGAAATCCGTCATCGCCAAACCCGGGACACAGGCACTTCAGCTGATCCAGCCGCGACGACGAAAATAAAAGAAAGGGGCAAGCGCACTTGCCAGCATGAGCAAAAAAGACAGTGGATAGCCGAATGCCCAGTGCAGCTCCGGCATCAGTTCAAAATTCATGCAATAAATACTGGCAATCAGGGTAGGGGGGAGCATGAAAACAGCAGCAACGGAAAAGATCGCTATTATCTTGCTCTGGTTGATGTTCAGAAAACCAACCGTCGTATCCATCAGAAAGTTGATTTTATCGAACAGAAAGGATGCATGACCATCCAGTGAATCAATATCACGAAGAATCTGGCGCGCCTCTTCAAACTGCCCGGCATCCAGGATGCGGCCCCGCATCAGAAAACTGACCGCACGGCGTGTATCGAGCATGTTGCGACGAATGCGCTCATTGGAATCTTCCTGCAAGGTAATGGCAGACAAGGCCATCGCCCCTTCCTCGTCAGACAGTTTTCCCTTCATCACCAGCTGGGAGACTTCTTCAAGACGACGGGCAATTTCTTCAAGGGCATCCGCCGAGTATTCCGCATCGGTTGCATACAGGTCAAGCAACACATCCTTGCAGTCAACAATAGAACCAGGACGGGATCGTGCTCTCAGTCTGACCAGACGAAAAACCGGCAGGTCCTCGGCATGCACGGAAAACAATATTTCATTCGTTAGAATAAAACCCGCCGTCACAGAATGGGATCTTCCATCTTCATCAATACGGAAATCCGTCCTCAGCTGAATCGCACCACTTTCTTCCTCGTAATAACGCGCCGAGGCCTCAATCTCTTTTACATCCTCTTCATCCGGCAGCGTTACTCCAAAAACACTCTCGACCCACGCACGCTCTTCATCAGTCGGAGACGTCAGATCAACCCAGATGGGTGTCACCCCTTCCAGATCAGCCTTTGAATTGACCATAACCTGACGCAGGCGACCATTGTCAAGCTCAAACACGTTGATCATCCGGACCTCTTCTGATGAAACAAAAAAAAACGTACATGAATTACCCCGAAGCCGGGACACCCCTGAGATCTCCGGGTGCCCGCATACATCGGCAAGCTCCTGCAGGGAGACCCCCGACAAAGGACCAGGGGAAATTGCGTTGATAAAAAATCCGTAAACATCATTTCCCGGGATAATCCGGATGTGTCTGCGACTGACTCTTTACCTTGAGGCAAGGAGTGGCTGGCCTGGCATGCACAATCTGCGATGTCATTGCACGAAATCAGTCAGAATCCGGCACTTTCAGCTATCCAGGCAGCACTTTTTAATTGAGCCAGCCACGACGACGGAAGTACCAGAAGGGTCCCAAGGCACTCGCGAGCATGAGCAACAGAGAAAACGGGTACCCGAAAGTCCACTCCAGCTCCGGCATTACCCTGAAGTTCATTCCATAAATACTGGCAATCAGAGTGGGAGGCAACATGGCTACTGCCGCGACCGAGAATATCTTGATTATCTTGTTCTGGTTGATATTCAGAAAACCGACTGTCGTATCCATCAAAAAGTTGACCTTGTCGAACAGAAAGGACGTATGGCCTTCCAGCGAATCAATATCGCGAAGAATCTGGCGTGCCTCTTCAAACTGCTCTGAATCCAGCAGGCGTCCACGCATCAGGAAGCTGACTGCCCGCCTTGTATCCATCAGATTACGCCGGATGCGCCCGTTCAGGTCTTCTTCCTGGGCTATGGCCAGAAGCGCTGCTGCCGCATCCTGGTCCGTAAAATTCTCTTTCATCACCAGAGCACTGACGTTTTCAAGCTTGAGATATATTTCCTCCAGTGCATCTGCAGAATATTCCGTGTCCGTTGCATACAGATCAAGCAGAACATCCTTGCAATCAGAGATGTAACCCGGGCGGGAGCGTGCTCTCAGTCTGACAAGACGAAATACCGGCAGGTCTTCTGCGTGAACGGAAAACAGAATGTCGTGCGCTAAAATAAAACCGGCAGTAACCGTATGAGGCTTGCCTTCTTCATCCAGACGAAAGTCCGTCCGCAAGTGAAGCTTGCCACTCTCTTCCTCGTAATAGCGCGCCGAAGCTTCGATCTCTTTTACATCTTCTTCATCCGGCATGGTCACGCCATAGACGCTTCTGATCCACTCGCGTTCCTCATCGGTCGGTGCAGTCAGGTCGACCCATATGGGCGTAACACGTTCCAGGTCAGACTTTGAATTGACTATGACCTGACGAAGACGTCCGTTATCCAGTTCAAATACATTGATCATCAAGTCCTCGCAGAAAAATTCTTACGAAAAAAGTTTTCGCATTTTACCCCAGAAGCTCGCGCAATGCCTGTCTGATAGCTTACATGGCAATAACACCAGGGACCTGGTCCTGACATTATGAGCAGTCGCAATAACTGCCCGAAAGAAATTTCAGCTCCGGCTCCGTCAGATCCTGACTGATGCCAGCGCCCCTGAGCATTGTTTTGCCGCTTCGGCTTTGACAACATGACTGCACAGAATGTCTGTTGCACTGCGCATGACAGTAACCTCTGAAGTGTCTGCTTTGGTTTCTTTATTTCATATTTTTAAAAACATGCAGAATTTTACGTTGAAAAAACTGTTTATCGGGCAACAGAGGGTGTTTTTTTTGTATTTGCCGGCTTTTTTTGCGGGAGAGTGGCCGAATTCATTCTGCCCAGTATGACCTGCGTTCTTTGCGCAAGGTAGTCAGAATCCCGATGTTTTTCATAATATCGGGGATTGGGCAGCATGACAGCAAGCCGGGCAGCCTGCTCCGGAGTCAGACTGGCCGCCGATACCTGATAATAATGCCTGGCTGCTGCCTCGGCTCCAAAAACTCCTTTGCCAAACTCGACAACATTGAGATAAATTTCAAAAATGCGCTGTTTGTCCATTAAAAACTCGAGCATCCAGGTAATGAGCAGTTCCTGTACCTTGCGAAAATAACTGCGCGACCCGGACAGGAACAGATTTTTGGCCAGCTGCTGTGTAATGGTTGATCCGCCAGCAACCACCTTTCCTCTCCTGATGTTTTTTTCGTAAGCGTCAACAAGCGCCTGCCATTCAACGCCTTCGTGAGAAGAAAAATTGGCGTCTTCTGAAGCAATGATGGCCCGCTTCAGATTTTGTGAAATCCGCTCATAGGGAACCCATTCGTGCTTGAGCCGCGCATCCGGTCTGCTTTCTCTCAAAACCGCCAGTTGCGCACGCATGAAATTGCTTGATTCCGGATTGAACCGGGTCCACCAGGCAATCTGGCAAAAAAAATACAGCTGGATCGCGAGCAATACAAGAAGCGGCGCGACAATAATCCAGAGGCAGTATTTTTTTAAAGACATGGGAAAACGGCCTCATGCCAGCTCAGGTGATGGCTTTGCCCGCATCGCAGAAAAAACCGGCTCCGTGTCAGGATGCACACCCCTCCAGACAAAAAAGGATTCTGCGGCCTGTTCGACAAGCATGCCGAATCCGTCTCTCACTTCAGCGCCGTGCTCCCTGGCAAAACGTAAAAATGCCGTCAGCTGATCGCCATAGACCATGTCCAGTGCAAGAGAAGGTTTTGCAAACACCGCAGCAGAAATGGGAGGCATGGCATCATCAAGCCCTGCTGATGTTGCGTTGATCACGATATCGAATTCACCTGAAATTCCGTCAAAGCCACACACTTCAATTTTGCCGGCATCCGAAAAATAATCCGCGAGTTCCCGGGCTCGCGCCAGTGTGCGGTTGGCAATGACCAGCCGGGATGGCTGCTGATCCAGCAGTGGCAGTATCACCCCACGCGCTGCACCACCTGCACCCAGAAGCAATACCCGCTTTCCGGCGATCGGGTAACCCGCATTTGCGGTAATATCGGCTATCAGACCTTTGCCATCCGTATTGTCGCCAATGATGGTGTTGTTTTCGAACTTGAGCGTATTGACTGCGCCCGCTGCCTTTGCGCGGGGCGTCAATGATGTTGCCAGCTCAAAGGCCTGCGTTTTGAACGGAACGGTCACATTCAGGCCCTTGCCCCCTTCGGCTGCAAACTGTTTTACGGTCTCCTCAAAGGCATCCATCGGAGCAAGCAGGTGCCTGTACTGCATCACCTGCCCTGTCTGCCCTGCGAAGAGCGCATGAATATCGGGAGATTTGCTGTGCGCAATCGGATTGCCAATAACAGCATAACGATCCGGGTCTGCCATGTATTTTCCTCTCTGTCAGTGTTTTTTTACGAGATGAGTGCGAGATGGGTGCAGGAACCGGTCAGTTTCCTAATCCGTTTGCAGTGCATCCTCTCTGGTGAACCGGAAGCGGGCAACCATCACCCAGATCTTTCCGGAAAATTCCTCCTGCATTTTGGGAGGGAAAGCTCCAAATGGTGCGGCTCTCCTGACGATCCGGATTGCCGCTCTGTCCAGTGTTGCATTACCGGATGTTTTTTCAACCCGGGGGCCACCTTCACCTTCAAACAACGAGCCATCTATCGCAACGGGAATCAGAACGGTCAGCTCGCCATACAGTTTTCTTCCATTTCTTTGCGGGAAATTGAGTGTGCCCACTTCTTCAATTTTGCGCTGCATGGCCCTGTAGTACATGGCATGACTGACTTCTCTTGTACGTGGAGTGACAAATACTTTCTGGGGGCGGCTCCCCTGCTCCTGAATATTGCGCTCGATGGAAGCTGCCATACCTGCAAGCAGCTGCGGGGAACTGACCTGGGCTGTAATGCCGGTATCTGCCTGGTCCTGCTCGGTTCGGCTCGGCACGGAAGGTCTGACACTGGCCCGCAGTTTCTGATCGACTTTTTCCACGAGCTGCTTCTGCTCTTTTTGCAGCTGTTCCATCCGGCTTTTTGCAGATGCCAGAATGTCGCCATCAAAAAATTGACCTGTATCCGGCAGCGGGGATGTCGGGAGCGCTTCAGCATCGCTTCCTCCTCCATCGAGATTGACCTGGGCGACAGCCTGTGGATCTGCCGGTGCCGCTTCGCTCCTGGCATTTACCAGTATGATCTCAAGCGTCGTATCGGGCGGTGCATGCCGGAACGGCTGCGGTGGCGCAAAGCGCACACACAAAAGCACACCGTGTATCAGAAGTGATACCAGCATGGCATAGCTGAAGGCTCTGTTCTGTAAAAAAAGGTTCAAGCTTTTTGCCCCAAATGCAGACGTTGTCCCGGAATTTTCCTTATTTTACCAAAGAAACAAACGGCTGGATCATGCGTCCGTTTCAGCTTTTTCCACTCCTGCCCGTGTGGCTCAGGCAACGGATAATCCGGCACTAGACGTCAGCCTCGTCATCGGCCTCGTCCATATCGACATCATCGGGTGATGCCAGGACTTCGACCAGACGCGCCTCCACACTCAGGTCAATTTCATCCCATCTGATCAGGTCAAGCACTACTTTCGTTCCTCGTGAAAGCGTGCGAACGGATTGCAGGGCAACCGAGAGCGGAATGGCATCCAGGCGAACGATTTCATCCCGGATTACCGTGGCTTCAGCCCGCTGGACATCGTTCTGGGAAAGCCAGCGCAGGCACCAGAACCGCTCCATTTTGTGCTGGAAATCGGAGTAGGCTGTGTGAACCGTGTCGAATGCACTGGCAATGGCATACAGATCGGCGTCCTTGGGTTTGAATGGAGCGGAAAGCGGCGCGGATACTCCATGACGGATACAGGCAATAATCTGCCACTGATTCACCAGATCGGTATAACGGCGAAGCGGCGAAGTGCTCCAGGAATACTGGTCAAGCCCAAGGTCCTGATGTGGAGCAGCATGGGTCTGCATGCGAACCTGACGACGATTTGACCAGTGCGAACGCCCCACCCCCTGACTGCGAAAAAGACCAGGCACGCCATTTTCGTGCATGAGCAGTGCAAGGGTGCTGTTGGCAAAAATCATCATCTCGGTCACAATTTTATCCACCGGTGACGAGCGTCTTCTGGCTTTGATCGTGACAATACCGTCATCAAGGTAGAAGTTGTAATCCAGCTGGTTGGCCATTTTCGGTTTTAAACCGAAGCTTGCCCGCTTTGCCTCGCGGATGTTCTCCAGCACCCGGGAAAAATTCCATAAAACCGCAATCGCATCCCTGTGCGGATAGTGGCCTTCGTTATTTTCCAGAGCTGCTTCTGTCACTACTTCTTCGAGATCGGGATAGCGCAGGTTTTCAACCTGAATGCGTTCCAGCTTCGTTTCTGTGCCGATCACCTGCCAGTCGTCCTGCGAGACGGTAGCATAAAGGCTGAGAGCGGGTCTTGCTTCTCCTTCGTCAAGCGAAAAGACCCGCACAAAGTACTCCGGCAGCATCGCGATTTTGTCACCTGGCATATAAACGGTTGCCATACGCGCTCTCGCGATGGTATCAAGTCCGTCACCGGGTTCCATAGCCAGTGCAGGGGCAGCAATATGAATACCGATTCTGAAAGTGCCGTCAGACATGGCTGTTACCGACAAAGCGTCATCAATTTCGGTTGTTGTCGTATCATCAATGGAAAAAGCGGCTACATCGGCAAGCGGCAATTCAGGAATACTGATCTCCATTTCGTGGGCAGGAAAGTCGCGCCCTCTGGGAAAGTGTTCGTACAAAAAACGCATCAGATGCAGCTGCTCCGCAGACCCGATCACCCCGGCTGCTGCCATCAGGCGCTCCGGCGTTGTCTGCAGTTCCGCACAGGCCTGGGTGAGCGCCTTGTACTCCATCGAGTTTTTGTCCGGTCTGAAAAGCAGCTGGAATGCCATTGGCTTCATCGCATCGGGAAAGCTTCCTTCCACCATTTGTCCAACATAGCGCTCCTGTATGATGGCCAGTTCTTTCTTTCTTTCAATACTGGCAAGTGCCGCCTTCAGCGCATTTTCCGGAGCTGCCTTGTAACGTCCTTTTCCCCTTTTGTAAAAATACATGGGTGCCGAGTGCAGTCTGAGCAGAAGACCTGCTGCCTCTGCCGGTTCAGGCTTTTTGCCGAAATATTCGGCACCCAGATCATCAAAGGTAAACTCTTCTTCGCCGGCAACCTCCCACAGAAAGTCCAGATCTATTTCCTCAGCTATTACCTGTGCTCCTGCCAGGAGCTGTGCAGGGTCAGTCGACGAATACCTGATGAGTACGTCACGAGAGCGCACTTTGGTGCGCTGCCCACCCGGCAGTTCAACATGATAGGCCTCACCTGCCTGTGAAAGCACGCTACCCGTCTTGAAATGTCCGGATTCTTCAAAAAACAGATTCATAGTCCTAAAAAAACTGCCCGCTCGGGTGTTTACGTTTCTGATTCAAAAAAAACAGGGTGCATTCAGTTCCTGATTGCACTGAATGCCAGTATTTCATCAAGATAATCGACATATTCCGGCAAGCTGTGATCACTGCCCTGAATAATTATCTGACGCGACAGGCGGTAATGCTCTGCCATCAGTCTGTAATCGAGCATTTCATCACCTGTTGCAGCAATCAGGAAATAGCGTTCCGGTCGTGTATTCTCCGAAATCTTCAGTTCCCGCAAATCGGTTCCGTATATGACCAGGTCTTTTTCCCATTCTTCCAGTTCCAGATTTTCAATCGGTTTTTCCCTGGTTGGACGGATATTCCACGGATCTATGACCGGATTCAGCAAAACAGCCCTGCATCCTGTTTTTTCTGCCAGCCAGTTTGCATAGTATCCGCCAAGTGAAGAACCAATCAGTGTAATACGTTCGTGCTCGAACCGGTTCATCAGATCCAGCGCAGTCCTGATGGCCTCTTTCGGGGACTCCGGCAGTTGTGGACAGAAATAATACTCACTCAATCCCTTTTTTTCCATAAAAAGCGCAGTGGACTGCGCTTTGAACGACAATGGGGATGAACGAAAACCATGAAGATACATAATCATCAAACCACCTCGGAAAACATCAAGCTTCTGTCGCGTGCAAAACCGCGTTTAAAAATTCGTGCCATCAACTGACAGCGCGTCCGGGAACATCTGTAATTCGTACTTTTGTCTTGGCTGTCACTGACTGATATGCGTCTGCCTGCCGCCTGCCAGTCCGGACTTCGTGAAAGGTATCTGACGGAGACTTGTGAGCGGGCGGACTGAAAAAACCATTCAAAAAAAGCAGCCGCAATCTCTATGATCCAGAGCGGCTTTTGCATACCATGTCAGGCATCCTGCGCCTGGATTTTATCCAGAATTTTCTGATGCACTCCTCCAAAACCACCATTACTCATCACAACAATATGATCTCCTGCCCGGGCTGCTTTTGCAATCTGCTCTGTCATCACATTCAGATCATCAAACGCACCTGCCTTTGATGCAAGCGGGGCGAGCGCTTCTGCCAGATCCCATCCCAGCATATCCTTTCCGGACGGAGCGCCATAGCCAAAGACCAGATCCGCGCTCTCAAGGCTTGCTGACAGCGCCTGTCGCATGGAACCCAGCTTCATCGTATTGGAGCGTGGTTCAAATACGGCGATGATCCTGCCTGAACCGGCCTGGTCGACTTTCTTTCTCAGGCCTTTCAGAGTCATTGCGATGGCTGTTGGATGATGAGCAAAATCATCATAAACGGAAGCACCCCGCGCCACTCCAAAAAGCTCCATTCTGCGCTTTACTGTCTGAAAATGTTCCAGTGCCGCAATGGCAACCGCCGGTTCAACTCCGACATGAGCGGCTGCCGCAATCGCGGCCAAGGCATTCATTTTATTGTGTTCACCTGTCAGATCCCATCTGATTGTTCCCTGTTTCTGGCCTTCGAGGAAAACATCAAATGCCTGTCCATCCACATCCTGATAAGTAAAGCCGCGTGCTTGACGCCCTCCAAAAAAAACTTTCGGGCTCCAGGAACCCATTTCAAGAACCTGCTTCAAAGCCTCATCTGCATCATTGACAATCAGCTGTCCGTTGCCGGGGACTGTGCGCACAAAATGATGAAACTGGGTTTTGATTGCACCGATGTCGGGAAATATATCAGCGTGATCGTATTCCAGGTTGTTCAGAATGGCCGTCCGGGCGTGATAGTGAACAAATTTGCTGCGCTTGTCAAAAAAAGCGGTATCGTATTCATCTGCCTCGATCACGAAATGCTCTGCAGTCTGCCCATCCTTTCCCAGGCGTGCTGAAATGCCGAAATTCTGCGGGATTCCTCCAATCAGAAAACCGGGTGAGAGTCCTGCTGCTTCCAGTATCCAGGCGAGCATGGCCGATGTCGTCGTCTTGCCATGTGTTCCGGAAACGGCAAGCACCCACTTTCCCTGGAGAATGTGCTTTCCCATCCATTCCGGGCCGGACATGTAGGGATACCCCTGATCCAGAATGGCTTCCATCAAGGGATTTCCGCGGGAAACAACATTGCCGATGACAAAAAGGTCCGGCCTGATTTCCATCTGGTCAGCATCAAAGCCTGAAATGATCCCGATGCCCTGGCTCTCCAGCTGTGTGCTCATTGGGGGATAGACGTTGGCATCGCATCCGGTGACGACAAGCCCGGCTGCTTTGGCAAGTACCGCAATACCGCCCATGAATGTGCCACAGATTCCCAGTATATGAATATGCATGATATCGTCTTTGATCTTTTGACAATGTGGCGTTATCCTAAGCTAAGGCTTAAGCCGTTGAAATAACTGGAGAAAATTTTGCCCATTTCGAAAAAGTTACACAAAAAGTTACACATTTTGACAGCGATTGAATTTTTCCGGTTATGTCATTTTATGCCGATTATAGCACCATCCATCACCATCACAATGCAGGAAGTGGACGGCATACAATCGACCGCATCACCATCACCAGTGCAGGATCATCAGCCGCCATGTATGCACCCGGATCATGCGGAAAACGGATAGAACGGGAATCTGTGGGAGTCCTGAATTTTGAACCTGTTCCATTCTGGAAATAGTTCACGCTCAATCGCTCGAATAATTCGAGTCCTTCTGTCAGCTGATCCGCGTGGAACATGACTCATTTTTGAATCATGTTTTACGAATTGTTCCACGGCCTGAGCCTTCGTCCTGCTGGTGCTTCATCGTCTACGACACCACCACGGAAAAAGGGCCTGAAGCAATGCTCAAGCCCTTGTCTGCGGCTCCTATGGTATCTGTACTGCTGACGCTCATGGATGTCGCTGACGATGCCCCAGGCGATTACTGCATCACCCTGAAGCCTGAACCTTGCCATCAATGAAAA
>Ga0099364_10009764_pt1 | contig 13290 bp, 32 predicted proteins | sample TergutTh196P3_FD_73070 | JGI IMG/M metagenome (GOLD analysis project Ga0099364, IMG submission 73070) | Microcerotermes parvus P3 segment gut microbial communities from Pointe-Noire, Republic of the Congo - Th196 P3 | ecosystem: Host-associated > Arthropoda: Insects > Digestive system > Gut ...
TTCTTCAATCAAATGAAATAACTCCTCTGGGTATTTGTTCTTCTTTCGTTTCTCAAGTTCTTTTTTAAGGTATCTCTCTAAACACATGAGAAACCTTTTGTAATAATTGTATGAATTTGAACTAGGCATTATTTGCCTCCTTTCCCTTCCACGGGTATTCTTGTATCAGCGGCTCGCCCCAAATCTTGGCGAGGCTGTTTTTCATAAACACAGGCACGTTATGTTTGCGGCACTCGTTCACTATGTTTTCTATCCACTCGCGCTTGGGTATTACCTTGCCCTTGCGGTTGCCCGTCTCCGCGCCGATTATTACCCAATCCGTAAATGGAATTGCTGATCTATATGGACGTTCATCTAAATCTATTTGTTCGAGTAGCGGTTCAATACTTAAAAACCTTTTTCCTGACAATGGTAAAAATCCATTGCGTTCAAGATTTCTCTGCATAGTAATCGTTGTCCCATACCATGCATCTTTCATAAGCTGTATACTGTCTCGAAAAATACCGCTTGGATTTTTTGTTAGAAACAGATAACGATGTTGTGGTGCTTGCTCGCAGGCTTGATACACTAATTCTATCCACTCGTCGGGAACCCACTCCCCGAATAAATCAGCCATTGAGCATACGAATATGTTCTGCGGTTTTTTTTTGCCCTGCGGTTCTGCTAGGCGGTAGCGGTGAAAGGTTGGGCTAAAGCCGAATGGGTAGGAAGCATTTCTACCTTTTATTTTTGCTGGGTAACGAAGTTCATACAGCTTACATTTTTCAGTTCCAGCATGGAGTGTGCTTATATGTTTATCTGCCCCTTTGAATCTTTTTGTGAATTTTTCAGCATAGCAATAAGGGCATTGGTTCAGGCATCCGGTTACAGGGTTCCATGTATACCCGCCGTCAAGCCATTCTATCTTTGTCTTTGTCATTTAGCCCTCCGCTCAAAGTTACTGCAAACATTACTGCCGTTTACCGTGCTTGCCTTTGTCGCTTTTTTCAGCAGGAGGCATTTTACCAAGCGTTTTACTATGCGTTTTCCTATCATGCGTTTTATCCTGAGTCTGACTGTTGAATATTTGCAGGTTAAACAGCACCTTGACGGGTTGCAGTATTTGCCGTACCCGTTTAATTCTTCCCATTCACTGCGTTTCATAAGCCCTCCTGTTCCATGCGGCTGTTGCTCGTTTTTTTGTATTGCATCTTTTGGTTGTCGTACCGCAGTTGCACCACCCATAGTATTTCTCAAAGCCGAAAATATCTGACCCAAACTTAATTTTTGGATTGCCCCCGCAGGAAGGGCAGGGCTTTAATTTATCACTGGTCATTGGCTGCCTCCTTTGTTTGCGAGTTTTAATAGCACGTCAGCATGGCAGGGTTTATCAAGCGGGCACCAGCAGGCGAGGTTTTTGCCTCGCAGTTTACCAAGTGCTTCCTTCCAAAGTTTTGGATTTTCCCGCTTCCACCGCTTTAACCATTCCTTATACATTTTAATAGCATCTTTTCCACTATAAGGATTTCCCCACCTTGACCCCCTGCCCACATACACTGTGTTAGGCGGCATTTTCCAGCCCTTTGTCCGCTTGCGCTGTATTCTAATTGGCATTGTTTGCCTCCCCTAGCGGCTTCATTTTTATCCCGCAATATGGGCAGTAGTTGTAGTCAACATAATCATTGTTGCTGTCCAGTGCAGAAAACCACTCTTTGCACTTCGGGCATGATATATCAGGATCGTCTAACACCCACCGCTCCTCGCCGAACCGCCGCTGCCATTCGCTGTTCAGGGCTTGGGCTGTAAATTCTGCAAATTTTAATTCATCGGCTGCTTCCAAGAAATTTTTGGCTATAAGCACTTCCCAGCCGTCAGCGCCTTTAACTGTTCTGCCAATAGCTTCAAACGGCGGTTCAAGCAGGTCTTTTAGCTCTTTCATGTTTTCTCCTCCAATCCCTTTAATATTTCTTCAAACTTTATGCTTTTCACTCCCGACATCTGCATCTCGGCTATAAGGTTTTGCACCGTTTTGGTTCTCTGCGCCTTAGTGTAATCCGACCAGCTTTTTAACTCGCCGTAAACCATGTCCTTCCCGTCCGCCCCTATCATTACGTTTTCAGGCACTTCTTCCATCGTTTTTGCTTCGCCTTTTACAATCCCTTTCCCTGTCAGGATAAAATACACATAACGCTCATAACCCTCGCCCAGGCTTTTCTTGACCGCTTTTTTCAAACCCTCTTTTGTTGTTACAGGGTAGGAATAACAGCCCGATGCAAAATACACATCCAGCAATGCGTGGAATAAAGAATTCTGCTGCAATGTGCCTGAGTCGTCTTTCTCAACAAAGTAATAATGCCCGATGTCAAGTTTGTCGCCTGTGTATTCGTAATCGCCGGTTATCAGTATTCTCATGCCCAATCCGCATCGCTGTTGCCGTAACCGTTGTTACCGCCGTTGTTACCGTTGCCGTTGTTACCGCCCAGCAATTGAATATTGCTTGCAATAACTTCTACCTTTGACTTGTTCTGCCCTTCATGCTGCCAGCGTTCTTGGCGCAGTTCCCCGCTAACGCCGACCTCTTTCCCTTTTACTAGATAGGGGTGCAGCGATTCAGCCTGCCTGCCCCAGACAACGATGTCGAAAAAATTCGCCTCGTCCTCCCACCTGTCGCCGTTCTTTTTGCGCCTGTTTACCGCTATTGAAAATTTGCATAACGGCTGCCCGTTTACCGATTTTAATTCTGCGTCCCTTGTGAGCCGCCCGATTAACGCTACTTGATTTAAATCAACCATTATTTTTCTCCTTAAAATATCTCTACTTCTTCTTTTTGTTTGCCCCATACAGGAACATCGTCTTCGTACTCTTCGTCAGGTTTTTCATCCCCGAAAGGGATAGGCTTATAATCCTTCACTCTTAATTCAAGAGTCTTTTTGAGCCGATCATGCTGGTTTCTAATTGACTGTATATTAGCCGCCCCCTTCCACAGAGTCCTCTCGGTGTCCGTCTCGCCGCTTGTGAAATAAGCGCCGCCGTCAGGGTCTTTTGCGTGAAGTATTTCGCCTATCGCTTTTCTTAGCAATTCTTTCTCGCCCTGTTCATTGCTTCCGTTCTGCGGTTCCGGCTCATGGCTTACCGATGATTCTGTTGCGCCGTTATGCGGCGGCGGCTCATGCCCGTTTTCCTCGGTTACATTCCTTTCTTCCTGCGGCATCTCGGCTTCTTCATAAGGCATACCGCCTAAATCGTCAGGGAAACACAGGCGGAAAGCCTGCCCAACGGCTACTTTTTTTGTCATAAACTTAGGCTGCTTTGCCCATACTTCCCGCGGGTACCCGCTTTTAGTGTACTGGCAGGCCTCCGTGTAATACACTTCATGCTTGAAGGGGTATTTCATGTCCTTGCGGTAAATCTCGACAACCGCTTTCAAGGTTTTACCCTCGCCTTCAGTCCAGAATTTCCAGCCGTCCAGTTTCCCTGTCCGCTCAGCCCTCTTAATGTAAACTTCATACCCTGTAATGATTGAGCATTTTCTATTGCCGCCTTCGCCGTATGCGGCAATGTGAATCTCCCGCTTGAAAGGGTTTAACCCGAATTCCCTGGCAATGTTTATAAACATCTTCTTTTCATTCGCCGTAAGTTCAGAAGTCTTGCCGGACGCGTCCAGATATTCTATAATCTGTTTCTCCGTTACAGAATCAAGGTTTTGCTTGCTTTCCGCTAATGCCGTACCGTTCATTCCCCGCCCCCTTGATCCTTATCTGCAATTATCTTCTTTATTATTGAGAAGTTTATTTTGCACTCTCCATCAAGAAAATAATAAGACATATTGCCTCTACCTTCTTCCAATTCGTAGCCTGTTCCCTTTAACGCCTCGGCTATTGCCTTTCTCTCTTTCTCCAATTCTTTCTCAATCGCCTCTCTTAACATAAAATCCCCCGTCATTGTTGTTTAACCGGCTCAAGCCGGCTTTTATTTTAATCCCCCTGCCTTATTGCCAGCCGTATGCCGCCTCATTTTCTACCTTCTTGTAAGCTATCCCGTTTTTTGTCATATATTCCTTCAGCCCTCTGCCCTGTTCTTTTGTATACTTAAACCTCAGCGTTTCTTCAAATAATTCAGGCTTGTTATCAGGCAGGGCAGGTTCTATGTTCAAGGCTTTGTTTACCATGCTTTGAATTTTTTTATCCTCTGCGGCTATGCGTTCTTCTTTAAATTCTTGTACCGAGTTGGCTTTTACCTGCGCCTGTATTTCCCTCTGTTCCCGTTCAGCCTTTTCCCTTGCCAGCCGCAAAGCGTTTTCCTTCATCATTTCCGCTTTTCGCATTGCCGCGCCCATATCCAGCGTGTCCAGATATTCCGACTTGGCAATAAGCCCGTATTCCGCAATGCTTTCAAGCGTTTTAATGTCGCTGTGGATTTTTTCAATGATACCGTCAATTTCTTCAATGATATTTTCCAGTTTGTATCCCTTATTCAGCCACCTGCTGTCAAACACTTTTTCAAGAGGAACTAGGTCAAACTTTCCGGCTTTCCAGTATGTTTCAATCTGTTCCCGCTTTTTGCCTTTCTGCTTTTCTTCATAAGATTTCACCGCTCCGTCAACTATGCCGGATGCTGTCTTTATAGCGTTGCGTATCGACTTAATATTAACCTCGATAGGCTGCAGCGGTTTTTCATACGCCGCTTTTAGCGATGCGAACTGTTCGGCAATGTTTTTTTCCGCCTTATTTAATGCCGCCCTGTCTTTCTTTGCCTCTTCTTCAAGCGGCTCGTAGTTTTCGTCAAGGTACTTTTGATAAGCGTTGTCAGCTTCCTGCATTGATTTGCTTATTGATAAAACAGCTTCTTTGTGCTGGGAAACCACGGCGTAAAACGCCGCCTCTAAATCCGAATCGCTGATCCCGCTTATGCTCATTCCCGATATGGGTATGATTGCGCCTGTTTCAATGTCTTTCATGCTTTTCTCCTGTTATCTTTCATTCCGTTGCATCAAATCTTTTTACCTTATGGACAGTTTCGCTTTCCCGATCCGTGTAGGACATAAACCCGATATGCAGGGAAAAATCATCGCCCCATGCGTGTTCTACCGAGACAACTTCGTCAAAAACCTCTTCGCTCCCGTCTTCGTAAAAAACTTTAATTTTCATTTATTTCTCCTATGCCCATAAAACCTGCCTCCCGTCCGTCTGGACTTCCTTTATTAGAGGCGGCCTTTTACCCGTTTTCTTTGCCTTTTCTTCCAACTTCCTTTTGCAGAAAGGGCATATGCCCTTGTCTCTCGGTATTAATTCCAGCCCGCAGCCCTTGCATAAGTTATCCATTTAACCGCCCCTCTTCCCTAAGATAAACATCAACCCGCTTATCTCACCGATAGTTCTCAGCAAGCTGGCTGGTGTATATCCGCCCTTGTCTAACTTGTTAATTGCGGTGTTGATTCCCGCACACATTTTTTCATACTCCCTTTCCCTTTTTAGCAGTTCAACTATTTCTGCTTTTCTGTTTTTACAACAGCTGCATGAGTTCCCCATATCACACCTTCTCGTATAAGCTGCGGTTTTGATCAACCGTCTTGTACAGATAATGGCAGTGCCGCCTCATAGCCCGCATTATTGTATCCGTGTACATATTCCTCGCCTTCGGGTACAGCCACGCCACATCGTTATGAAGCTCGTTGCCGTGGTATTGATGCCCTGAAGGGTAATCGTTAATCACCCTTATTACCGCCGCCGCCATTGAGTTGATTTTCATCTCCATGTTCATAATCCAGCCTCCTGCAAATCTTTTACGCTCCTGGCCTCCACATAGAGGCCGCCGCCTTCAGTGAACCAGTCCCTGAACACCCTTTGCCCCTCGCTTAATTTCCCTGTTTCGCTTTTGCACTCCACCTGCAAAGCCCGCCCCGTGTTTGTAGAGCCTCCGATGTCGGCAAGCCCTAATATGCCGAAGCGTATATGCCTTCCTCCCTGCGTTAATTGCCCCGTGTTCTGCCTCCAGACCTTATGCCCCCGCAGCTTCAGGTATTCATAGCAGCCTTTCAAGACATCAGCCTCGCTTGTTTCGATTGCAGTCGCTTTTTTATACAGCCCCATAGTTAGCCCCTCACCACCCGCTCACAGGGCAGTTTCTTACGCTGTCTCTAACGGCAAGCCCGAACCTGATTACAAGGCTGCATAACAGGCTCAATAAGGGCAGGCGGAAAACCTTCGTATGCCCCATCCTCTCGCCGAATTCCTTAATCTTTACTCCCAATCTGTAGATTGATCCTTTGTTCATTTCTCCCCTCCCACGGGTTTTAGTTAAAAATTCCCCGGCACTGCTCCGCCGGGGTGGAGTTATTAAATTTTTTAGGAGGTCTTTTATAGCAGGGGCGGGACTCGAACCCGCAACACCGTGGATATGAGCCGCGTAAACTTCCATTGCTTTACCCTGCTTTGTTTTCATGCCGTTATCGTCTCCTTAAATTGACCTCTAAACATATATAGTTTATGGTAGTTTATTATAGTTGTCAATAGGTTATATATAAAATAATTCAAATTATTTCTTTTTCTCTCAAAATGGTTTATAATAGTTAAATAGGAGAAGCACATGGAAGAAAGCACAAAAGCCTTACAGGTTAGATTTCCTGAAAATATGTATAACAGGCTTGCCAGAAACGCCAAAATTAACAGGAGAAGCCTGAATGCCGAAATAGTTTTCTGCCTTGAGGAATATTTTTCCGAAGAACAAACTATGGTTTTGCGATTTTCAACAACACAGGAAAAATGCGATATGGTGATTAAAAAAGCGCAAGAGTTGGGAATTGAAGTAAAACCTGTGCATTTATTAGGTTTGCCCGATAAATAACTCATACCGGTTTCTCGCTTTTTATTTTTTCAAGGTTAAATATCACCTCTGAATTAAAACTCCTATGGGATTTCTTAGCCCCTTCTGAAAGTAAGTTGTATAATTTGATAGGGAACCTAATTTGTATGGCTCTTGTTTCGTTTTTTGGTTGTGCGTATTTTTTTCTTTTTGCCTGTTCTTGTAAGTTCATGCCGCCTCCTCAGCCGCTAACTGCCTGTGGATTTCGTCCATTACTTCAATGATATGCTCGTACTTGATAAGCCTTGCCGCCGTCTGGACTGCGGCGCAAAGGTTAAGGTTGTAACTGTAGCCGTTGCGGGCATTGGCTTCCCAGTTTTTAAGGCCGCGTTCGGATAAAAGGTAAGCCAGTGTTTTGTCGGCTCGCCTTTGCACTAAGCCGGGTTTTGTTGGTTTCATGCCCCCCTCCCGTAATCGTTAAAACCGCAAAAAAGAATGTCGTCTCGATCTTTCTCATTTACCACGCTGTAATTGCCGTCCCCTTTGCGGGAAAAACCGTAAACCTTGCCTGTGATATGTTCCAATGCCAGCTTTGCCATCAGCCACTCGTACATCATTTGCTGCGCTTTTTCCTTGTCGCCGGTTTCCAAGTAGTAATCCCATGCTTTTGCTACAGCCTCGACTTCCATGAAGAAGCTGCTTTTTTTAAGCCTTGCCGTTGAAACCTTGCTGTTTCTCATCTCTCTCTCCTCTAATAAAAAAAGCCCTCGGCGGAGTGAGTCGCTTCGGGCTTGGCTGCTTGCCAAAGCAAGCTGGGAAATCTCACTCTCTTTCCCAGCCGCTCTCGTTTTTATAAGGCTTTTTAACCTTGCCTTATGTTTATATTGTATCCCCCATTCTACAATATGTCAATACTTTTTCGGCAGAAAATGAAAATATTTTCACTTTTTTTCCGAATTTTTCCGTAAATTTGCCGAATTTTACTATACAAATATATACCTCCCCCTAAAAATTGCAGTTACGCATAACAAAAAAGCCAGTTTCGCATAACAATATGCTCTGATTTTGGGCTTGACAAGCCTTAATTTTTGCTGTAAATTTACCGATAATGAGGTAATGAAAGGTATGACAATTACTGAAATGGCAGACAAGCTCAAATTGCCATATAAAACTGTAGCACAAAGAATTGTACGTGGCGGATATAAACCTAAATTTACTGGCAATTTGTATGCTGTTGATGTATTCGAAGCTATCAGCAATGTCAAGCCTAAGGGCTGGCCCCGTAAAAACCCCGCTAAGGAAGCCGTAAAATAAATCATAACTTACCCTTTTGCGAACCGTGAATGCACATTGCGTTTTCTACCGCTTCCTTTTGGGCGCGGTACATACCATCTAGCGTTTTCTCTATTTCCGCATTATTATCTTCAATATACTTTTTTATATCTTCTGTTTTCCCCCACCATATTCTTACATTGGCTTTTACTGAATATTTATCCGCTTCTAAAGCATGACCAATAATTAGCTGCATATCGTATCCAGCATCAATTAAAATTTCCCTTAATTTTTGATAGTGAGGATCAAATACTATTGCTAATTTATGCATATCTATTACAGGCTCCGGCTCTTCAGGCGCACGGTGAAAATGATCATAGTAAAAGCAACCTTTACAAGAAAAAACATTGAAGAAATCGGCTATATTGCTTAATATTTTTTTAATCACATAGCCCTCCATGCGTGTCGATAATAAACAATGCCCTTTAAAAAATGGAAAAAAATTACAAAGGCTGTAACGGCTGCGGCTTTAACAATCATTCTAGGAACAATAGGCTCTGTATTAGCCGCACGGTTTGAATTGATTGACTTCAAACCTGTCTTTGTTTTTATCAAATCAATTATTTTCAATGCTCTCTCCTTCGCAATTCCTGTGTGGATTTTATTAACAGGCTCTCTTATAATATTCATAGTTATGAAACTCCTTAAAAATAAAAGCAGAAATAACGGACACTCGCCTGAATGGACACTTTTTACAAAAATGGAACATAACGGCCGTTTTTTCACTTGGGAATACAGTTATGGAAAACCCGATAATATTAAGGAACTTTGCATAAATTGCCGTTGCGAACTCAGCTATGATATTTGTCCTAATTGCGGCTTGGGGCAAAAGTCTATTTTGTCTACTCCTGATTATTTTGTTGTTGAAGAAAACCTGAGAAAAGTTATCCGGTGGAATATAGAAACAGGCCGATATAAAAACTTTCTCCCGCCTAAAAACCTGGGTTGATTTTACACTCCTTGTTATTGCCACTCTGCTTGCTTCCATTTTGCCTAAAATCCTTTCCATGTAAATTACCTTTTGTATGTGTTTATTAAAGCTAAAAGCCCGAATACAAACCCTATAATCCCTAAAGCCATTCCCGCCAGCCTCATTATTTCAATTGCCGTGTTTTCCATGCCTTCCCCTAATTTGCCGTCCTCCGCTTTTTGCGGCGGTATGTGGTCATATCGGTCGTGCAATCTATGATTGCTTCCCTTACCCCGTCATTCACAAGGCGGTAACAGTCTTTCAAACTGAACTGCCGTTTTCTCCCGATCTTTATTGTTTTGATGTGCTTGTACGAACCGTATTTTTCAACGGTGGTAACAGCCAGGCCCGTGATTGCCGAAACCGTTTCCGCGTCAACGGGAATATCCTTAAGCCCCATCCCCACGGATTCTTTGCTTATTTTTTCAATCACCAGAAGCCGTTTTAACAGATCCGCCATATTGGGGTTTGCCGGGGAATTGTCGGTAACAGGGGTAAACAAAGCGTCAAGCCTGCTGATAACATCTTTCAAATCCCTTTTTGTCGCGGGCGTGTCTAAAAATAAATCGTTCAATTTTACAATCTCCCCCTCTGGGCAAATTTCGGGTGTCCCTGCCAACGGCAGGTTTTTTCCTGTTTTCAGGCTCGGTTTTGCGTTACCGGGCGCGTATCGGGGTTTAACTATGCCGCATACAGCCCTCGGATTGGCAAAACTTGCCTGAAATTAAGGCTTTTTTCCCATTACAGCCGCCGAAACAGGCTTGTAAGTCCAAAAACCTTTGTTATGCGCAATAAAAAAAGAAGGATACGCCGCTTCCCTTGCGGGTGGCGGTGTTCTAGGCACCGCCGCAGCATATCCTTCTTAACCCCTGCCTAGAACAAGGTTTTTATTCATATCGCTTATTTGCGATATTATACTGTTATTATATCGACAATTTGCAATAATGTCAATAGGTAATATTGCAAAAAAGCGATATTTTTTGCCGATAATTAGCATATGGGCTATATCGACTTTTACCAGCGGGTCAAGGATCTTGCAAAAACAAACAAGATGACCATTGAACACGCTGTAGGCCAAGCCGGGTTATCCCTAGCCTCCTATAACGCTTACCGCCGCCACGGCAACCTTCCCAGAGCCGATGAAGCCCTTAAAATAGCCCAAGCCCTCGGAACCACCGTTGAGTTCCTTGTTTCGGGCGTAAAGCCCGAACCGACCGCTGACGAGGTTCTCGGCAAAATCCAAGCCGCCATCGGCCAGTACAAACCCAAATCCAATCAATGAATAAAGGTTTTTATTTAATCCACTAATGTGAATTACATTGTAATTATAAGTCATTTTTTTTACTTTTGTCAAGTAATAAATCCATTATTTTGACATTTTTTTTCTTAAATACCGAAAATATAGATATGCATTCAATATTCTGGGATAATGTTCGTGAACAGATAAAGAATAAAAAAGATGGGCAAAAATGGCTTTCGGGTGAGTCTGGTGTAGGAAGGACAGCAATTAATAACGGTATTTCTAAGCTGTCAAGCCCTAGCGTGGATAATGCCTATGCTGTATCTCGTGCTTTGGAAACAACCATTGAGGAACTAGTAGGAGGTGAAGCCGGAGCCGAGTATGTGCGGGGGATTATCAGGAACGACCCCCGGGCAATTCAAGTCCCTGACAGGATCAAGGCTTTGGTAGAAGGGCTTCTCCTGTTAAGCGATGACGAGCTTGCGGGCATTAGGGCGAATGTGGCGGCTTTGGCGGAAATTAAAAAAGGGGAGTTAGAAAAGGCTGGGTAGAGCAATGCTATTACGGCGGTTTTTCTGAACGGGTATGATAGGCGTTATAGTCTTAAAATAATAATTAGGAAGGAGATTTAAAATGGACAAAAATATTATATCAATGTTTAAATCTAATGGTTTAGAAGAATACATCGTTATTTTCAAGGAAAACAAACTAGAATCTTTTGAATATCTCAAAAGACTTACTGATGCTGATTTGGAGAAATTAGGCATTGACAATATTGCCCATCGTAAAATATTGTTGAGTATATTTTCCAAAAGAAAAAAACAACTAATAAATAAAAAAATATTAATTGCTGTCATTACGGCAATAACACTTGCTATTATTTCAATAACAGCATATGCGGTTTATTCAAAAAATAAAGCTGAAAGGGAATTTAGGGAACTTGATGAAGAAATTTCAAGAAGATTACGAGCCCCTTTATACACCCCTAGTCGGTAGGGATTATCAAGATCATCAATACGGGTTTATTGAAAGGTGTAATGGTTAGGGAGTTTATTTATGATTGAAAATACCGGAACCGAAGTTGTCCCCGGTTTAACAGAGGATGACATAAAGAAAATGGCAGACCAAGTTTTCAGCAGGACTGATGACAATCATCCGCAATTCGGTATGTCAGAAAACGGTTTTATGAATATTCTTCAACACGAGAAACCCGATTTTAGCGCGTCTTCAGTTTTTATCAAGAAGGTGTGCTGATTATTATGCCTTCAGAGCGAAACAGAAGTCTAAAATATGAGCGGATACCATACGACAGGATTAAAAATATTCTTCGGGTTCTATATAGACAATTTGATGAATTTTTGATGCTTAAAGGGTTCCCGCCTGACACAGAGAAGCATATTTCTTTTATTTCTCTCGTTGATATTATTGTCCGTGTTGACAAGCGGAAAGCGTACTATTACTGCTTCCACGGCATGGAAATAAACGAATGCAAAGAAGCGGCGCTGTACGCCTACTGGATACTAAAATTACGGCCATTTTCTATCACGGATAAAAAATATAAAAACAGTATTGAAGTTTGCAATATAAACGAATCGTTTGCTATTTACCTGATTGGGTTTATTTTGGAAAAAACTGACAGAATAAAAATGACCGCAAATACAAAGGACTCTTACCGTGATTTTTTGGAGTATTCTTTTAGATTTCGCAATTTCAGCATAGATTCATTTATTGTTTTAGTTGAATCTATTTCCACCGAGACATTGGAAAAAGAATATCCTAATCTTTTTGATAGTTAAATTCCCTGTAGACAATATTTGGCCGAAGGGGTATAATTTGTCATTATTCAACCGCGACTTGAACAGCTGCACGTAAAAGACATTATAAAAGCCGGGTAGGTTTATATCTGGTTAAATAAATATTTTTGGAGGATTTTATGAACGGAGTTCCTGCGGTTGGGAGGGGGCTTTCCGAAGACGATCGTGCGCGGTTTGCCGCTGTCATGGAAAAAGCGGAAAATTTGGGCGTGCTGGATATTAGCTTCAGCAACAACGATTCCTTTAACAGTTTAGATTGCTACGAAAGCACTTTAAAAATCATCGAAGAAAATAAAGAAATCCTCGACCGTAATGCCGGCGAAGCGTGAATTAAAGCATTATGGAAGCCAGATATACACTATGGTCTATACAAAACATCCTGGAAAAAATCCCTTTTGACACTCCGTCAGCGGGGGGTGACGTTCATTTGGATTTTTCACAATTGGCAGTTTCCTATTATATAAAAAACTGGTTTAAGGTTTCTATTATTTATACGGATGATTCTTTTCCCGTGGATGCGGCCTGTTCTATTTATTCGCCAAAAAATGCAGTTACGGTTGTATTTATTATGAAAAGGAAATATGAAAACAGCCTAAGATTATGGCTTGACAAGCGTGACGGCAACTGCCTTGATGACTGCTGCCGGAGGCGGGAATTGTATTGCCATGAAACCGCCCATTTAATTGCTATAATAAGGGCTTATCCAAGCGACCGTTCCTCAAAAGCGAGGGAAGATTTTCTAGAGAAACTACGCAAAAAATTTAATAAATCTATTAGCATCGCGCAAAATTCCAGAGCCGTCCCTTTTGTTTCAATGGAAAAACCGGGCGAGTCCCCTTCGGTTTTTGACAAAGATCATTTCCGTTATTATGATGACAATTTAAATTACTTCAAACTGTATCAAGAACTTGTCTTTCCTTATGACAGAATGATTGAAGCAATAACACCGTTGGGAGAAATTTACAAAAACACAAAAAGCATCACTTATAGCGATGTGGCAAAAGAGACATTTGTTTCAAAAAATTTTTTTGATATTTTTTCTGAAAAATTAGCCGCTTTTCAAGAACTGCTAACAGAAAAACTATTTAACAACCAGCCATGAGCGATAAATTGATTAAGGATCAGAACATGAAAAAACTATTATTTGCAACAAT
>Ga0099364_10009765_pt1 | contig 13289 bp, 15 predicted proteins | sample TergutTh196P3_FD_73070 | JGI IMG/M metagenome (GOLD analysis project Ga0099364, IMG submission 73070) | Microcerotermes parvus P3 segment gut microbial communities from Pointe-Noire, Republic of the Congo - Th196 P3 | ecosystem: Host-associated > Arthropoda: Insects > Digestive system > Gut ...
CCATGTTCCCGCCAAACCTGTTAAAGGCATGGCGCACTCCGGCAACCGTTCTTGCACGGTTATCGGTCATGCAGTCAACAATAATGGCCGCTCCGTTAATGCCATAACCTTCATAGCGCACTTCTTCATAGCTGACACCTTCAAGCGTGCCGCTCCCCCGGGCAATGGCCCGGTTAATGTTTTCTTTTGGCATGTTGGCCTCAGCTGCCTTTTCCATGGCAAGGCGAAGCCGTGCATTGGTCGAAGGTTCTGCCCCGCCCAGCCGGGCAGAGACAGTAATTTCCCTGATGATACGCGTCCATATCTTTCCGCGTTTTGCGTCGCTTGCGGCTTTTTTATGCCTGATATTTGCCCATTTGCTGTGTCCTGCCATTCTTCGTCTCGCCTGATAGTGTTCGCTATTATCGGTGCAAGATTTTAGCACATCGGCATAAAAAAAAGTAAAATGATGCTTTGCTGCATTATCATCCTGAGGTTAAAACAGATTTCAGTGATTTTTTTGAAAGAGGATACAGCTGTGAATCAGAGTTTTCCGCGTCTGCTGGCCGATATCGGCGGTACCAATGCACGCTTTGCCATAGAGACAGCACCTGATGACGTCAAAGCATTGAAGACCTGTCAGAACCGTTCTTTTTCAGGTATTGAAGAGGCAATGGAAGATTATCTGTCAGGTCCGGAGTCGGTTGATGCCGGTTCGGCAAAAATACGCCATGCATGCATGGCGATTGCCAATCCCGTTACCGGAGACAGGATCAGAATGACCAATTCGCAGTGGACATTCTCCATTGAAGCTGTGCGTAAAAAGTTTGACCTTGAGACGCTGCTTTTTGTAAATGATTTTACAGCACTGGCGATGGCTTTGCCTTTTATCAGACCCGATCAGCTAAGACAGGCCGGAGGAGGGGAGCCGCTTCCGGATATGCCGGCAGGTCTGATAGGCGCAGGAACAGGGCTGGGTGTGTCAGGACTCATCCCGGCAAACGGGGACTGGATCCCTCTTGAGACTGAAGGCGGGCACGCAACATTTTCTCCTTTCAGCGAGCGCGAAATAGAACTTTTGCGCCTGGCAAAAAAGCAGTTCCCGCATGTCTCGTCTGAGCGCTTCATATCCGGTATGGGCATGGAGCTGATATACAGCCTGCTGATGGAAAGCAGGGAAAAAGAAGCGGCTCCGCTCAAAGCGGCAGAGATCATTTCAAGGGCACTGGAGGGAACCTGCACCTGGTGTGATGACGTGGTGGAAATTTTCTGCCAGATGCTGGGAACGGCAGCAGGCAACCTGGCGCTCACGCTGGGAGCCCGGGGAGGCATTTATATCGGTGGCGGTATTGTTCCGCGGCTGGGCGAGCGTTTTTTCAGTTCGGGCTTCAGAAGCCGTTTTGAGGAAAAAGGGCGCTTTTCGTCCTATCAGTCACAAATACCGGTATTTGTTGTACTTGATACCTATGCGGCAATAACAGGGGTATCGGCAATACTTTCAAAGCATCTTGCACAGGGGCCTTTTTCCACTCACGAGTGAAGCAGTCTGATAACAAAAGTACGGCCCGGCTCCATCAGCGGATTGCCGACCGAGCGGGGGTAATTCACGTTTTCCGCTGCAGCCTGGTTGTGAACAGCTTTGTTCAGGATATTTTCAATACCGGCAACGAGCTTCCAGCCCCTGGCCCCGGGGCCGAAAATTTTTCCGAAATCAAGACCTGCGTACAGATCAAACAGCGCATAGCCTGCACGAGGGCGTTCAGTCGGACGGTTATTTATATCCCGGCCCAGGCGACTGCGCCTGTTTGCAGCACGCATTGCTCCGTCGGCATGCCAGTGCCCGGCTGAGGCTTCGTAGCGTAGCGCAATGTTGCCGAAAATGTCTGGAACACCTTCAAGAGGTGCGTTGCTGGTTCTGTCTGTGGCATGTGTTTTTGTTACGGCAAAACGCGCTGACCACGATCTGGCAAAATGCCACTCTCCGTCAGCTTCGAGTCCGTAAATCCTGGCTTTGCCAATGTTTGCCCGTTCGAGGTCACTGGGTGAAATCTGCCGGGGATAAATCAGATCTCTGTAATTGCTGAGGTAGGCTGTCGTGTTAATCCGAAGGCCTTTAGCGTGATAACGAAGGCCAGCTTCATATGTTGTGCTGTATTCCGGTGCCAGATCAGGCGACGGAGGCGTGCTCAGGGTTCCAAAAGTGGTCGTCGCCGTATACTCGAAACCGGAAGGCGCACGGAACGCGCGGCTGATCTGCACGGGTATGCTCCATGTCGGCGAGAGTTTGAATACTGCACCAATATTGCCGGTAAGAGCCGTCTCGCTTATCCTGGGTCTTCTTGCGAATGCAGCACGCGTTTCGGGCAATTCGGCAACAGGCCCGGTACTGTCAAATTTTGTATGAACATAATCGAACCGAAGTGCGCCGGATAAAACAAGTGCCGGGTCAACTTTCCATTCGTCGCTTGCGTACACGCCGATGTTGCTCTGTTTGCTTCCCCGGTCCATTTGTACTCCGTTGTTAACAGAAGGAGGCAATATTTGTCCATCAGGAGCTTGAACCCGGGAAGTCTGGTATCGTGGCCCAAAATCCTCGCGGTAGAAATCCACACCATAGGACAGCAAATGGTTGCCGGTCTCCCTGGTTGCATTTATGCGCCCGCCGAAAACGGTCGGCTCGTGTGCCTGGACAAGAGCATGGGCTGTATTTGGCGGACTCCTTACGGCATTGACCGTATAAACATCTGTCCGGAGTTTGCGCACGTATAAACTTCCTTCCAGCAGGTCGGCAAACTGGCCGACATTGGCCGTCTGTACACCGAGTTTCAGGTATTGTTCCTGGATGGGGTCTTCTCTTACAGTCATGTGCGGTACACCCGGTGCAGCACCCATGCCGCCAGCGCGCCCTGTTGTCACCTGCTGGTAGCGGCCGGCAAGTTCAAAGCGTGTTTCATGCGTGGGTGAAAAACCAAGACGAAAGTCCGTTCCCCGTGTTCGGAAATCACTGTTTAGTGCACGACCTTCCGGCGTATAGTAGTCATCGGCATTGCGTGCATATGCTCCGATCAGGACATCAAAACCAGCCCCGCTGCCGGCCAGTTCTGCGCGAGTGCCGTACATATTGTTGCCGCTGTTGTAGTCAAGTGCGCGAATGTGCGCTTTCATGGAAAACGGTTCGTCCAGGGATGATGCTGTTCTGCGCGTGACGACATTGACGAGACCATTCATTGCATCAGAGCCCCACAGGGCTGAAGCCGGCCCGCGTATGATTTCAATGCGCTCTATTGAATTCGGATCAATCAGGTTGTAATCAAGTACGCTGCGCCCCCTCATGCGGTCGCCATCAATGGCCAGTGCCGAGTGTCTCGTTGCCGAACTCATGCCACGCATCATGATCGCCCCTCCCAGGCCGCCGGTGCGGGAAAAGCTGATGCCGGGAGTTTCGGCCAGTAACGGCTGTATGCCTGAAGTGCCAGGTCTCTTCTCAATCTGCTCTTTTTCAATGATGCTGATGGAGCGGGGAGTGTCTTCCATATCGATAGTCGAGCGTGTGGCTGTCACCCGCACGGCCTGAAGCTCGGTCTCTGGTTCCATGTTCACGTCTTCAGCCATGGCAGGAAGCAGGCTTCCGGTCATTACTGCAATGCCTAATAATCGAAAACCGGATCGTCTGGCTGGAATGTGTATGCGTTTTGGCATGGAAAGTCTCCTGAAATTACGTCTGAAACTGCTCTGACTGACTGAAATCTGGCTGAAATGGCAGAGGCGGACCGTGTAAATGATACACCGAACCTGCTCATGATAGTGGAGAGCGTTCAATTCCGGAAGATGATGTCAGGTGTTCGCAAAACATTGTCTGCGATACTTCCTGTGCAAAAAGACCAGGCTGTGGACGCATACATGGACGCCCCCAGTATTGCAAGACCTAAAAAACAAATTCCAAAACTATTTCAACATTCCAATATTGCCGGGAAATAAAAGAATGAAACACTGAGGTTGTTGCAGCCATACATTCGGTCTTCTTTGATGCAACCTCCTGGAGGCTGCTGACACATGATGAAATTCGCTGGATATCGTTCAGTCAAGCTGTCGTACTCAAAGTACATTGTCCACATCGAGCTACGATACCCCCGGTCTAACCTGTGATCCATCTCTCATTTTTTTTGCAATTGTGGACTGCCTCCGTGTTCTTTTATTTGTTTTTTACTGGCCGCTTTTGTGTCTCACAAAAGCGGAATCCTGCACTACTGTAAAACCAATAAGCTCCAATTCCTCTTGAATCTCTTTTTTTCCGTAGCAGCGCATTTCACTCAAGCCGCTCTTTTCATTCTTTGCATCTCATCTCGCTTCGCATCAAACTTTTCACCAGAGCGCAGCATTGCCCATGCGCGTCGCGCATTCTTTGACGCCAGTGCAACTGCCGCTATGTTGAAACCTCGACGTTCAAGCAAACTGTCTATCCAGTCCCCTTTCGGATTCCTGCGACGACTCGCCAGAACCGATCTGGCACCATGAATTAACAGCTTCCGCAGGTACGAATTTCCACGCTTGGTAATCCCCATTTGAGTGCGCTTGTCGCCACTACTGTACTCTCGGGGAGTTAATCCCATTGCACAGGAAAATTTCCTGCCACTACTGAATTGTGAACCATCACCTATGCCCGCTACAATTGCCGTTGCTGTTATAAGACCAACACCTGGAATAGTCGCAAGACACTTTGAAGCTTCGCACTGATCGTGTAAAAACTTGATTTTTTTCTCCAGTTCCGAAATATCATCGTCAAATTTAAGCATCTTGCTGTACAACGTTTCAACTAAACCGGAGAGAATTCCAGGGTTGCCCTCCTCTGAAAGCCAAATCGGGACCGCTTGTCGAAGCTTGCTATAATCCTTTGCTATGACAACACCGAACTCCGCCAACAAGCCCCGTATCTGATTGCTGATCTGAATGCGCTGCTTCATAAACAGTTCGCGAGTGCGATGCAACGCCTGCATCTGCTGTTGATCCACGCTTTTTACGCGTATAGACGGCACAGAAGGACGGGAAGCCGCCTCACAGATCGCAGCCGCATCTCTGGAATCCGATTTGTTTCCACCCGTAACATAGGGTTTTACGTACTGCGGAGGCATTAATTTGATTTCGTGCCCCAGTGCTTCCAATGTTCTTGCCCAGTGGTGCGCACCACCGCATGCCTCCATGCCAACAAGGGAAGGAGGAAGCCTGGCAAAGGTCTCGACCACCTGATCTCTGCGAAGCCGCATGCCCTTGAGCTTTTCCCCTCCGGAATCTGAAATATGAAGCTGAAATACATTTTTTGCTAAATCAATCCCGATTATGTTACGATTTTCCATGACGTCTCTCCCTTTGTTTTTTGGTTGGTAAAAATGAAACTACAACCATTTTGGCACAAAGATGCCGTTGTTAGGGGAGGGGCGTCCATTTCATTATGCTGCTTCAAAAATCTGTGTGCCCCATACGAAATCTCTGTCCCGCAGGCGATTTCCCGGCCTATCTCGGTGTGGACAGGTAGCGGCTCCTCTGCTCATGATTGCGACACTCGTTAGCGAGCTGACGGCCCTTTTTTGAATCAAACAGCATGCTCTTGTCCGGAATGCTGATCAGAACCAGGCCATCGCTGGAACTTTCGTAACGCTGGGCACCCGTTGTGGTCATCTGGCGATTCAGGCGATATACCTTCGCCTGCCAGCGCAGTTTGACATAACTTTCATCAACAGCGTTCCTGTAAACGGTCAGCTGATCTCCCAGATCACACTGATACTGGGAACTGATGAGTGCCGACAAAGGAAGCTGCTCGGGTTCTTCAGCAGCAATGGCAGCATTAAATGAAAAAGCAAGAGTAAATCCTGCTGCAAGAATCAAGGCATTCAGAAATTTTTGCATTATCCAGTCCCATAAATTACAGATTTATTTCAGTTACAGATTTATTCAAAAGCAGAAAGATCACAAACAGACGCATGCCAATCCAGACAAGCCAGCCTAATGCGGGAAAAACTCGCCTGAAGCCAGCAGCCTGATCAGCCCGAACGCCTCCCTGAACAGACCTTCCAGGGGCACTTCCATGTAGGAAAGCATGACTGCAATCAGAACAAAACCTGTAGCAATCGTTATCGGAAAACCGATCCCGAAGAGGTTCAGCTGCGGAGCAGCACGCGTTAATACCCCAAGAGAAATGTTTGTTGCAAGAAGCGTTGCCAGAATCGGTATCGCCAGCTGCATGCCATAGGCAAATATGTATCCCCCCCATAAAACAATCATTTTAAACCCGTCCCGACCCATGGGGGTACCCGCAATCGGCATGGTCGTAAAACTCTCTATGACCGTCTGAAGCATCAGGAGATGAAAATTCGACGTGACATAAAGCGTCAGTATAAGCAGGGCAAAATACTGGCTGACAACAGCCGTCTGCCCCTCCGTCTGCGGATCGTAAAAGGTCGCAAAACCCAGACCCATCGTCATACCCACAGCAGTTCCTGCCAGTTCCATCGCAGCAAATACAATGCGCATGGACAGACCCATGGCCGCACCAATCAGAAACTGCTGGGCCAGAATCAGATAACCAGTCAGGGAAAGCGGATCAACAGCCAGCTCAACCGGAACGGCAGGTGCAACAGCCAGTGCAATAAACACACCTGTTAACAGCCTGATGCGCACCGGAATACCGGATGCACTTAACAAAGGAGCTGTTGCTGTCAGGCCAAAAATGCGAGCCAGAGGCCAGATAAAGGAAGATACCCAGATGACAAGATCGGCACTGTTAATTGTAACCATGACAAAATCGACCTTGAATCACAGGAGAGCCCCCGCCCAGCAGACCAGTATGACGCTATCCGGCCATAAAGGGAATACTGGTGAATACCTGTCGCATGAAATTGGTCATAATGGTCAGCATCCAGGGACCCGCTATCACCAGCATCACAAAAATCCCCGCCATCTTGGGAATAAATGACAGGGTCATTTCGTTGATCTGCGTCGCAGCCTGGAATATGCTGACAAAAAGACCAATACCCAGCGCTGCCAACAGGAGCGGCGCCGCCAACATGAGTGTTACTTCAATACCCTGGCGACCCAGGTTCATGACACTTTCAGGAGTCATACGAGTACCTATAAATAAAAACTCTGCGCCAGTGAACCAATGATGAGATGCCACCCATCAACCAGTACAAAAAGCATCAGCTTAAACGGTAAGGAAACAATAGCCGGTGAAACCATCATCATTCCCATCGACATCAAAACACTCGCTACTACCATATCTATAATCAGAAACGGCAAAAAAATCGCAAATCCAATCTGGAATGCCGTTTTTAACTCGCTCGTTGCAAAAGACGGAATCAGAATGCTCATCGGCAAGTCTTCAGGACTCTGAATATCATGCAAATCAGCCATCTGCAGAAACATTTCCAGATCCGTCTTGCGCGTCTGCTTTAACATAAAAGCCTTTATCGGCTGCTTGCCTGTTTCATAGGCCTCGATCATCGTGATTCTGTTTTCGGACAAAGGCAGATAGGCCTCTTCGTAAATCTGGTTAAAAACCGGCGACATCACAAAAAAAGTCATGAAAAGCGCCAGAGCAACCATCACCTGGTTGGGAGGCGAACCCTGCGTTCCAATCGCCTGACGCAGAAGCGACAGAACAATAATGATTCTAGTAAAGGCTGTCATCAGCAAAAGAGCTGCCGGAATAAAAGTCAGTGCTGTTAAAAAAACCAGTGTCTGGATCGGCAGCGTATAGGCCTGGCCGCCACCGGGTGCCGGTGCTGATGTAAAAACGGGCAGGCCCTGGGCAACGGCAAACTGCGGAAGCACAAGCACAGCGAGTGCGATCATAAATGAGACCGCAACCGGCAATTTCCTCACGTTTTCAGGACTTTTCAGCATCTTTTTGACGATCTGTTGTTTTTTTAAGCCACGCTGCAAAGGGGAGCGAACGTGCCTGCTGTTCCTCTTCCGAGAGTTCCTGCCTCGGAATCGTTGCCAGTGTGCTGATCTGATGCGCTGTAACACCCAGTACCAGCCACTGGTCTCCAATTTCGACTATCATCACGCGCTCTCTGTGACCAACGGCAAGACCTCCAACAACCTTCATCTGCACGCCGGAAAAAGCCCGGTTGAAACCGGTACGCCTGATAATCCACCAGGCCCCCCATATCAGACCCAGCACAATCATCAGGCCGATAATTCCCTGAATCATGTAACCGGCATGCGTTACAGCAGACGGCTGTCTTGCAGCAGGCTGGATCTGGGCAAATGCTGCCGGGGCTGCAAATGCCAGCAAAAAAAGAGCCTTCACCAGCGCACGCATCAGCGATTCAGCTTTCTGATACGCTCGGCAGGCGTAATCACGTCAGTGAGACGAATACCGAATTTATCGTTTACAACCACAACCTCACCCTGGGCTATCAGACAGCCATTGATCAGAACATCCATCGGCTCGCCCGCCAGACCATCGAGCTCGACAACCGATCCCTGAGCGAGCTGCAGAAGATTTTTGATCGGCAGCTTTGTGCGCCCCAGCTCAACTGTCAGTATAACCGGAATATCCAGAATAAAATCGACGTCATGGACTCTGTCTGCACGCCCCCAGTCTGCGGCATCCGCTGAAGCCGGTGCTGACGCAGGAGTGACCGCGTGAATCTGTTCAGCTTCTTCTGCCGCTGCCTGCTCGGCCATCGCAGCACCCCAGTCAAGCGCATCGTCATCATCATCATCCGCATCCACATCAGCCAAAGCCGCCTGAGCGACTTCCAAAGCGTCTTCATCCAGGTTTGTCACCGTATCAGACATAATCATCTCCTTGTATTGCGCCATCTGCGGAAATACTGACGAGTCTTTCAATACGCAGCGCATACTGACCGTGCGACCTGCCGTATGAACACTCCATAATCGGCACGCCGTCCACCTTTCCTTCAATTCTTTCCGGAACAGTCAAAGGAATAATGTCCCCGACCTTCATCTGTAACAGTCCTTCAATATTGGTCTTTGCCGTACCGAATTCGGCAACCAGTTCGACTTCTGCAGTCTGGAGCTGCTGCCTCAGAAGGCGCAGCCAGCGCTTGTCAACCTCCAGTGTCTCACCCTGCATGCTGCTGGTCAGGATGTCGCGAACGGGCTCAATCATCGTATAGGGCGTACAGATATGAATCGAGCCACCGCTATCCCCAATATCCAGCCTGAATGCACTTGACACAACAACCTCGCTTGGCGTGGCTATATTGGCAAACTGGGTATTCATTTCGGAACGGATATATTCAAACTCAATCGGATATATCGGCTCCCAGGATTCAGAATAGGTTGCAAATATGATTTCAAGCATGCGCTGGATAACACGCTGCTCTGTCTGGGTAAATTCGCGTCCTTCAACACGGAAAGGAAAGCGTCCATCACTGCCAAACAGATTGTCAATCACCAGAAACGCCAGCACAGGCTCAATGACAATCATTCCGGTGCCCCTGAGCGGCTTGATATGCACCATATTAAGATGCGTTGGGACCACCAGATTTTTCAGGAACTCACTGTACCTTGATACCCTGACCGGTCCGACTGATACTTCTGTATTGCGACGCAAAAAATTGAACATCCCTATACGCAACAGACGGGCAAAGCGCTCATTCATAATCTCCAGCGTCGGCATGCGGCCACGGACAATGCGCTCCTGTGTTGCCAGATTATAGGGGCGAACGCCCCCTGTATCCTCGACAACCTCCAGCTCGTCATCAATGCCATGGACACCCCTTAGAAGCGCATCAACCTCTTCCTGGGATAGAAACGTATCTGTTGACATAACCGATATTCAAAAAGAATTCAAATTACTGAACAATAAATGACGTAAACATCACATTCTGTATCTGTAGCGGATAATCACCCGGAAAATACGGCTGGCTGACCTCCTCGGCTACCCGCCTTGCCAGCTCGTTTTTGCCCTCTAGCGTTAAAATCTCTCTTGCCTGCTTGCTCGTCAAAAGCATGATAAGCCGGCTCCTGACCATAGGCAGATACCGCTTCAGCTTGGTCGCATCCTCTTCATCTGCCATTTGCAGGGTAATCGTCACCTGCAGAAGCGCGTTTTCGTCACCTTTCAGATTGACTGTAAAGGCATCAAGAGCAACAAAAACCGGTGCCTGCTCTTTCCGTGTTCTTTTTACAACTTTCTCATTCTCTTCCGAAGCATCCGCGAGTATCACACGCTTGTAGTAGTAGTAGCCTCCGCCACCGCTTCCGGATAATATTACAAACAGGAAGATTAAGACAATCCACTTTAATTTTGATTTCTTTTTCTGCTCGCCGCCCTGCGCGGGATCCTTATTTGTAGCCATGCATCAACCTTTATACTTTTTTTCCGTTCGATCTTGCCCGATTGGCCAGTCCCCATTCACACTCAACCTTAATTCAATGCAAAACGGGAAGTATTTCTCTGCCTCCTATTTTACAGTGTCATGGAGCCTAAACAAGTTACGATATCCAAAAAAAAGCAGCTTCCTTTCAATTTTGATGCCTAATCAGGTCAATTTGCCTGAACTTTTTGTTCACAAACACAAAATAGCTACACTGTACCGGCCTTTGTGAGCCTCATTAACAGAATTTAAAACAGTTTCAGAAAACCGGTTCCCTGAACTGCCAGAGGCAAAAAAACCGGGCATCTGCACTTGCCCTGACAAAAATCAGGCAAACGTATCAATCAGGCCACGGCTGACTGCCCTTGGCGCTCCCTCTGCAACAGGTGCCAGAGCATCACTCTGCGGCTCGCCATCGGCACCCCAGGCTGCCGACCCGCCAGACTGGGAATGCATGTCGCTTTGCTGGTTATCCTGGTTTTCGCCACCAACATGTGTCTGCCCCAGTTCAACACCTGCACCTTCCAGCATTTCCCTTAAGCGCGGCAGTGAACCTTCCAGCGCACTTCTTACATCCGGATGGGCCGAGAAGAAGTTCGCTGTAGCCTGGTTACTGGATATGCTCAGCACAATACGGACCGGACCCAGGTCCGGCGGATTTAACATCAGCGAAGCGCTGTGCTGCTCCTGGCCTACCATCCATAAAACCCGCTGCCCAACAGCCTGGCTCCACTCCGGAGTACCAATTGACTGCATAATGCGAACCGCCGGAGAAACCGCTGCCGTATCAGCCTGGGCTGCTGCCTGCTGGGGAGCCTGTGTGGACGCCACGGGTGCTGCTGTCTGCTGGGTCTGCTGGGCTGATGACTGGTCAGCCGTTATTTCAGAGCCTCTTGCAGCTGCATTTTCCTGTGTTGCATCAACTGCAGCACGCTCAGCTGACGCTGCCAGGCCCGGATTGCCGGTAAAGCCGGCTGCATCCTCTGTGCTTCTGGAGGCAACCGCTTCATCAGCGGCTGCAAGCTGCGCCAGAACCGGTTTGCCTTTATCACCATCTGCACCCGGAAAAAGTATCCTGGACGCATCTTCGGCAAGTTCAGCTGCATCATTGCCTGGATTGGGCTCGACTGGGACAAAATACACGCCTGCTGCACCCGTCATGAGCCTGGCAAGCAAAAGCGTATCATCTTCAAGAATAAATCTGTCTTCTTCCTGAATCTGAACGGCTTCGAGCAGATACTTTTTTCTGCCGGCCAGCTCGCCAGCTGCTGCTGAAACATCACTGCCATGCCCCCCCGGTCCGTGACGCGTTTCAGAACTGCTCTGCTGCTCTGCAGATTTCTGCCTGTCCTGGGCTGACTGGGTCATCTTCTTGTCAAGCAGTGACTGAAACTGCGATGTGCCCTCTTTATTCGCGTTTAAAGCTCCAGATGATTCAATTCCTTTTTTGCCTGCTTCAATTTGCGGCTGAATAATTAATAGTGACATACTCATCTTCTGCTCCAATTTTTGCTGTCCTAACTGGCCCGGCGGGTTTTTGCGCTGTTGAATTCATCAACCTCTCTCTGCTCACGCCTGTTTTCCTTTTTTTCCTGCGCAATTTTGGCGCGCTTTTGCAATACCACGTAAGTTTCTTTTTTTCTTTCGCACTGCTGCCATGCTGCTCTTGCTTCTTCTATGCGCTCGTGCGCCTGTCTTACCATGTCCTTCTGTGCTGCGAGTGCCTCGTCCAGCTTGTCAAGAAACTGCTGGTAGTTCAGGTACTCCCGTGCGAGAAGGCCTGTCATTTTGCTCTGGCTGAACCGTTCCAGATAATCTTCCCGGTACTGCTCCAGAAGTTCGAGTCTCTGCTCTGCTTCTGCACCTGCTCTCATCGTATGACCCAGTACTATGGTCGCTTTTTCCACTTCTTCGGCAGCAAGATCAATCAGTGTCTGAAGTGTTGAGGACGCTATCATCAATGCAGCTCCAGCTTTGAACCTGTATCAGAAAAGCCGATCACTGGAACACTTCAGCCAGCCCTTCCAGGCTCTCGGCTACGTTCGACCTTTCCATAATATCCTGCCTTAAAAACTCTTCTATTTTTGTCTGCCGTACGATTGCCTCGTCGAGCACCGGATCACTGCCATGAGCATAGGCTCCCACATTGATCAGGTCACGGCTGCGCGCAAAACGCGAGGTCAGCTGCTTTAGCCTTCGCGAGAGCAGCTGGTGATCATGTGAGGCGATATTCTGCATCGCACGACTGATTGACTGCTCGATATCGATTGCCGGATAGTGCCCCGCTTCTGCGAGCTGTCTGTCCAGGACGATGTGCCCGTCCAGAATTGCACGTGCTGCATCGGCAATCGGGTCCTGCTGGTCATCTCCTTCAGTCAGTACGGTATAAAACGCTGTAATCGAGCCCGAACCTTCCAGGCCATTGCCTGCGCGCTCAACCAGCGCCGGCAGTTTTGCAAAAACTGAGGGCGGATAGCCTTTTGTTGCGGGCGGCTCACCGACTGCGAGTGCAATTTCGCGCTGTGCCATCGCAAAACGTGAAAGCGAATCCATGATTAAAAGAACATTTTTGCCCTGATCACGAAAATACTCGGCAATGGTTGTTGCATAAGCTGCACCCTGCAGTCTTAAGAGAGGGGACGTATCTGCAGGTGCTGCCACCACGACAGAGCGCTTTAATCCTTCTTCGCCCAGAATCAGTTCAATAAATTCCTTGACCTCGCGGCCTCTCTCGCCTATGAGTCCGACAACAATCACATCGGCAGTCGTATATCTGGCCATCATTCCCAGAAGTACGCTTTTGCCCACACCTGAGCCGGCAAAGAGTCCGAGTCTCTGGCCACGTCCCACTGTCAGCATGCTGTTGATGGCCTTGATCCCGACATCCAGAATTTCCGTTATCGGAGCGCGCCCCAGCGGGTTCATGGAATTGACAGCCAGTGGTGCCGACTGCGTTGTATT
>Ga0099364_10009766_pt1 | contig 13289 bp, 8 predicted proteins | sample TergutTh196P3_FD_73070 | JGI IMG/M metagenome (GOLD analysis project Ga0099364, IMG submission 73070) | Microcerotermes parvus P3 segment gut microbial communities from Pointe-Noire, Republic of the Congo - Th196 P3 | ecosystem: Host-associated > Arthropoda: Insects > Digestive system > Gut ...
GAAATATCTGAATGGGACTGGTCTATGCTGGACAGGACAGAGGACAACCGCATCACACTTATAACCTGCATTACGGGAAAACCGGCCTATCGCCTTGCGGTTCAGGGGGCCGAGCGGCTTTTCTGACACGCCGACATCCTTGATGTACCATGCCATATATGGTACAATATATAGGGGATAACCCTATAACAAAGCCAAAAAGGAGGCGATCCAGATGAAAAAGCGTCTTTTATGCACCCTCGCGGTGATGTGTATGGCAAGCGTTATGCTTGCGGGATTTACTGTGACGGCAAGCGCGTCACAAGCGGATAACAGCAAGGAAATTGAGGCCATGAGGAAATGGCTGGAAGGTCTGACCCTTACCCCAAGCACAGGCAACGGGAGCCAATCGGCCCCCGCTGATCCCGCTGAACCGCCGCCCATTATGACCGCCGACGAGCTAAAGGCCCAAACGGACATAATGTTTGAGCTTGTGAACAAAGAGCGGGAAAAGGCCGGGATCGGGCCGCTTGTGCGGGATAGCCTGTTAGACGAGGCGGCGATGATCCGGGCGGCTGAAGTGAGGATTGTACGATTTGAGGGCGGCGCTCCGCACACAAGGCCGGATGGCACAAGCTGGCGAACCCTGCTTGACGATATGGGCATTGACAGGAACAAATGCGGCGAAAACGTGTCCTTTACGAAAAACTCCGCACAGGCGTCGATTGCTTCATTGATGAACTCCGAGGGCCACCGGGCCAATATTCTGCGGGAGCGTTATAACAGCATAGGAATTGGCGTTCATCAGCGTTCGGACGGTTCCTTTGATTTTGTTCAGATTTTCATGAGTTAGTAAATAGCTTGCCCGACAGCGGGGCCGTTATCTTAGGATAGCGGCCTTTTTGTTATGCCAAAAAACACGCATCCCCACTTCTGGCCAACTTGACCAGAGGTTAAGGCTCCCAATTCCCGCATCATGGCTCTGTGTGAATATTCCCCGTCGCCGCCTATTTATCAGCATAGCCGGGGCGGGCTGTCAAGGGCGCGGAACGCGCCGCCGCTTGCGGCGGTCTACCCTTGACTGCCTGTTCCGGCTATGCTATTCCCTTATGGCGGCGGGGATATATTCTCCAGAGCCCCCCCCGCCCCGCGTCCTCGCAAACTACGCTTCACTACGCCCGCCTCGCGGCGGGCATCCGCTTTGCTCCGTTGCTCGTCCTTTTCCCACGAAGTCTTGCGACTTCGCGGGAGCCCTCTATAGGCGGGCGGGGGTGGGGTTGAAACTATATCAGAAAGGATTATTTTATCATATGAAAAACAGGATTTTGTCTTTTATCATGGCAACGGTTATGTTGTTTACCTTTATCCAGCCGGTATTCGCACAGGATATTGTCAACATAACGGATTACGACATAACGGCAGAAACCGCCCCCACGCAAACACAGGGCGGGTATTTCTTTGTGGACTGCACCCCGGAACAAGCGGAGGCGATGATTGCCTTTTATGAATACGCAAAAGGGCAAATCGAAAACCAACCTATGTTTATGCCCTTTTCCGCACCGGGCGACAGCGCGACCGCAACATGGTCATGGGGGGAATATGTTGGGCTTGAAATCCCCTCCGGCAGCCCGGGCAACCCATATGTTATCAACAACATTCCCAGCATATCGCTTAGTACGGCGAACCCGCCGATAGGCCGCCCATTCTGCGCCCAATTCGGGATAGACCCCAGCGGCCCGTATACCGCCAGCATGGGCAGTAACAGCCAAGTGTTAAGGCTGCTTGTTGCGTATCAAAAAGGCTCGGCTTCGGCTGTGGGCGTACAGCTTGCGCTCTGGTATATTTTAAGCGGCATCCCGATAAACAGCCATCCGCAAGCGGCGGCGGCATTATCAGCCGCATCCGGTATCAGCACTACCGGCTATTCCTATCTTCTTTGGAGCGGGAACGGCCAGCCCCTTGTCACGCTCATAGAGGATGACGACCCCGAAACCCCTGACCCCGGCGATGAGCCGGACGAAAACGAAAACCCCAATACCCGCACCGAGGTAACAACCGACACCTTTACCGAAACGGTAGTACAATCCTATACCAATTTTGAATACTCGGACGCGATCGGGCAAGTGCTTGTCGCAAAACGGGACAACGAGGGTAATTCCCTTGACGGCGCGGTTTTTCGCATAGACATTGAATTTGCCAATGGGCAGACAGGCGGGACAACCGCTTTTGAGGTCTACAACGGCCAGAGGATTTACACCTATACCCATCCGGCCAACGACCACGCCCCAGCGCGTGTCACCGTGACGGAATTGACCCCACCTTTTGGATATATCGCAGACCCCACGCCGAAAACGGCGATTATCCATCCCACCTATACGCGCATTACAAAAGTAATGACGCATACCATCACAATGACCACCACCAATACGACAACCTCTATAATTGATATTGACAGCGGCGAGGTACTGGCGGAATCCACAGCGTCATCAACCGCACAGACTGAATTAAACCCGCCTGTCGTGCAGGAGTACACCGACTTTATTGAGGGCGACAGGGAGGTTACATTAACCTTTATCAACACGCCGAGGCCCTGCTCCCTCACCATTTACAAATACAGCCGGGGGAATTATTCACAGGCGCTTGCCGGAGCGCGGTTCCGCATCCGCTATGCCGACCCGTCCGTGTCGGCTATGGTATGGGAGCGCACGACGAACGTAAACGGCATGATTATCATTGACCCGCTCCCCTATGACGGTACGCTGGTTATTGAGGAATTGGAGGCCTCCGCAAATCACGTCATCGGGCATATATCCTCGTGGACTGTTACCGTGGCGAAGGGCGAACAGAAGCGGGTGGATATTTCAAACGACCCGGTTTCCGGCCTGATTGCCTACAAGCGGGACAGCGTGACAGGCCAGCTTTTAGGCGGCGCGGTTATCCGGGCGACCCTACTCCGCAGCCATACCACGCCGTATGAATCGGGCATAGTCTACACAGCCACCACCGAGCCAAATACAGGCGAGGCGCGTTTTACCGGCCTGATCCCCGGCGAATACCGGGTAGAGGAAATCTCACCGCCGCCGTTCTATCTCGGTACAACTACGGTTCATACCGTCAATATCTACGACGGCTCCATCGAGCCTGTGACCGTGGCGTTTGAGAATGACCGGTACAGCGGCCTTACCCTGATAAAGCTGGATGCTGTCACCGGGGCCAGATTACCCGGCGCGGTGTTTTCACTTTATCGCGGGACGGAGGTTTACCCCACCGCTTTTATCGGGGACTTCCAATCCAATGAAAACGGCATGGTCGTCATTCAAAACTTGGAAAGCAACCAGTGGTATACGGCGGTCGAGAAGCAAGCGCCCTACGGCTACGAGCTTGACCCGGATCATGCGGTGCAGACCGTGTTCATCACGCCGGAGGCCCTCGACCAAAACCTTACAATCATTTTCCGCAATCCCCCCAAGCCAAAGCTGCTGATACAGAAAACCGATGAAAGCGGCAATCCGCTCCCCGGCGCGGTGTTCCGGCTTTCAAAGGAGGACAGCGCGGATTATATCGAGATTACCACCGGGGCCGACGGTTCTGTGCTGGTGGAAAATCTGGAAGAAACATGGTATACCGCATGGGAAATCCGCAGCCCGTCCGGGTTCTTACTTGACGATACCAAACACACCGTACAGCTTCGGAGCGGGCGCGTGACGACATTATCCGTTACAAACCGGGCCGCTCCCAAGCTCACCGTCCGTAAAATTGACGAGCAGACTTTAGAGGGTATCGAAGGCGTTACCCTGCGGATTACCAAGCAGGGGGCCGCCGAGTTTATGGACGTTACCACAGGTCAAAACGGTATTATCACGCTCCCCCTTGATGAAGGCTGGTTCTTTGTGCAGGAGCGCGTGGCAAAACCCGGCTACATTTTGGATGATACCGTCCATACCATAGAGCTAAAGGCCGGACAGGACAGCGAGATCGTCATAACCAACCGCAAGCGGCCATCGCTCACAATCGTTAAAACCTGTAGCGTGACAAAAAACCCGCTTCAAGCCACGTTTGAAATCCGGGTGAAAAATGGGCGCTCCCTCGGTACGTTCACCACCGACCCCGAAACCGGGCGGGTGATAATAGAGGATTTGGAATTTACAAGCGACACGCTCATACTGGAAATCTCCGAAGCCCGCGCACCGGACGGCTACTATATCTCCACCGAAACGATGGAGGTAACAATCGGCTGGGGTGAAAGCCGTGTGATCGAATGGGTGAACACGCCGCAAAACCCCATTCTCATTTACAAGCGGGATGTGCAGGGCAATCCCATCGGCGACACAGAGTTTTTAGTTACCACGGTCAACGGCGCTCACGCCGCCACGGTGAGGACGGACAGGACAAGCGGCGTCGCGGTTGTGGCGGGGCTTGCGCCGGGGTGGTATTCTGTTCGTGAAACCCGCACAGGCGGCGAGGAATATATACTCGACAGTACGCCAAAGCTGGTTGAGCTAAAATACGGCTCCCCCGCCGTGGTGGAATTTATCAACGACAAAAGGCCGCAGCTACAAATCCGCAAGCTGAACAGCGCGGATCATTCCCCCATGCCCGGCGTTTTGGTGCGCGTGGTTCACATGAACGGGCAGCATATCGGGGACTACCGCACAAACAGCGCGGGCCTGATTACCATTATGGCCGATCCCGGCTGGGTAACGGTGTACGAGCTTGAAACATTAAAGGGCTTCGTTCTCGACCCCAAGCCTGTAAATGTCGAGCTAAAGGTAAACGGCGTTGCCACGGTGGAGCTGTTTAACGATCCGTTGCCGGGCTTGCAGCTGAGAAAAACCTGCGGCGTGTCGGGCAAGCCGCTGGCCGGGGTGCAGTATCAGATTACCCGGCTGAACGGCTCTGTTATCGGCACGTTTGAAACGGACGCGCAGGGTATCATTTATCTGGAAACAGACGAAACGCACGTCGTCATTACAGAACTGAAAACGGTGGACAGCTACAAGCTGGACAGCGTACCCCGGACGGTGGAGCTTGCGCCGGGGGAACTGACGGTAGTATCATTCAAAAATATGCCGTTCCCTGTTCTGGAGATCGTCAAGCTGGACAGCCAAAGCAAGGAGCCGCTTGCGGGCGTTAAATACAAGGTGTTTGACAATGCCATGCGGGAGCTTGGCACGTTCACGACTAACGCGCTGGGCCGCATCGTCCTTACAGGTATGGCCGAGGGCCGCTATTTCGTACAGGAGCATGACGTGTCGGCGGCGGGGCCGTATATCCTCGACAGGACGGTGCATGAGGTTGATCTTTATTACGGTAAGACTACGCGGATTGAATTGCTCAATACCAAAATGGGCAGCTTGCGCTTACTCAAAGTCTGTGCCGAAACAGGCCAGCCGCTTCCCGGCGCGACGTTCCTTTTGTATGACGATAAAAACAATATACTTGGGGAATACACCACCAACGCCCACGGCATGATTGAGCTTGGGGAGCGCTTAGAGCCGCAGACCATACGGCTGAAAGAGATTAAAAGCCCCGCCGGATGGGTACTGGATTCCACCTTGCATGAGGTGACAATCAAAGCAGGGGAAAGCACAGAAATTACCCTTGCCAATGAGCCGGAGCGCGGTACAATCCAGATTATCAAGAAAGCCGCCGCCGACAATGATATAACCAAAGATAAAGCCGGGGCCGCGCTTGCGGGGGCTGTGTTTGAGATTGTCAATGAAAAGCTGGAAATCGTGGATACCATTACCACCGACAGCCGGGGGATGGCAACCTCAAAGCCCCTGCCGATTGGCCGCTATGCTATACAGGAAACGCAAAGCCCGAAATTTTATGTACTTGACGGCAGCGTGTTTTATGCCGAGATTAGGCTCCCCGGCGATGTTGTGCGCTTTGAGGTTTTGAATACCCCCGCAGACATTGCCGTGACCATCGAGAAGCGCGGGCCGGTGGAGGCGAAAACCGGTGAAGTAATCCGCTATGACTTCGCCAATATCTCAAACGCCGGGAATACCCCCCTTGATAACTTTTACTTCCACGACAAGCTCCCGGACGAAGTACAGCTGGAAACATTCACAACGGGTACATGGAGCCACAGGCACAGCTACCGGGTGGAATACCGCACGAACTTGAAAACCGATTACCGGGTATGGCGAAACAACCTTTTGACTACGGCAAACCACGAGCTTTCCGTTTCCGGCCTGCGGCTTGCGGAGGGCGAATATGTTACCGATGTTGTGATGATATTCGGGACGGTGGAGCCGGGGTTCCGGGAGAAAGACGCGCCGTATATTACAGCGCGGGTGCTTGATACGCTGGAGCATGAAGCCCGCATCATCAATAGGGCCGCAGCCGGGGGGAAAGCAAACGGCGAGTGGTCTTATGATACCGATAGCTGGGTGACGATTACACAGGCGCAGCCCAAAAAGCCGTTACCGAAAACGGGGCTAAACTAAGCGATTTTTTTGGCAGACAGGCGCGGGGGATTTTACCCTCGCGCCTTGTCAATTCCCCCACTTGCGCGGGCAAAACAAGGAATGGAGCAACGCGGAATGACGCAACCAAAAGGCGCAACGCGCCGGACTTCTGGCCAAGTTGGCCAGAAGTGGGCGGGTTTGGGGTGCTAACCCCAACAAGCAGGATTTTTCGATAGAAAAATCGCAAGTGGCTTGCCGCTTGCCCTGCTTGCCGATTAGCGGAACGACGAAGTTAAGCGGTTTATTGATAACATGTTGAGGGCTTATGGTTTTATCTTTCGATATATTGACCTCGATAGTCACGTGGGGTTAATCCAATTTCTTTATGAAATATTTGCGTAAAATAACTTGGACTTTGAAATCCACAAGCCAATGATATTTCAATAATTGGCATATTTGTACCACGCAACATTTCACAGCTTTTATTGATACGATACCGCGTCAGATAGGCAGCAGGTGTCTGCCTTATATATTCGTTAAAAAGTTTGCAGGCTCTGCTTCTGCATACAGAACCAGCCAAAGCGATGTCATCAAGCATTATTTTATTTGCATAGTTTTTTTGGATATACCCTGTCATGCTCCAAACAGTCATCCACAAACGCTCATCGATGCGTTGGGTTTCAGCCGCTTGAATATTTTCACTTATACTTGCACAGAGAGATGTTGATTGCGTGAGTAGGCGCAAAGGGTTACTCGTCTTGCTGTGTATTTCATCGTATATCTCTTTTATGGATGTCAACGCATCACGCTGCCAAGCCATGCGTTTGTCCAATAAAATGTAATCCTGATTTTTGGAGCCAAACTTCAATTCAAAAAATTCTCTGCCTGCATGAGTTTTATCGCCTAACAGTGATGGGTGAATCACAACAACCAAGAACGTGCAATTAGAAGCGTCCTTTGAGTAATTGTAATGTAGGCGCTTGCTGTTGATAAATATACCCTCCCCTTTGCTCATTTGTATAGTTTGCCCGTTGACGAAATATTCCATCGCGCCATCTATTACCAAAATAAATTCTAAGTCAGGGTGCCAATGACAAGCAACAGTATATCGGTCGAATTGACGAAGTTCACCCATGCGAGCATATAGGGGAAATCCCGGTAAATTATAGTTTAACCGCTCAGACATATCTGAAAAAACCTCAAGCGCCATATCATGCTCCCTAAATAAAATACGATATTGATATAATATTATACGATAATTACGGAATTATCAAGTAATATATATTACAATAATGATAGAGATATTAATTTTTCTTTAACAAGAGGTAAAAATGATTTCACTTTTACTTGCGCTCATTTATATGTCGTTCATAAGCCTTGGCCTTGGGCAAGCCGAACCGTTGTTGGGATCGGCATGGCCTGTCATGCATGTACAAATGGATGCTCCATTATCTTATGCCGGAATCATCTTCATGATAATCACCGGATGCACGATTATATCAAGCCTGTTGTCAGACAAATTAATCAGGCGATTCAGTACAGGGATCATCACGGCTATAAGCGCATTGTTGACCTCTTTAGCATTATTCGGGTTTTCAATGTCCACCTCATTTTGGATGCTTTGCCTTTGGGCAGTTCCTTATGGGTTTAGTTCGGGCGCGATTGATGCTGCGTTGAATAATTATGTTGCTCTGCACTTTGCCTCGCGGCATATGAATTGGCTTCATGGTTTTTGGGGTGTTGGTGCGGCAACCGGGCCATACATCATGAGCTATAGCCTGATAGGCGGAATGGGTTGGAGTAGTGGTTATCGAACAGTATCTATAGTTCAAATTTCGTTAGCAATTCTTTTGTTTATAAGCATCCCTTTGTGGAGAAAACCACAGGTGGTTAGTGCCAATAATCGAAGTTCTCCTCCGGCACTGAATCTTTATCAGATTGTACGAATCAGAGGGGTCAAGTTTGTTTTAATCGCTTTCTTTGGTTATTGTGCTTTGGAATCTACAACTGGACTGTGGGCGAGTAGCTACCTTGTTATAAAGAGGGGAATTAGCACCGAGATTGCGGCGAGGTATGCATCACTCTTTTTCATCGGGATAACTGTTGGGCGTTTTTTAAGCGGTTTTATTTCCAATAAAATCGGCGATCGAAATATGATAAAACTTGGTAGCGGTATTATGATTGTAGGGATAGTGGCGGTTTGGCTTCCCATATCAGCCGACTGGCTGTGCCTAAATGGGTTGATTATTATTGGGCTAGGCTGTGCGCCGATATATCCATCTATAATACACGCGACACCAAATAATTTTGGAAAAGAAAACTCACAGGCAATCGTTGGCGTTCAAATGGCAAGCGCGTATACAGGCGCGACATTGATACCGCCATTATTTGGAGTGGCTGCAAATAATGCGGGCTTACATTTATATCCAATATTTCTATTGTTTTTTGCAACTTTAATGTTGGTTATGACTACCGCATTAAATAAGACTGTTGCAAAAGTGAAATAGATGCAATGTATTAAAAAAAGGAGCGTTACAAATGTCAAATATCAGAGTTGAATTTTTTTCTCAATCACTAATGCGCCCTGTTGCGTTTGATATGTTTATACCGAATGATTTACGGACTGATATGCCAAAGCAGCCAGATCCGTATTATGACAGAAAATGTAAAACGGTAATCGTCTTGCACGGTTATACGGGTTGGGGCAAGGGTTGGAACAGCATGTTTGAGCTGGCTGAAAAGTATAATTTTGCTTTGGTGTTGCCATCCGGGGAAAACAGTTTTTACTTAGATTCTGAAGCTACCGCTGGAAAATATGGAACTTTTATTGGAGTAGAGCTGGTTGAATATATCAGGAAAACTTTTTACTTTTGCTGTAAAAAGGAAGATACATTTATAAGCGGACTTTCTATGGGAGGGTTTGGAGCCTTGCATATAGGGCTTTCTTATCCTGATACTTTCAGTAAGATTTTGGCGTTATCTTCTGCGTTAATAGTACATGAAATTTCAAACATGAAACCGGGCGAGGAAAATGAAGTAGCAAATTACTACTATTATCGTAATTTCTTTGGTGATTTAGAAAATCTAATTGAAAGTGATAAAAACCCTGAAACACTTTTGACAAAACTAATTGGGCAGGGTAAAGAAATCCCTCAAATTTATATGGCCTGTGGGACAGAAGATTTTTTGCTGGAGGAAAACAGGCGCTTTCACAATTTTTTAACTGCAAACAACGTACATGTCGATTATTTTGAAAGCAGCGGCGGTCACGATATGGAGTTTTGGAACGAATATTTCGCAAAAGGGTTTAGATGGATGGCATGAATTAACGTAATAAATGATTCGGACTTCAAAAATTATACATCGACTAAATTTTATTAAAGGAGAATCACATGTCAGTAAAAATAGGCTTTCAGCTTTCTAGCGTTACGCCTTATCTTGGCACCTCTGAACATCTGCAAAGTACATTCTCCAAAATTGCAGAGATTGGATATCGAAACGTGCAATTACAAGGAATACCGAATGATATTAAAGATGATATTATCATGAAAGCACTTGCAGAAGCAAAATTGAATTGTGTTGCGACACAAGAGGATTATCCTTTTGGATTCGGTGAAAATCCGGATCAAGGCATTGCCAGAGCGGTTGCGGTTGGTGCGAAATACCTGTGTTGCGCCCTTATACCCCGAGATGTAGATTCCATTATGAAACTTAATCAATTCGCAAAAAAGCTTGGCGAAATAGCGGAAAAGGTGCAATCAGCAGGTTTGATTTTTACATTTCATCCTATAGGCAGAGACTTTCTAAACTTAGACGGGCGGCCTGTTTATGAACGTCTGCTGGAAATGCTGCCGAAAGCTACACAATTGACATTTTGCGTCAATGCGGCATTTAATTCTGAAATAAACCCGATGCAAGTCTTTGAGAAATATCCGGGGCGAATGGACTTGGTTCACTTCAAAGATGATGCACCAACGCCAGACGGAAGCAAACATCTGATGCCTTTAGGACAGGGAATCCATAATTGGGCGCCGATTCTTTTGGCTTGTAAAAAGGCGAGAGTAAAATATGTTTTTGCTGAACAAGAACGCTGGCTTAAAGATGCCTTTGATTGTGCAAGGGATAGTTTCGAGTATCTAAAGAAAATCGGATTATAAGACAATGGTAATAAAGAATAGTAATGATTAAAGCAATCAAGGCATACAAGCGCAAGCTATGGCTTTGAGAGAAATAAATTAACAGGAGGTTGGCACAATGGAAAAAAGGTATATTCAGCTATTTTCTATTAGAGAGGAAACAACGAGAGATTTTATTGGTTCACTAAAGCGTTTGGCAGAAATCGGCTACACAGGAGTTGAATTTGCTTCGGGTAATTATGGTGGTTTAGAAGCCCGAGAACTTAAAAAGATTCTCAATGATTTGAATTTAGAACCGCTTAGTACACATATTATGTCAGACCACGTAGCCGGACATGTAGATTATGCTGTGGAATTGGGTCTCAAATATATAATAGACCCTATGGCCAATCTAGGAAATTACGAAGAAGCGGCGGCCTTTGCCGAAAAGCTTAATGCTACAGGCAAAATATGCAAAGATAACGGAATCTTTTTTGGCTACCACAATCATAGGCATGAGTTTTTGGAAAGTAAGGACGGAACAATAATGGACACCTTATTATTGAACACAGCCCCTGACTTGGTATATTTTCAGTTAGATGTAGGTTGGGCTACATGTGCAGGTTGCAATGTTCCGGCATTTATTAGGAAATATGCGGGTCGCTTTAAGCTAATACACGTAAAGGAATGCTCAACGATTGCAGGACCAGAAAAGGTGCTTGATTTCAGCAAATTTCCAAGAGACGAGAATGGCCGCCCACAGCTTCCGCCGGATGTGATTAAGCGATTCAAAGAGCAAGGCAAATGGAATGTAGCTGCTGGGAAGGGCATCATTGATTGGCCAGTAGTACGAGATGCCGCTTTGGCTCAAGGTGCTGATGCGTTTATTATTGAACGGGAATACGATTATGCCAACGATATTTTTAAGTGTTTGGAAGAAGATTGTTTGTATTTAATATCTTTATAACATATGGCTATTCTAAAATGCTACTGTACATAAGGAGAAGCGGAGATGGAAAGAACCATTGATAGCGGTACTACATTTAATAAAAGTTTCCGGCGTGCATTGATTACGCTCGTAATACCCATAGCATTGCAGAATTTGATTACGGCAACAGTCAATTCGGTAGACGTAATCATGCTTGGTACAATTAGTCAAGCTGCCATGTCGGCTATATCCCTTGCAGGCCAAGTTACTTTTATTGCAATGTTTTTTTATTTTGGGCTTGCTATTGGTGCGGGTATCCTCACCGCTCAGTATTGGGGGAAAAATGATACGGCTGTAATTCGGCGGGTATTGAGTATTGCGTGTATGTTTTCGGCCATTGTCTCTTTTGTGTTTTTTGTAGCATCGTTTTGCTTTCCAACTGCTCTTATGCGAGTATTTACTAGCGATGCCGAATTAAGTATGTACGGCGTTAAATATCTGCAAGTGTTTTCTTTTTCATACCTTGCTATGGGTTTATCACAAATGTATCTTTCTATTGCAAGGAGTATGGAAAAAGCACGTTTTAGCTCTGCTGTCAGTTCTACAAGTTTGCTTCTAAATATCATTATGAACGCGGTTTGCATTTTCATCCTTTTTCCCGGGCAACCGGAAAAAGCCGTTGCCGGTGTAGGTGTGACCACAGCTATCGCACGTTTTATTGAACTTACTTGCTGTGTTCTGCACTCACTACGGGCTGGGAATATCCGATTTAGTTTCCCGAAGCGAGATAATACTCAAAGACTACTGCTTCAAGATTATCTGTGCTATACAACCCCAGCGCTGGCAGACTATGTAGTTTATGGCAGCGCTTTGGTGGCAGGGGCGGCAATCATCGGGCATGTAAGTTCTGATTTAGTTGCGGCAAATGCAATCACGAATGTTGTTAGGAATTTAGCTATCATATTGTGCGGCGGTATTTCAGCCGGGGGAAGTGTCCTGATTGGTAAATTTTTAGGCAGTGGCGACCTTGAATCTGCGAAAAAAGCCGGAATTAGCATATACATATACGCTTTAATTTTCGGGATTATTGCAGGTGCAACAGTTTTAATATTAAGACCCATTGTGTTTAATTTTGTCAACCTAAATACTACTGCGCAAGGGTATCTGGATTCAATGCTTATCATCTGTGCTGTATACTGTATCGGCAAGTCGTTAAATTCAACAATCATTGGCGGGGTGTTCCCTGCGGGTGGTGATGCCAAATTTGGTTTCTGGTGCGACCTAATAGTAATGTGGGGAATCATCGTTCCACTTGCTTGGCTATGCGCCTTTGTATGGCAAGTATCGCCTATTATCTTGTACATTGCAATTTGCTTCGATGAAGTTTTCAAACTCCCTGCTGCCATAATCCGATTCCGTCAATATAAGTGGGTAAAGAATATTACAAGGAACCTATAAAGCTACTGTATATAGAAGATGGGGATATATTTGGCATATGGCATAAACCGCATCAATAGATACCCCACTCGCCGCATATGCGGAAAAGGAATAAACTGTGTTGCGGCGAGAAATTCATTATGCCTATCTGACTAACTTCTGGCCAAGTTGGCCAGAAGTGGCGGCAATGACAGCGGGCGGCATCATGCCGCCCGTTTTCCAACGGAACAGGAGGGGGCAGCATGGCCGAAAAGAAAAGCAGAATACTGTATGTTAAGCGGTACCTTGAGGAAAACACCGACGAGGAACATCCGGCAACAATAGCGGAGATTATGGCCTGTTTGTCGGAAAACGGCATCCCATCCAGCCGACAGGCCGTGGCGCGGGATATTGATTTACTCATAGAGGCCGGGG
>Ga0099364_10009767_pt1 | contig 13288 bp, 1 predicted proteins | sample TergutTh196P3_FD_73070 | JGI IMG/M metagenome (GOLD analysis project Ga0099364, IMG submission 73070) | Microcerotermes parvus P3 segment gut microbial communities from Pointe-Noire, Republic of the Congo - Th196 P3 | ecosystem: Host-associated > Arthropoda: Insects > Digestive system > Gut ...
AACTTCCCTTGTGTCCCGTTTTTCCATACGCACATTGCTGATTATCAGTATCCTGTTGCCGCTTTCCGTCGTCTATGCGCTGTCCATGGCGATCGATATAGGGAACAGCCGCGCGGCGGCACTTCGCAACGTGCAAATCGACCTCAGGGACACGGTCAGCAGACACGCCGCACAGGTGGATTCCTACTTCTCTTCCGCCGCACAAATTCCCAAAACGTTGGCTGCGACATTGTCCGCAGAACAAACACTCAACGAGGGGGATTTCGAGGCGATCCTCCGGGAAAAATTGCAAACATTTCCGCGCCTGGTCGGCATCGGCATCGCTTTTGAACCGGACGAATTGCGGGAGACCAAGTGGTATGTCTATCGCTCCTCGCCGGGCAGTGCAGAAATTTTTTCTCTCGGTCCCGCCGAAGAACTCAAAAAAAATTATGTCACGCGGGATTGGTATCGGATTCCGAAAGAAACCGGTCAAGCTGCATGGTCGGAACCCTATTTTGATCAAGGTGCCAGCGGGTTGCCGATGTGTACGTACTCTGTCCCGATTTTCCGCGAGGGTCGGTTTGCCGGTGCGGTTATGGTCGATGTCGGTTTGGAAGATATTCAGGAACTCCTTTTTCAAATTGCCGAGAAAAACAGAAGATATTATCTGCTCAGTGCGAAGGGAATGTATGCGGTCGCCACCGATGCACAACTGGGCTTGGTCATGACGGAGACTATTTTTTGTATTGCCGAAAAATATCAAAAAGAGGAACTAGCCCAAGCCGGACATAATATGCTCCAAGGCAAGCCCGGTATCTTGGCATACAACAGAGTGATTGATGAACGGCGGGTCTGGATCGCCTACACACCCCTGCCGGTTACGGGCTGGACTTTGAAGGTCGCTATGGATGAAGTTGATATTCTCCAGCCGGTCTATGCGATTATTTATCATACGGTTTTACATTTCCTGATCGAGTTCATCGTCATTTTAGCCGTGATTGTTTTTGTCGCCGGGCGGTTGACCATCCCGATTCAACGTTTGGCGAAATTCGCCGAAGAACTCGCCGCCGGTAATCTGGACGCACAGATCGGCAACGTTCAGTTTGCCCAAGAAATCGACCAGTTGACGCACACCTTTGATAAAATGGTTGTCGATCTGAAATCCAACATCGAGCAGCGCATCAAGGAAGAAACTGCCCGGCAAACGGTCGAAGGGGAACTTAAAGCCGCCCGGAGAATCCAGACTTCGCTGCTCCCTCACACCTTTCCCCCCTTTCCCGAACGAAAAGAATTTAATCTTCACGCGATGAACAAACCGGTCGCCATCATTGCCGGCGACTTCTTCGATTTCTTTTTTATCAAACCGGACACTCTTGCCTTTGTCATTGCCGATGTTTCGGGGCATGGGATGCCGGCGGCGTTCTTTATGGCAGTTTCCCGGACGGCAATTCGCACCTTCGCCGCTCCTGACCATTCCCCGCATGAGATTATCAATCAGGTCAACAAAGTATTGAGCGTGGACAACGACGACATGATGTTTGTCACGTTATTTTACGGGCATTACAATGTGGGAACCGGCGAATTAACGTATGTCAATGCCGGTCATGAGCCGCCTTACATTGTCCGCTCGGACGGGCGTTTAGAGACGCTGCTGGCAACAGGTCCTCTGGTCGCAACCTTCGAGGATATTTCCTACGAAGAGCGGACAGTCTGTCTGGAACCGGGCGACCTTCTCGCAACCTTTACAGACGGTGTTACAGAAGCCCATTCGAGTCAAGACTACGTCTTGTACGGAACGGAACGTTTGTCGCGGCTTCTTGGTGAAATTCGGAGCAATTCTGTCGAGGAAATCTGCAACCGGATTTATCAGGACACTGACCATTTCGCCGGACATGAATGTCAAGACGATGTTACGCTCCTGGTTCTTCGGCGAAATTCTTTTTTTTAACCGCAACGTACGCAAAGCCCTGTTCATCATCCGAGACACCAAGAACGCAACATATCATTTGATGCCATTTACGGCACATCCGTAGATTTTCTACCATTTTGTACCCCTACCATCCGAGCATGAAACAAACACTACACCTCTACTGGTTTTCCGGTTCCGGCAACACGTTCTTGGCTGCCTCGGCATTTGCGGAGCGGTTGCGTCAACTGGAATGGACGGTCGAATTGCGGCCGCTGGAACGTTCCGATCCCCGGAACATTGATCCCGAATCGGTCTTGGGACTCGCCTTCCCGACTTACTTTTTTGCGATTCCCAAAATCGTGCTCTCGTTTGTCCGCTCGCTTCCCCGCGTGGAATCGACGGCTGCCATGATGCTCGGCACACACGGAGCCTTTTCCGGCGGTGTCGTTGGTCCGATGAAACGAGAATTGACCAAAAAAGGCTTCCGCTGTACAGCGGCGAGGATTCTTTGGATGCCCGACAGTTTCTTTCCGTTTGCTCCTGATGCCATGAACCGCTGGCAACTCCAACGCGCTCACAACAAAGCCGAACGCTACGCGGAAGATTTTGCTGCCGCTACCACACATTGGACTCGCTGGGCAATTCTTTCCGACATTCACGGAGCGGTCTTCGGCGGATTGTTTGCTTCCAGAAAATTGTTAGGGAATTATCATTCGACAGTACACCCGGTGGAAAAAGAGTGCAGCCGTTGCGGTATTTGTGTCCGGTATTGTCCGGTACACGCTTTGGAACAGGCAGGTGATGCGCCGCCCCGACCGAAAAGACACTGCACGAATTGTCTGCGATGCGTCGCGGTTTGCCCGACCGATGCCATGCGGCATTTGATCGGTTTTCGTCCTTACCGGAGTGAAGAGGCTGACCGGCTCAAACACCGATTTGAGGAGGTGCCCTAAATGGAAGCAAGTTGCCTATTTGTTCTTTGCGTCCCCGGCGGCTCCTTTGCGTCCAAATTCCCTTTTTTTAACCGCAAAGGACGCAATAAATACACGACCACGTAAACGCTTGGAAAAAATAAAAAAAATCGGTGGAAATAGTTGACTTTTCCGATTAAATAGTTTAGAATGGGAGGGTAGTTTAGGCAGGGATGTTCCCCGCCGTAAAAGTCACCCCATTTTTAAGGAGAATACTTTATGACTCAAAAACTGTTTTGCTTGTGTGCCGCTGCTGCGTTACTCTTTGTTTTCGCAACAGCAAATGTCGCCAGTGCCCAGGAAATCGTAGCAGCCCCGACTGCTTGCCCCTGTGCCATGGCTCCCGTCCCGTGCGCTCCGTGCAAATTCATTGCACCGGGTTGCCCGCCGACCCTTGGCTACCGCATTGGTCCGTTCGGTGCCGTCCGACCAGTCGTCTATGCCGCTCCGGTCGTCCGCGTGCCGGTTTACCGACCCGCGTTTGTGCCGCGGTACCATCGTGCAGTCGCCTACCCGCCCTACTATTGCTGGTAGAGTAATTGCTGGACAATTTTCTATCCAGTTTGTGATTCCGTTGGCGTTTTGAGACGTACGGCGTGATACCCTGAAAAGCCTTTGTGTTCTTCGCGGTCGGTTGACCTTAAAGGAACACAAAGGCTTTGGCACGTATATCGCGAACAGTATGAAATTGTCTTTGGGGACCTCTAAAAATAGATTCTTTACGTCCTTTGCGCCTTAAATGATTAACAGGGCTCTGCGCTCCTTGCAGTTAAAAATCTAACCGCAAAGACGCAAAGAAGCGCAAGGGGTACAAAGGATAGCCGCAAAGTACAATTTCACGCCGTTTACTCTATCTAACCCCATTTTCCCATTTTTTATAGAGTTTCGGACTCCAAGTAGTCGATATTCCGAGTGGTGTATTCCCTTAAAAAGGGGGAAATACGCCTCAAAGAGGTGAAAAAGGAGTAGATTCTATGTCAAGGACGATCATCGCGAACCGTCGGATTGCAACGTGGGCTGCTGTTATTGCGCTGCTTGCTGTCTGGCTCGTTCTGCTCTCCCGGACTACCGTTGCGCAAGATTTGTTCGTCATCGCTCCCGGTGATGTCCAAATCGTAGAAGGGACTTCCCGGGACGGTGTCTATATCCCAGTCCCTTATGGGGTACAGGTCTATCAGAAACATGAAGCCCAGCCCAGTATCTTCCAACTCCTGTTAGGGCGCGATCACCCTTTGGGACGCATCAGGGTCAATGCCGGGGCAAGTCTCACGTTCAGCCAGAGGGCAACAGAAATGCTCTTGGAAATACGGGATGGAGTACCGCCGGGAACATACGCAGGAACACTGACCGAGACGAACGACGGCGGTGCCGTCTTCATTGATGACGGCACCCGGTATCAATTTTCTGCCTCTTCCAACGCCCGGACTTTCGATACCACACTTGGCAGATGGGTGGGAGCCTTCAATTTTTCCCATAACACGACGCTGGGAAGCGGCGGTGCTATTTTCATCCGTGCTAATCCCCCGCCCCCCAGCATTCCGGACGGTATCAACCTCGACCTCATCAACATCTACTTTGACAACAACGTAGCAGAGGGGAGTAGAGGGGGGAACTTGCGAGGAGGCGGTGCCCTTTTCAACGAAATGAGTACGGTCAACCTCCGCCAGGTCTATTTTGACGGGAATGAATCAAGGGGGTCTAGCGGTTTCGGCATTCAGAGCGGTTCCGGCGGTGCCATTTACAATTTGGAGGGGCTCATGGTCTTTACCGCCAGAGCGACTTTTACTTCGGCTCTTCCGGCTAATCATAATCCTACGTGGGCAACTCCGACTTGGGAAGGCACGCAGTCAAACTGGACTCACACTTCTACGGGGACTACCTCACCGGGCAATGTTACCATTAGCGGCAATGGAGCATCATACGCTACTGCCCGCACCGGCGGTCCTAACAACAATTCAATCACCCATTACCTTGACCATCCCGCTTCTAATCAATTTATCGGAAGATTCATTACCGACCGGGTTCTCAACTACATTGAAGTACCGGGGGATGAGCCGACCAATGTTTTGCCGGGAGAAAGGATCAATGAGAATTACTTTCTAAGTGCGGTCATTCCTGATGGTATCCACACACCTATTCTTGACAATATTGACACTTTCATCAACAACTATACGGCGAATACTTTCGTCTATAACAGGGCGAATGAGGACGGCGGTGCGATCTTTAACAATGCCGGGACGCTGAGATTCCCTACGGATGCAACCTCCGGGGCAGTGGCGGCGGTTTCTAATCCCCGTGCGATTTCTAACAACGGCGGGACGAATACCGTCCCCATAGCCACCCTTGTATGGGCAGAGTCTTACCGCCGTACGGAGTCGAGGGCAGCGATTTTTTACAGCAATACCGCAGATTTCTCCGGCGGTGCCATTTATACTGTTGATGGGACATTGGATTTCACCAATAGAGCCATGTTGGCTTCGATAACTACGGACGGAGTTCCAGCCAATGCACGGGTGAATGCACGGGCACTCGCCCATGCGACCGGTGCGGGACATTTTGCCCTCGCACATAGAAGTTCTACCTCCTTGAATCCCATCGTTGCGGATACGGGAGCACTCTCTTACATGGGTATCTTTGTGGACAACCGGGCAACCCTTTATGGCGGTGCCATTTACTATACGGGTGCCTATTCGCTCGATTTTCCGAGTACCGCAGGTGCCGCGACTGCCCTCTCTGTTCCCACCACAGAAGACCGTAACGGATTCGTCGCGGGAACTCATGCGATTGCGACGGTTGCTCCCTCATCCGCCACTGCCGTTGCGGTGTCCGATGGTTACTTTGTTAATATTGATCCTATCACTGGTCTTCTCACTCCCACAACTGCTCCCACAGCCGCCTCGATGTTTTATAATCTGGGTCCCCATCTTGCCCGTGCGGCGACGAAAGCGGGCACCGGGTTTTTCGGGCATAATACCGCAGGGCTGGATGGCGGTGCTTTGTACGTGGACAATTCCGGGACGTTGAACTTTGGGGCTGTTGCCGAGGCGGCAACAGCAACATCGGGGTTGTACACGGAACGGACGGGGACGGCAAACTGGAACGTCCGGGCGAGCGGAGAGGCAGGCGGCAGTATCGCCGTTGCCAGTTCGAGCGACCGTGCCGATGCCGGGACGAACTCCAAGAGCGGCTTTTTTGAGGACAACCGTACCCTAAATGGTGTCGGGGGTGCGATTTTCCTCACCAATGGGGGAACCATCAATTTTATCACCGATGTCAGCGTGGCAAATGCGACGGCAAATGCGAGCGGAGTTACAACCGGTGCCGCCGGAGCAGTAAGAATCGCCCGGCATATTTCGGAAGCGAATGCGCACACCTCCGGGGAAGCCGGATTTTTCACGGGGAATACCTCCGTACTGAAAGACGGCGGTGCCATCCATGCGGTGGACGGGATTTTGCGGTTTGCAGCAAGTGCCGTCGAAGCGAGGGCAACAGCAGAGTCCCGCTCTGATAATGCCAGTTGGAGTCTTTGGGGCGGTTTAGGGAATATTTATACATTGTTGGGAGACGAACATGGGGATGTGGATGCCCGTGCTCAAGCGACTTCGGTTGCCTATACCGGTGAATTTGTGGACAATACTGCCCTGGCAGGGTTTGGCGGTGCCATTTACACAGAAAGGGGAACGCTCTCCTTTCTGGCTGACAGTGCGATTGCCGTTGCCAATGCCGATTCCCGGTGGACGGGCGCAGGCGGCTGGGCGTACTCCCGTGCCTACGCCCGTGCGGAATCCCGTGCCAGTAACTTTGAGAACAACCTTGCCCTTTCCGGCGGTGCTCTCTACACCGAGGAGGGAACGTTGCGATTCGAAGCCGTCGGAGCGGTGAGTGCCACCGCAGTGGCAGCGGGGAATGATTACGTTGGTACTCAACCGATATGGGGTGTGTATCAACCCGATGACATCCGCACGATTTATGCAGAAGCAAGAGCCTACGCTGCTCTCTTTACCCGCAACCAGGCGACGGGGGATGGGACTTGGCATACGAACGATGCCGGCAAGGAACGGATTACGGGCTACGGCGGTGCTATTTTTAACAAGGATGGGGACTTGCGGTTTATTTCTGTCCTGCCGATGAGTGCAACTGCGAACGCTTTGACACCGCGGAATCCCTTCTTTGAAACAACTTATGCTGAGTGGGTCTATGGCGGCGGCGGTATGGGGGGATATTCTCAATCCTACGCTGACGTTGCGGCGGCAATTTTTACACAGAACACTGCCAACGTTCATGGCGGTGCCATTTACACCGACAGCGGCTCCCTGCTCTTTGCCGGTACAACCCGCTTTATCCAGAACCGGGCAGATATGCTGCAAACGGGAGAAGGATACGGCGGTGCCCTTTACAATGACGATGCGGAAGTTACATTTATTGCGGCAACGGTGGCATCACCCGGAACCGGCTTCCTGACCCCTGCCGGTTTCAGCACTTTCACGGAAAACCAAGCCGAGTTGGGAGGGGCTATTTACAATGACGGCGTACTCGCATTCTATAACGCTTCCACGGCAATTGAGGGGGTGGGACGAATCGCTTACAGAGCGAACTGGGAAACCGTTTTCAGAGACCCGGCACATGAATCAGACCTTTGGGGGGGGCGTTTCGGCGGTTATTACTACGATTCGGTCGATTCCTCCAATGACCGACCTTTGAGCAACAGGGCAGTCCACGGCGGTGCCCTGTTCAACACGGGGCTGGGAGAGGTTTTGCTCGCGCATGTTTGGATGAGTTACAACATTGCCGACTTGGACGGCGGTGCCATTCACAATGACGGGGGACTCCTAGAAATCTATGGCGGTCGTTATGCCTATAATACAGCGGGAGATAGAGGGGGTGCCCTTTATAATGTGAACGGCAACGGCAATGTGCTGATTATTGACGGCACCGGCTTTGATGTCATGGTCGGCGGACAAATGCGGCGCGGCACCCGGTTTGAGTTTAATGAGGCGGGGACATTGGGCGGTGCCGTTTATACCGGCTTGGGCACAGAGGGGGAAATCACGAATGTGGAATTCGTCAGCAACCATGCGCTGGATGAGGGGGGTGCCCTGTGGAATGCGGGGACTTTGGTTTTCACCGATGTGGACTTCCGTAATAATGCTACCGTCAGTGCCGTCGGCGGACGCGGCGGAGCGATTTTCAATACTTTGAGCGGAGAAATGTCCTTTACCAATGCCACTTTTCATGGTAACCAGACGAGCCAGGGTGTTCTCAATCAGGGTTTCGGCGGTGCTATTTTCAATGACGGCGGGACGGTCTCGATCCTTGAAGGGGTGTTTACCCAAAGCCGGGCGTTTGACGGCGGTGCTATTTATAACCTCGGCGGAGATATGTCGCTTACTAATGTTAATTTCTCCGACAATACCGCAGAGGTGCTCGGCGGTGCCATTTACACTGAAAATAGCACTATTGCTTACGATGTTACGGCAAGCCGGCGTTCGGTTTTTGAAAGAAACCGCGGTGCGAATAATGAATACGAGTCGATTTTCTTTGGAGGGTTGCGGAACTATTTTGATGTGAACATCGCTGCGGGAGGGAGACTCGACATGTATGATCCTATGCGCGGCGCGATGGGAACGAGGGTCGATATTACCCAAGACGGACCCGGAACGTGGCAACTTTCGGGAATTAATAATTTCCTTACCGGAGCCGTCCATTTTGACATCCGGCAGGGCAGGCTTCATCTCCATCAGCACAACTATCAGGTACCCCTTAATCCTGATTTTGTGCATGCCGTCCTTCTGCTCGGAAACGGAAGTTTCACGTTAGCAGACGGCGCAGCGTTAGAGGTGGACGGGGCAATCATTGATACCACCATTATCAGCCCGGTGCCGATTTTGAATCCCACCGGCACGGCGATTATCGGTAATTCTTCTGCCGGGACTTCTATCGTGATGGAGGCGGGCAGTAACTTGATCTTCAATCTGAGTATAGCGGACATCCGGCGTTCCGGTGCCCTGGAGCCGGGAGTTACTGATCCGATTGCGGCGTTGACGTTGCGAGCCGATACGATCACTATTGCCAGTACCGTAACCACTTATTTGACCGGTGCGCCGGATATTAACCTGGACGGTACTCAGACATCGGCGGCAAATTGGCTCGATTGGTTTACCATCGCGGGGAATGAACTTTTCCTCTTTGATAATTGGAGTCAGCGGTTCAATCCGATGTCTTCAGGCGGGGTTTATCAAAATGGTGTTCCGTATATGGCGCAGCGAAGAGACGACGGCAGTATTGATGCCTTCATCGTGGAATACGGCTGGCTTAAACTGGAAACCGACCAGACTCCCTGGACGCTTTACTGGACGGGAGCCGGCTCCCCTTCCGACATTTGGAATATCGGAACGACCAACTGGATCGGAATCGCTCCCGCCGGAGTTTCGAGTACGGTCTATCGGTTTTATGATTTGGATCACGTCCGGTTTGCCGATACCTACATTTACACGGTGGATGGGCAGCCTTCGGGACAGAACCCGCGACCGGTTGTCAATAAACGTGTAACTCTCGCCGAAGATGCGACGGGTATTATCAATAATACCTTCCGGGTAAGTTCTCTGTTGGTTACAGGCACGAATTATGTGTTCGATATAGAGCCGAACGTGACGCTCTTTTCTCAACTCTCCCGCGACTCGCTGGGGAATGTGGTTTCTCTGGGGAATATGGACTTCGGCTCTGCCCGCGTTAATTTGGGCAACAACGCCGCGATTACGGCTGCTGACGGAAGAGTGGACTTTGGTACGGGTTCGATTCTCGATGTCGGCACTGGCTACTCCAGAATTAATGCAGCGGAATCGATTGTCTTTGCTTCCGGCAGTATCATCCATTTCGATATGGCAGGTGCCGCTGTGGGGCAGCCGGCGAAGTTGACGCTGAACTCGCCGACGATGCAACTGCTGGGCAGTTTCCGTATTCAGCAGATGGCGGGAGAGTTGGTCAGTGCGGTTGACCTCGGATTTGGACAGCGAATCACGCTCATTCAGGGGAATGGAGCGGCGGCGTACGCAGAACCCCTTATTGTGCTGGACAGGAACAACAATCCTTATATCACCCGGCGTTCGGCTACGGGGGTGGTCTATGAATTCCGGCGCAATGGGAATAATTTTGAACTCTTCGGCTCGGCGGTCGTGGAGGGCTGGAATCTCCACTGGACAGGAAGAACCAATGCTATTTGGGATGCCGTTTTTGAAAACTGGCTGGGACATTACAACGGAGATGTTCTTGACCCGGTACGGCGTACCAGTCAATTTGGAATAGGGGACTTCGTCGCCTTTGCAGACAGTTATGTTGATGAGAACGGAATCACTCAATACGTTGCCGATAACAGAAAAAATATCACTCTGGGCAGTATTTTCAATGACGAATTTAAGGTCTTTGGAATGGATGTTACCGGCACGGGATATGAGTTTACTCTCCCGGAGAATATCACACTGACCGCAGACTATGACATCGGCTTCGGTACGTCCCGCATCAATATGGGGGGCAATACCACGATTCATGCCGACAGGAATATCTTTTTCAGTGAGGGTGCTGTGATCAATGTAACGGATCCCGGTGCGACGATTTCTGCCGGAACGCAGATTGGATTCATCGGCGATAATGATTTCTACTTTGATTTGACCGGTCCTCCCGGTGCCGAGATTGAAGATGTCTATCTGACGTTGGCAGGTAATGTGAATATGATTAATTCTGCGGCAGGCGCACTGGGCGGCGGACTTATTTATGTCCGGGATGACCGGGGTCCCGCGTTTAATTTTGTTGACCCCGCAACCGGAACAGGACATATCGTGCTCATCAAAATCGAAGGAAGCGGCAAAGTTACCGATACGGGGACATTGATGGTATGGAACGGCTCTGAATATCTGGAAAACACTCCCCAGCGTTCAAAAGCACTTGATGCGGATCCCATTATCGGTCTCGGTTTTGGAATGGATGCCGTCGGCAATATCGTGGAAAACGAGTTGTGGCTCTTGGCGGCGGATGCCGGTGCCAATGGAGACCTTTACTGGCTGGGAAGAGAGCAGACGGGCAGCCGGGCAGGTGAAGATAATTCCATCTGGAATACCGCTCTCACCAACTGGACGGGACGAACCGATGCCGGAATTAATGTTATGACCTTCTTGTCCGGTGATCGTGTTTTCTTCGATGACCGTGCCGAGAATAGGTTTGTCAATCTTTCGATGCTTGCGGAAGTTGCGTCCTTGAAGGTGTTGGAGACCGGTTATACGTTCGATCTGACCCGGGGCGGAAGGATTTCCGCCGAAGGAGAGGTTGATTTTGGCGAGGGAACGAGAATTATCAGTGATGTCGGCGTAGTCATACGTTCCGACGACGGCACCATCAATTTCGGAACCGGCATGCTCTTTGATTTTGATTTGACCGGTGCCGCCGCGAACAGCACTCTCTTGAGTCTGATCGGTGATGTTACTGTTGACGAAGAGGAGAAAATCGGCAGCGGCAGTATCCGTGTTACCGGCATTTTTGATGCTCTCTACTACAATACCTCCTTTGAAGCAGGGGATGTGGTAACGCTTGTGGATGCCGGAAGCAATGAAAATGTTACCGCAAGGACGGGTGATTTGGATATAGCGTTTTACACGCAGCGGCGTTCGACCCGTCAGGGGGATATGATGATTGGACTCGGCACCGATGAAAGTGAGTCGCAGTTGCTGCTCGGATTCGTCGATGCGGGTGCCAATTCGGAAAACCTCCGCTGGACAGGAGAAGAGGGACGGGTTTGGGATGTGGATGATTGGAATGTGAATGCCGCGCGTAATTGGAAAGGAACCATCGAAGAGGTGCTCCAAAATGGTACGTTCCTCTTTGAAGTGGATACGTTCCTGAATGGCGACACGGTGATTTTCGGCGATGAAGTTCATGCGTCCCGAAGAAGAGTCGATATTGCCGAAGGAGGCGTGAGAGTCCATTCGATGTTTGTCGAGGGGAGCAATTATATCTTCGATATAAGAGAAGGGGGCATTAATGCTGTCGGCGGCGGCGGTGAACTGGGTACTATTTCGCTGAATGATGCGACGCTCTTTTTTGGAATCGAGTATAACGAAACTCCCAGCGGAGAGTGGGTGCCGCGCGTTACCGATGGTATCCATCAGATTACGGCGGATGCGATTGCGGTGGACAATACCCAAGTGGTGCTTGAATACGTAAACATCAATCCCGAAATCATCAATCAGTACGGGCACATGGATTTTGTTATCTTGGAATCGCGGGAAGCACCCATTGTCGGAGAGGTGAATCCTTTTGTTTACATAGAAGCGAATCCGTTTTATGCCGGTGAATTTTATCTGGACAATGCCACCACCGCCGGAAGCGGTTATGGGGTTCTCCGGCTGAAAAAGTTTTTCTTTGAAGGTTGGAGCCACAACACGATAGAAGCGGCGGCGGCATTGAATGTGCTCCGGGATATGTGGGCTGAAGATGAGGTGGAACTCTTCACGGCTCTTGCCAGCCATCAGTCGATGGCGGTGGACCAACTTCGGGGAACGGAACTTGTTGCCAATTCGGCAATGATTGCGATGTGGAGACCCTGGGAGATCACACACCAGAGACTTCGCACCATCCGGGATGAAACCGGCTGGAATTCCTGGGGGGAAACGTACTATCGTTTCGGAGAGGTGAAAGGGGACAGTAATGCACGAGGTTACAGCCTGCACCGTCCCGGCACCATGATCGGAGCGGACTACGGAACCAACCGGCACTGGCATGCAGGTTTTGCACTGGGCTATGCGGCACCAACGATCCGAAACTCCAATGGAAAAATTGATGCCGGTGATGTGACTCTCGGCGTTTACTCGAAGTATAACTTCTTCGACATGGGGACGGTCAGCACATTCCTGGGTTATGGTCGTCAAGATTACAAGATGCGCCGCGACGGTTTCGACGGCGACGTTCATTGGGGCAGATTCACCGGCGACACTGCCTACGGAAGTATCGAGTATGCCAGAGTGTACGATCTGGGAGGTGTCGGTGCCGCGATGCCGCTCATTGCCATCGACCACCAGACGGCTTGGACCAAAGGGTTTACCGAAACCGGTCACTGGGGACAGACGGTAGCAGCGACGAATCTGGGCAGAACGATGGTGAGAGTCGGACTGGACACCAAATGGGATATGGATATGTTCGGCTCATTTGACATTTCGACCCGGCTGCAAGCAGGATTCCTCGTCAGCGGCGTGACTCGTTCATCAGTTGCCGCATACTTTGCGAAAACCAATGCGGAGATGCAATTACGCGGAACCGATATGGGCAGAGGACTCCTCAATGCCGGTTTCACGGCTTCGGGAGACTATCGGGCAAGGTACAACTGGTTCCTCGACATCGACGGCTTCCTGACCGAGCGTATGTATGCGCTGCAAGCAGGACT